>Ga0187893_10002941_pt1 | contig 35933 bp, 26 predicted proteins | sample MA1701074metaG_FD_139574 | JGI IMG/M metagenome (GOLD analysis project Ga0187893, IMG submission 139574) | White microbial mat communities from a basaltic lava cave in the Kipuka Kanohina Cave System on the Island of Hawaii, USA - MA170107-4 metaG ... | reverse complement strand
TCCATAGTGGCCCGCGGTTTAGTCCAACTGAATTCTTTCCGCAGTGCTCGCCGCCTCTCGGAGTTGTCACTTACTCCAGCTTGACACGCGGCGAGACTGCGGAAAGAATCCTATTCGTTAGACCGTCCCTCCTAAAACGAGCCCGACAATTGTCCCTCCTGAACTGACGAGTGTCGTTCCTGAACTGTCGCGTGTCCCTTCTAAAAGGAGGCGCACCACTACCACTCCTGAAGGAGTCGGATGGCAATCCTTCCCGCAATTTGCTCTCCTGCGATTTTCTCTTAGGCATTTCGCTTTCGAGCGGTCTGTTCTCGAGCAATTTGTTTTCGAGCATCGCAATCTGAGAGTCAACCATGCCGCACAGGTTCAACTCTCCGCAGTGTGTGAACGCTAAATGCTTAACAGCATTCGCTAAGCCTTTCGGGTGTGCGGCGTTCTCGAGCTTTGCCATAAGGACCAGCAGCGCGGCTGATTTGATGAACGGTTCGTCGCCCGGACGGCAAATCATCTCGGCTAAGGCAGAAAGAACGGCAAGCTTTTCTTCGCTTGAATCATCTGCGGCGGGTGATTGAGAGAAGTCGAGAATGATGGCCTCGCCGGCATCGGTGCGGCGTACCAGCTCCGGCAGCCATGGGTCTTCGGTTTCCAGGGCGTAGCGGATCAAGGCTCGGCTCTCAGGATCGACGTTTCGGCTTCTGATCAAGGCTTGAGCACGTCGTTTGATCGTTCTGCTGATGGGCCTTTGAGAGGCGGTGTTTTTGACTGAGTTGTCACGATCTCCCTCGACGGGCCGGGTGAGGTGATTGATTGACGGGTCCTGGATTGGACCGTCGATGGTCTCGCCTGAACTCGTCGGGTTGTTGCTTGAAGAGGCTGAGTTGTTGGTTGAATTGGTTAGGTTGTTGGTTGGGTGAGGTGTCTCTTGGAGCGCGGTTGCGCTACTATTCGTAGTCATGATCTTCATCCTTTCTGTAGAAGGGTGAGGGTCTAGGGTCGGCTTTGTGCGTCATCACAAGTCGGCCCGCTTCGTTTTGTCTGGTGGAACGCGCACACTATAACACGGATCATGTTTCATTGGTCATTGGAGATTTGGCATTTGTCATATGAAAGGAGCAGGTGGCAGGGGCAGGAGGCAGGGGCAGGGGCAGGTGCAGGTGGCAGGGGCAGGTGCAGGTGGCAGGTGCAGGGCAGGAGGCAGGAGTAACACGGGAATCTATAGCCACTCAACCACAGACCGCTTACTGTAGTCAGCGCAATACCCCTCAACCTCAGGGCCACCACCCACGCCACATGACCATTCAAGCACAACGGCACTCAATCGCCAACGCCAGGGAAGCGAGCTATCGCCACGTTGGCTTGGTTGAGTGGTGTGAGCGCTGACTACAGTAAGCGGTACTGTGGTTGAGTGGTGCCGGCGTTGGTTGAGTGAGCGCTGACTACAGTAAGCGGGAGGCAATCCAGTTCTTGTCGTATTCAAAAAGACGCACTCCCCCGCCCTGTGTGCGAACGTGACCACAGGCGACCGACAAGAACAGATTCGCGTCCGATTTCAATGAGTATTTCTGTTACCCGCTCCATCTTTCGGTTTCCTTGATGAAGATTATCACCCGAGAGACGGTCATGGTGGCCACTCCTGCGCGCTGGGCCGTGTTGAAGAGCCTGTGACCCTTAGACAACCGGTCCATTCTTCAGGAGTTCAACTTCGATCTCTGCGCCCAGCTCTGTGGTCTCTCATCAGCGAGAAAGCCATGCACCGCATTTCCCATACGGGCGCCAGGTTGCGACACGCTGCCTCAGCTAAAAACCCACGCGAAGGCATTCAAGCTGAAATCAAATAGACGGGCCCTGAAGACCCTCCAAAGACGTTGCGGAGTAAAGCGATTGTTGATCTTGGTCCACAGTTCACCGCACGGATGGAAATTCTTTGTCCTAGGACTAGCAAACAATTTTGGCTACCTGCTTCTGATAACTCAGTAATTCAGCGCCGTTAAGCATGGACCTAATGGAGCCCACGGCATACCTTCATCAGCAAGCTTTGGCAGAAAGAAGCGACTGAAAGAGGTGACCGAACCACATGGAAGGGACCGATCAGACACGGGCCGAATGGGCGAGCACTGCCACGTTGAAAAAACTTTGGTGAAATGAAAGACGTTGGTGGGCCATATCTCTTTGAAGGGTGTTGAAGCTAACCGAATGAACTCTGAAGATGAGTGTATTTGCCGACCAAATGTCAATAAGGTTCTTGAGTGATTCGTTTATTACACAGCTGCTAAATGACCTTGGTCTCTTAAAGCTTTTCAACATTATCTACAACGTCGAGAAGATAGAGGTTCGGGAGATCACCCTCGGTAGCATCGTGAATAAGCGATTTCAAGTGCCGGCTTTTGAAACAATCCGCACCACCGGGGTGGACGAGCGACTTACCTCCTCACCGGAGCGCGTCAAGGTGGACCGGGCCCAGCCTCGACACGGCCGCCTCGCATGGACGGAAGTATTTTTGGAGCTTCTATTGAACGTTAAAGTGCACTCAACCGCTTCACCCATTGAATCAATTACGGTAAAGCGCTTGTTGGACGAACTTGGCGGGGTGAACACGATTCCTCAATTAAGGGCCGCTCTCGCCGCTCGTTTTTCGCCCGACGTGGTGAATGCCTATTTCAAGCAAACCCGCATTACTACTATCGAGGAATTCAAAAGGCGCGGCAATCTCTTTCTCGAGTTTGTCTACAAACAGCCGGCGCCGTTCGACCCAAACGATCCGAAAACTTCTCGCACATTTCGGGCAAACGTCTGTGTTCAATTTCAGTCGGAACCCAAGATCGTCGAAGCCCTACAGTCAGCAAAACTCTCCCGCAGCATTCTCGAGGGTGAAGCGGGTTCCGTGGGGACGCTCGATGAAGTCGAAGTCAAGACTCCTTTTGCCTTCGTGGTGATATTTCCCGACGCAAGCATTGGAGACGATTTTTTCCCAGGTTCAAACGCAGCCCAAACCAAGGCGAACATCAAGACGATGTTCGCGGCAGAAAATATGGTCGCGCATTTCTTTGCCTGAGCCGGGCTGGCGCGATTAAGACTTGTTGGCGAAAGGAGAAACGTATGCCGCAGGACGAGAAAAAACCAGAAGGTGAGAAAAAAAAGCGGTCGAAAAAGACCGCCAAGAAGCAACCAGCAGCAGCAGAACAGCCGGAGCCGTCACCGCAGCAGCTTGACCGTGATCGGCTTGAAGCGTTGAGAGAAAGACTCCAGCGAAAATACCACTAATTAGCATCGAGAAAGGAGATTATCATGGCCGTTCGTTATATCACGGTGACGCCAATCACGAAACTTTTCAAGCCGGCGACGCGCGCGTTTGGCGACATTGCTATTGTCGGCGTTGCCGACGCTGACGCGCAAGGGCCACTTAAAACCCCGATCCAGATCACTAATCCGGACAATGTAAGTTTTAGCTTAAAGACGACGCTTTCCGGCGCCGTCAATGACAGTGCCACAAGTATTCCCGTGACATCGGTCTCTGTCTTTTCCGCCGCCCCACTGCCATTCGACGTTCGCGTCGATCAAGAGATTATGAGGGTCACTGCTGTGGCTGGAAATAATCTGACCGCCACTCGCGGGCAACTCGGTACCACAGCGAGCGCGCACGTCAGCGGCGCAACGGTGATCCATCCGACGGGTGATAAGTCGATCGACGATATTGAATGGTTTAAGGGCGACCTGGGAAGGTCTGTCCGAAAGGCTTTCGAGCAGACCCCGGGCCCGACGACGGTGTGGGCAGTGAGAACCAATCCCGCACAACCCGCCAACACCCTGCCAAATGCGCTTGCAGAAGTCGCAAAGTTAGACGTGCAGATTGTAACTCTGGCCAATACAGGGTTGGGGCCGGCGGCAGCGAATCGTGCAGAAGTGGAACTGCTGGCCAGTCACGTCAACACAGTGTCGAGAACAGGCGGTGACGGAAAGGAGCGTATTGGGGTCGCGATGTTAGCGAAAGACGTGACGGATCCGGGAGTTATCACCAACAACATGTCAATCGATCGCATGGTGATGATTGCCCATAAATCCAACGAGGATGCGGCAGCAGCCCTTGCCGGCACTATTGCCGGCTATGAGCCCCATATCTCGATCCTGCTCAAGCAGGTAAAGATTGGCATGGATAACCTATTCTCGGACGGCGAGATCGACGTTTTTAACAACGCTCGAGTGAACTGGTTAACCGATCCGGCGTTGCTGCCCGGCAAAGGCTTGTTTGCCGGCGAGGGTTACACGCTCGGAGCCGATATTCCGTACATCGATATCATTCGCACAATTGACGACGTCTCTTTCCGTCTCAAAGCAGCGCTGATCCGTTCGATTGGTGACTTACGCGTTAGTCGTTCGGGTTTGCGGGCATTGGTTTCGCAAATGACCGCGGTGCTGGAGCCACTAAAGCAGCGGGAAGTAATCGAGTCCTACGACGTATTTCTGCCTTTGCTGGTGCTGTTGGATAAACCGCCGGCCACGCTTACTGACGCTGAACTCCAACAGATCAACAACGCACAGAACGATCGCACAGTGCAGGCAATTGTTTCGGTTGACTACGCGGGCGCGATCCATCGGTTGAACATAACTCTCAAGTTTGTTTAGGAGGACTGAGTCATGGCTGATCCATTGAATTGGGAGACGAGATTAGAAGTTACGGTTGATGGGAAGGTGCTTAGTCCGATTAAGTCTTTCTCGCCAACGTTTACCACCCAGGCCACGGTGATTCATTCCATCGAGGCCGACAATGTCGGGGCGGTGATCAACCCGCAAACCGCCACCTTCACAATGACCCTCGACGCAATCGGACCGAATGTTGCAGAACTGACTAAGCTCGCTCTCAGCGGCAAGAAATTCAACATCTCAGTGGCTGAGAAAAAGGGCACCGACTGGACTTTCAAGAAGATGCTTTTCCGCGATTGTCTAATCACGTCGGCGGCGCCCAGCAATGTGGTGATCGATGGCGTGCCGACCGCGACCATGAGCGGACTCATCCTTGGCTTCAGGGCCGATTCGGACATCGAGGTATGAGTTTGGACCGAATGGCTGGCTCACTGGCTCAGTTAAGGGCTTAGTTGCCGACGGTGGCCGCTTCGGTTTCAGCAAGCGTTCGGTCAGATAAGCCCATCCGCTGGTAAGCCCTACTGGCAAGGTTCGATTCAAATAACCCCGCTGCGGCGGGCGAAGAAGAATTGCAAGTTAGTGATCGGGGGTCGAAGGAAACGTGAACATTCCGGTTTTGGTGGGAGGAATCCCCTTATTAGCGGTGAAGAGTTTTGTCCTTGACGAAGGGTACAAGACTGCGGCGATCGCCAGCAGCAAGTTTACGCAGCTGATTGCACCAACCACGAAGACCATCAAGATCGAGGCTTTACTGGTGGGACAGTTTCGTGCCTTGCGACCGTTGCTCGAAGCAATGGCGCTTACCAGCAGAGCGTTTGCTTCGGCGACAGGGCCGCTTATGAAAGTTGCCGGGATACCGGTGGTGGCCAAAAACGGCGTTCATTTGGATATGCAAATCACTAGTCTGGTCTTTACGCAGGACAACACTTTACGTGACACGTTATCGGTGAGCATGAGTCTCGTAAACGTACCTCGCTCACAACTCGCAGGATTAATCGGCGGCGGGCTGGACCTGGTTGTCGCCGCCGGCGCACCATTTATCTAGATTGCCGAATAAAAGCTTCAGGAACTGCGATGGACGCGTTAGCCGGTAAGCAAGGGCGAACTTTTACCCCATTGCCCATCAACGGGGAACAAGGCTTTCCCCAATCTTTTCCGCTCTCATTCAATGGCAGCACCTATCATTTTCACCTGTATGTCAACGTTGCGTCTCAGAAACTGGACGACCGCCCTCAGTTCATCGAAGTGCCGACTGAAGAAAGCTTTTTGGTAGTAACGGTTGAACGTGAACAGGTGGATTCAACCCGGGAGGTGATTTTCGTACGCAAGGTAGTTCCCGACCTTGAATATGAAGCTGAAAACATTGCGTTGGTTTTCTCAGGGCAGCGCATTGCTCGAGACAACCTCAATGGAGTGGGAGCGCATGGAACGCAAGTCTTTGGAGGCATCGCACGACGATGGGTGTGATTCTCAAATATCAACTCGACTTTCCGGAAGTCGGACTGAAGGTCTCTAACGATATGTTCAGCGGCGAATTCATCATCGACGCGAACATTACCGCAGAGATGAAGCGCAATATTGGCGGCGCGTCTTTCACGATCCAGCTAATTGATCTGCCCAGGAACAAGGCCCAGGAGATCAAAGACAAGATCTCACAACTGGCCAAGGTAAACATAAAACTCGGGTATTTCGACTCGCCTTTTGGACAGGTGATGGAGGGGATCGTCAAGAGCGTCAAGAGCGCAGTCGATGGAGACAAGCTCGTTACGACCATTAAAGGTCAAGAGACCGGAACATATGCGCTCGAGAACAACACTGTCGAAATCACGCTCGATAACAACATAAGCATTACCGATGCGGTCAATCGGATTCTCAGCAGTAACGAAATAAGAAACGGGCAGATTACGCACACCGGAATCTTTCAACGGATTCCGAGCACTGCTCGGCTTCGCCATGGGGCAATTCGCCGGACGAAGGCGATGCGGATACTGGATCGATTTTCAGAAGTCGCTAACGCGGAGTTTATGGTCTCTGACAAAAAAGTGTGGATGGGCAAGCCAATCAGAGACGATGAAAGTTATCAGCCACCGCCGACATTTGACCGCGACGCCAACTTGGCAGTCTTTTCGCCAATTGTAGAGAGCGTCGCGGAGGAGAGAAACGCCGATATTCTGACGCGCCAGCCAGCCACACTGGCCGACGGCTTCCAATTCACCGTGCTTGGCGATCCAAAACTCCGCCCCGGCCAAAAGGTAACAGCCAAAGTCGACGACTTCGATGCGGTTGAGTTTCGAATTCATTCTGTCACCCATAAATTCAGTATGTCCTCAGGCTATGTCTGCGAGGGAACCACCATGCGAGCCATTGAGGATGATAATTGCCGCCGCCGCGAGCGTTCCCTGGTTATTCCGGGCGCCGGGTCAGTCGCGGAAGGGATTAATGAGCTTTCAGAGAACGGCCAACGCAATCGCACCACGCTCGAGATAGGCAAAGTCAAAACCTACACGCCTGGCGAATCCACCGGCAATGAAAGACACCTCAGCACGCTCTATTTCGGTCAAACCTTTGATCGCACCGAAACCCAACCAAGCACCAACGTCGAGGTCGAGACGAGCGAGCAACGGCTGTTCAACAATAAGCCTTTGGTGTCGCCTTTCGCCTGGCATAAGTGTGGCCTCGTAGTTCCTGTTTATCCGGGGATGAAGTCGGTACTCAGTCACAATCGGAATTTGCAGGATGACGTTCTGGTCGGCGGCTTCATCTGGTCGGAGACACCGTTGATCGAGCCTCCGAAAAATAAGGCAGGAGATTGGTGGCTGTGCCTACCAATTGATTTCAATAGCGACAATCCGCCGTCAGACAGCACGAAGGCAGTGAACGACCTGGTAGCCAATAACGGCAGGCGTGTGATTGAGGCAAAGGGTCTCAAGATCAAGATTGGAGCCGATAGTTTGGGCAATGTAGGCGAGCGCCCCGCGGAAGGTAACGACGACGAGTGTTTAATCGAGCATTCCTCTGGAGCAAAGATTTTGATTAAGGACAGTGAGATTCAACTGAGTGACGGAAGCGCGACTGTCAAGCTTGCCGGCGGAGAGATTCAACTTACTGACGGAAGCGTGACACTCAAGATCACCGGAGGGGCAGTTAGTGTTTCCTGACTGACTTTAAGAGTGACCTTTAGGAGTTGGAGAAAAGATGGCGAATTCTACTGTTTTGACTGACGGAGCCCAATTCAAATGCGCTCATATGGCCGCGCCGGTCGGCGTCACCCAGGGAATATCCATCTCTTTATTGGCCTCGAAGATCACCGTTGATAACGCCAAGCCCATATTGAACGGAGCAACCATCAGCGGCTTCACGACGGTCAATGGCTGCACCTTCCAGGTTGCCGGAACTCCGACGCCATGCCTGTCATTTGCTCTGGCAGCCGTGCCTGCAACTGGTTTGTTGGCCGAAGGCGGTCAAAAGGTCTACGTCGATGCCGATTCATCTGGAATAGCACTGGCCGTCTCCAGCGGCAATGCCAACCCGGGACTGATGATCATAGAGACGCAAACAAAACTGAAAGCGTGAGAAAAGCAGATGGCGAATGACGAACAAAAACCGTCGGTCCTTGGTAAGAGCCTGGAGCTGCGGCATGGAGATCTGGCCGTGGTTGATAAAGATTTCGCGTTGATCCACGACCGCGACAATTTTCTGCAGGCGTTGCAGGTGATGATTGAAACACCCATGGGTTCAGACATCTTCAACGTCAGTTATGGATTCGATCTGCTCAATAGTATCAGTGCACCGCAAAGCATCTCGTTCATCAAGGATTTGATACGACTGAATATCGTTAAGAGCTTGAGCCTGGACGACCGCGTCAGAGAAATCAAGGAGATCGCTTTCAGCGAAATCAGCCCCGAGTTCGAACCGGAAGAGACTCGCCGGTTAAGAAAAAGAGATCGCTGGCAGGCCGTAGTCGTTTTGCAGACTATTACCGAAGGAGATGTAGCGCTGAGTTTACAAGGCAGAGGACTCTAATTATGGCGCAATTCGGAATTACCAGCACCGGCTTCAACATAAAACCCTTCCAGGCAATCCTGGAGGAAAAAGCCGCGCGGGCGCGCGAAGTATTTGGTTCTGATATCGACCTGCGCTCCACCAGCGCCTTGCGAAAGATCCTGGACATCTCTTCGGCTGAAGACCAGGAAATCTGGAAGCGCATGGAGCAGCTTTACTACAGCAACTTCATCTCGACTGCATCCGGCGAGTCTCTTGACTTACTCGGCGAGGACGTCGGCGTCAAGCGAAGGCTGCTTCAGTCCACGGGTAAGGTGAAATTGAAACTCTCGAACGAAGCAGCCGGGCGGCTTTACCACCTGCCGGTAGGCACACTGGTGGAAACCGATGCTCCGGCACGGCGCTTCGCCACTAAAGAGTTGACCACTCTTTCGGATCAGAAGAAAGAGGCGTTAGTTGAAATCATTGCCACTACGCGCGGGGAAGCAGGCGATGTTGGCGCCGGCGCCATAAACAAAATCAATGCCGTTTATGCGCAACGGTTCCTCAATCTCGGCGCCGCGGTGATCACCGTTACCAATGAGCAGCCTACCAGCGGCGGGAAAAGGGCTGAAGCCGACACCTCGTACCGGGACCTCTTGCTCGGGTTTCCCCGAACGCTTTGGACGTTGGAAGCCGTACGGAAAGTCGTCAAGTCGATAGACGGAGTGCGAGATTGCCGTCTGTTTGATCCACTTGGCGGAGTGGATGTCTCGCTCAGCAAATTCGCACTGTTTAGTTTCAGTCAGCGGCGCTTTGGCACGCAGCGCCTGCTGGGCACGCCCTACTTTTTCAACATCCTGGTGGCGACTCTGCCAGGGTTTCTTTGGGAGAGCGAGGGCGCAGTGACCGGTCTTCGAGAAACGATCGAGAACGCAATTCGTGATGTGCGGCCCATTTCAATTTTTCCTAATTTGCAACGGGCGGATGATGTGCGCATAGGGATTCGAGCGCGCATTTTGATCAGGCCGGGACACGACAAGAACGCGGTCGTGGCGTCAATCAAAGAAAGACTCGAGCGGCGCATTAATGCGCTGGGGCTTGGCAACAGCGTGCTCTATTCGGAGGTGGTCTGCGACTGCATGGACGCTCCCGGAGTCGTAGATGTCCAGCGGTTGCATTTGCGCCGCTGTCCGCCGCTTTTCCTCACCATAAATTTGGGTGGTCGTCAAAGATTTCAAAATCAGGTGATCGAGTCGGCCGTCGGTGAAAACATATCACTACTGCCGAATGAGATCGCGGTGTTTGAGATCGATTCCGATTTGTTTGATGTCGAGGTGAGCGATCGATGAGTGCCCTCAGCGCACAGGCAATGAGCAGTTTGCTGACGCTGCCCTACCAGCGCGGCGCCGAGCTCATGGAAATTCCGTTAGGCGCGGACGCCGGAGGCTTTACCAATATTCCGGCCTACGATTTTCGCGAGTATCGTGCGCGCTATCAGATCGATCCGCCGCAGCCGAAATACGTGGTGTTTCCTAAAAAGAATATCGGCCGCGATGACATGGAGTTGGAAGTCGAGTTTTCTTCCGGCGGACCACCATCGACCGCAAAAGTGAAAATTCCCGCGCGCACCTTTGCCGGGGTCTCGTTCGTAATTCCGTTGCCGCCCAACGCTGGCGCCACCTTTCGACTGATCCGATTCCGGCAACTTCCAGTGCCTTTGTCAGGCGCCGGCAGTCAAAACTGGGGAATCGTTGTCCTGCTCGGAAATATCTCAAAACTCAACTGGGTGCTTGGCAGAGAGAACGACGAAATTCGGGGCCATTTGTTGGATGTAAAACAACAACGCATTCGGGCCCTCGCGCATGGCTATAGTTTGGACCAGTTTGGCACTGATCTGCACGTACCGCGATTTCCCGCGAGAGAGCACTCATTCGATCGGGACACCTTGGCGCTTTATCACCTGAATGAGTCGATTCCCGCGAATGGGCCAGTGGCTGACGATACTGCCCGTTTCGGCTTACCCGGGCATCCGGGGACAAACGCCGGCGCGCAGAGTGGCGTGAACGGAAAATTCGGCACCGCCTTTTCGTTCCCGGGGCCCAACCTTGCCGGCTCGATCTCAATTGACCATCACGCTGATTTCGACATCGGCGCCGGCAGCAGTTTCACTGCCGAGGCTTTTATTAAAGCTGACAGCATCGATGACCCGGCTCCGCGCATCGTGCTCATAAAGAGAGCCCAGGAAGTGGCCGGGCCATTGCTCGTCACTGGATGGTCAATATCGATTGGCAGTTTTCGCGGCATTACCAACAATATCATGTGGGCCGTCGCAGACGGTGCGCGCGAGGTAAAAATCTTCGCTGACGTAAATATTGCTGACGGGAAGATTCATCATCTCGCGGGCACAGTCGATCGCGCCGCGCAAAGAGCACGGTTGTATGTCGATGGCGATGAACGTGCAAGTGCTGCTATCGGCGGGTTCGGGGCCATTGCCAATGTCGAGCGGGTGCAGATCGGCAGAAGCGCCACGGGTAATCAGTTCGTCGGTGTAATTGATGAAGTGCGCCTGTCGAAAATTGCGCGCAACGACTTTCATCCCGTGCTCGGGGAAAGCGACGAAGCTTATCGCCGCCGCCTGGGCATCTTTGAGCGTTGGTTGCTGCCTACGCCCGATAGTCTGCTGCGGACCATCAACGAGCTGGTGCAGATTAATGCAGAAGTTGATTCATTCAGGCTAATTGAAAGGGATCGGCCGGCTGCTGCGGCCAGTAAGGTGGTGCGCATTCTTCCGGCCCAGCTCAACGGGGGACAACAGATTGATCGCGACGGCAACCAGCGCACTAACGAGTCAATTGTCTCGGGTTTGCCTTCAGCCGAGGCCGACTTTAGAGAGATTTACCTCTTGCGGCACGACCGGCCCGAAGTCAACTACCTTGGGGTTGAGAATAACCGCCGCATGCAAGCTTCGGTAAAGGTGGCCCTCGATACCCTTTTAAGCTTGCTGATCGGCGCGGCTGTTGCAGGCAGACTCAACATTACAAAAAGCTTCGATCCTGCCGATTCCGGATTGCATAGAGTGGGCCGGGCCCTCAGATTAACTCATGAGACGTTGGCATTGGACAGGCTGGGAGTTTTTGCCCACCAGGCTGGTTTCGATTTTGTAAGAAACGACGGCACAGCAGTCTACGCCTCGGTCGCGGCCAGAGAGAAGTTAGAGCTGATTATCGAGCCACGCGCGCCTCTCGATACCCCGCCGCCGGACGTCGACGTTTTTGTTACTAAAGCGATCGATCTTCATTTTGCCCCAGAGACGTTGCCGGTCAATGGACAGATTGACTGGACCTTGATTGCCTGCGATGCCGGCCAGGCACATTTTGAAAGGCATCCGGCAGACGCGCCGACTTTGCGGACGCCCCTGACCGCGCGGCGGCGCCTGCGGCTGGTGGCCGACGCTCCCGGTGAAGTCACGGTGCGCGCCGAATACACCCTGGCTCGGCAAACAGTTTCCTGCACGCGCACGATTCTGATCAGTATCGAAACGTTAGGAAATAATCAGACGATAGCAGCGAATGGGGATATGAGAATCGATGAGCCGGCGGCAGTAGGCGCTCCGGAAACACCTTTCAACCCTATCTTTCTGATCACTTCGAATGCGGATGTGACGTTTGGCGCGCCCCCGAATAACCGGAGAATGCAGATAGCCTTGGAGAAGCCGTTCCTTCGTTTACTCCAACTCATTCGAGACCGCGGGGCCGCGACTAATCAGTTGCAGATCTTGCAGGCCTTCGATCCCGCGAGTCCAGGACTACATGCAGTCGGTCGCGCAATGCGTTTCAGGCACAACGTTTTGAACCTGGGCACACTGGGTGCCCTGGCCCACCGGGCAGGTTTCGGCTTTGTACGGCGCAAGGGCACTGAAATCTTCGCCGCTGTTGCTGCCGGAGAAAAAATTGAAGTTGTGCGCGCCGCCGATCTGACTTCACTGAGCGATGAAGTCACGGCTGGAACACCGATCGAAGTTCAGGCCCGCTTCTCTACTCTGCCTGGCGCCGGGAATTTCAACTGGGCCCTTACGCGAATCGGCAACGGCGAGGGCGCGTTGGATTTCGTTTTGCGTCCCAAGGTGAAGTTCACACCCCGTTCACCTGGCCTGCTGGCCCTGAGCGTGACCTTCCTCGAACCAGATCCGCAGAGCACTTTCCCTTACACATTTGAAATCAGACTGAAGAATTCCCTGGACGTGCCCGGCACCATTATCCCAAAGCATCAGTACGACCTGCTGATGAACGTTCTCAATTATTTTCATCCCATTGGAGTCGAAGTAATAACTCGAAACATTCGCGAGCACGTCGTGGAAGTTCAGGGAAATTTGCTAAACGCATTTCCCGGATACACCTATCCGGACTTCCGCGCCTAAGCAGGTCTAGCAGGAGCCGACGGCAGAACCAATAAGGAGCTTGAGAGATGGCAAACATAACTTACACCAGAGCTTTTCGCCACGATGATTGGATTGACAACGAAGACGTCGTGCAAGCTGGCGGCGAGAAGGGCTTCAATAAGAAATTTCATGACCTGGAAGTGGAGTTTGACGCACTTGGAGCCGTCGTCGGGCAAATCAACACGGCCCTGCAACAAGGACTAACAATCCAATCAATTATTTCACTTTCAAAGCAATTGACGCCCAATCAAATAACCGATCCCGAAGATATCGACTTGTACAACAACGCGGATTTTCCCGCCGGCACCAAGAAAATTTATCAAGTGAGCATCGAGCCCGTACCCGGCGCCCATGGGCAGGTCAGCTACAACCTGATCTATGCGCCTGCCGCCGGGGATAAGACCAAAGTATCGATTTGGTTCAAGGAAGAGAAGAACACGTTGACCCGATTCGTGGCTCGTGTCTTTTCGATTGCCTAAACTTTGTGACCCTTGGCGTCTGAGGCTACTACAGTCCCGAGTCTCAGGATGGTATTGGCCGGAGGAGAATGGGTAAGGAGGACGAGTCATGAATTGGATGCGTAAAATTTGCAGCCGTGAATTGCTTTTGGCCCTGGTGATTGTATGTGGGCACACTGCTAGCTCGGCCCACTCACCGAACCCTGGAATTATGGTGGGCAGTCTTTTTCCGGGTGACGCCACTACTGCTTCACAAAACGCGGGGGCCAAGGGAATGGATCTTGATTTCAACCGCGATGACGGCAGCGCGATAGAAACGGCCGGCGATTCCAACCTCCCGATCGATATCGCAACGGCAAGTGTGACTATAACCATCAATCCTGCCGCGCCCACCATAATCAATTGCGACAGAGGAACCCTCACTCCGGAACCCGGAAGATGCGGCTTCAACATGATTCATGGACCGTTCTCTCCCCCGGAAGTAAACGCGACGCTGCGAGTAGTCTTCGGTGGACTTTTTCCCGCCAGCACCAATGTTCAGATCGCCGTCAACGGTGTGCGGAGTGCTGATGGGAGCAGCTTTAGCCTGTCAGGATCGGAGTGGGAGTTTCTTACCTCGGCCATGGCGCCACGGGCTCCGGTCAGCTTGGAGATGGTGTTCGATGTGTCGGGCAGCATGGCAGGACGTGCGGCTCCGCTTTCAGGTTGTGGTCCTCTGACTCGTATGCAGGCGCTCAAAGATGCCGCCCAGTCCATCTTCAATATTTTGGGAAGTTATACCATCCCGGGCGACAAACTTGGACTCGTTACTTTCACCACTACGGCGACTGCATTCAATGTGGTGGGCGGCACGAATCTGAAAGACGCCACTGATGCGAGACAACGTAACGCAATTCGGACGAACTTGAACGGGCAGATGCCAACCGCAGCAACTTCAATTGGCGATGGACTAAGAGTCGCAAAGGCCTCCGGATTTGACGGGGACACGAATACGACGAAGCGCGTCTTTCTCTTCTCAGACGGTGAGCAAAACACGGTTCCCTGTGCCGGCGAACCAAATACTCCGTTTTGTAGGAGCACGGTATCTACAACTCCTCCGCTTCTGGTTGGGGGCGCTGCATACGAGAGCATCTCTGTTTGTCCGGTTACGGTAGGACAGTTCACCGGTCCGGCATATACGTTACAACAAAACATCAAGACCGCAACCGGCTGCCCCGGGCCTTACGTTCATGCGATAACCAATGACCCCTCATGCCCACGGGCAACAACAGACTTGACCACCTTCTTCACCCAGTCACTAGCGAACCTTCTTGTGGGCGATAAGTTGGAGCTGGTGCGAGACGTTACCGGCCGGGTCACGGGGACGGACAAGAGTGAAAAATTGTCTGCCAATACAAACGACGTCTCTCTTAGCATCCTGGTGGCTTCACCCAACATGGGTCAAACGCCGTTGGCTTTGGCGCCATTTCGGCTGAAGGCGCCAGACGGCACAATTATTGATCCTTCACCGGTAACTCAGACTCAAGGCGGAATGAGTTTTACTACCATTCGCTTGCCGCTGTTTTTTAAGGGCAAGGTCATAAAGCCACAAGGCGAATGGGAAATACAGTTTCCCGGGGTGCCGGGCGCGATCTTCGACTATCACTTAATAGTGTTGCTTGACAATGAAAACCTCGCCTCAGAGTTTCGCACAAGCAACGTGGACCCCGGCACTGGTGAACCGATCCCGATCACCGTTGAACTAACGGAAGACGGCTCCCCGATCACAGGCGTAACAGTTGTGGCTCAATTGGTTGGCCCGGAAAACGGCGTCGGCAACATCCTGTCGAAAGCCCCCACGCCATCGGGAACACCAAACACTGGCGGCGATACAATCCGTTCAGAGGCACAACGAAAGTTGCTCCTGCTGCTTGAAGATCCGGCCTCGGCCGCGCTCTTTAGAGATAAGACCTTGCCGTCGCTCGTATTGCTGGATAATGGACAGATATTGAACGGGGATACCGCCGCCAACGACGGAACCTACAGCGGTCTATTCACGGGCGCGTTGCAAGAGGGCCACTATCGCTTCGTTGTGAATGTACGCGGTTCAACTGCAAAGAATGGTGACTTTCAACGCACCCAACTGCTTAACGTGTATGTTCGGCCGAAGCCGGTGGCTGCCAACACGAGGTTGGCGCTGCTCTCTTCGGCTGTGCAACCGGACGGCACCGTGATTGTTCGAATCTCTGCAACGCCACGAGATCGTTTTGACAACTTCATTGGTCCCGATTATCTCGGGCACCTGAACATTAGGTCTTCTCAGGGCGTTGTCGTAACACCGCTCACAGATAAGCTCGACGGCTCTTACGAGATTAGCTACCGTTTGCCCTCTGCGTCCTCGAACCCCGACATTACTGTCGACGTGATGGGAACTGATGTAGTTAAGAAACCGCTCAGTGACCTGGATGGAGGCCCAAGCTCGTCCTTTAAGAGATGGGGGCTCAGCTTGCACGGCGGCTCGACTTTTCCGCACGGATTTTTCGGCAACGTGTTCGATCCAGGTGTCAGCTTGGGCGCAGATCTCGAATACCGGTTCACGAACCTCTTCTCGGTTGAAGCTTACCTGGGCCACGATCGTTTCAAGAACCAGTTCTTCAACGACAGCTTCCACCTGACGCATCTATCAGGCCACGCTAAGTTCACGTTCGGCACTGGAACCGTCAGACCATCGGTTCATGCCGGACTGGGCGCGTATTTTCCTGAGGGAGGAGGAACGCGTTTCGGCGGCAATGCCGGTGCGAGCGTGCAGTTTTGGTTAACGCCTAACTTTGCGATCGAGCCTAGCTACAACTACCGGGCCGTCAATTTCTCCGGGTCGACTTTGAAATATTCGACGCTGCAAGGCGGCATTCGCTTCCGCTTCTAGCCAGCACGCATGCGAAGAGTGGCGGTGGCATTGCAACGGAACTGCCCGTCAATCGCCACCGGCACTCTCCTCCACATCGGCAGCCGCAAACCAAAGGAACCTTCATGGCGGATGAATCAGACTCTTCAGATGTAATGAAGATACCCGCCTTCCAGTCCGGTGGGGTGGTGCGGGAAACCGGTATCGCACTGGTCCATGAGGGCGAATACATCATGCCTGCGGCCGGTTCCGAGGCGACGATCGAATCGGCGCAAATGAGCGAGCAGGGTGAAGTGAACTATTACTTTCCGGTGGAGGTAGTGGTCGTCGGCAGCTTGCCGGAAGAGGAACGCGAGGCGATCGAGAACCGCATCTGGGAACAATTGAGAGAGGCGCTCGATCGGCTGGCGTAATTCCATGTCACGAATCAATTGCTACCTGCCGATCAAGTTGTGCGTCACCGGACGGCTCGGCGACGCCCAACTCGAACAACTTTCGGAAACGCTGGCGCGCGCCGTTTCGGCGCGCATCGCTTTTGCGAAAGGAAGAATCAACCCGGGTCGCACTGGCTTTCGAACAAGTATTGTTGAGGAGACAAAGGAACGCGCCGATACCTCACGGCTTGGTGGTCAAACTTATCAAGTGCCGCTTTATGATAATGGAGGGCAAAGCGGTAGAGTGCCTGTCCTGCCTGCTAGTTCTTCCGGACCCGAAGCTGAGGTCGCTGAGATCGAGCAAGAGCTGATCGGCCTCGAAGATTTTCACGATTACGCCTTCTTCTTTGCTGGCGGCGCCTTTGGTCGCGCCGCTGAAGCATACATACGCGAATTCCATCCCGAGCATCATCGGTTTCATGCCCGAAGCTTTCAGGAGATGTTCCACTTGCTGTTGGTCGACATTCGCCGGCGGACCCGCGCGGCAGGCCGTCGCCAACGCGTTAGTGAGATCGTGATCGTGACGCACGCCAATGCTGAAGGCGGCATGAAAATACCCTTAACGCCGGATAACCGCAGGCGAACTTTTTCACCCACGGACCTGGCTGATCTCCAACAGGAATTTCGAGCCGGATTGCACCAGCGCTTTCGCGCGGAACGTCGTGAAGTGGCGGCCGCTCTTGATGATTCAACCCGAATTGTGGTGCGCGGTTGCAATATTGGCCAGTCCCAGGAAGCGCTCGATGCGCTACGTGCTTTCTTCGGTGGCAGTCCGACAGTGTTTGCGCCGAGGGGTTATCAGGGCTTTGAGGTTGTTCCCGTCGGAAGCGCAAGCTTTCTCCGTTCTGCAGAAGACGCGTTCGAGTTTTTGATCGAACAAGGGCATATACCGGCTGAGCAGCGAACGTTGCCTCTCGCGGAAAGGCGTCGCTACATTCGCAATGTTTTTGGCGGGCAGATTCCCGCCGAATTTTTCGTGATGTCGGAGGAGCATGCCCAGGCGTTGAGGCGGCTCGCGCCGAGAGCAAGATTGGGCGGCGGCGCAGCAGAAGGCTACATGGTACGTCCGAGTGAACAAGAATCCCGCGGAATACCCAGTGCGGGAGAATTCTGGGGCATATCCGCGTCATTACCCGAATCAATGCAGGACGATGCTGAGCTTGATTCGCTGTCCATGGAGGAACTAGAGGCACGAGCACGCGCCCTGAGAAATCCTTACCACCCCCAAAACGCGCCGTTGTTGTTGCGCTTGCAAAACGCGTGGCAGAGACGATCAGCAGAGGCATTTCTGCGGGGAGAAGGACCCTCGCTTGACGATCCTCTTGCCGGTCTGCCTGACCCAAGAATATTCGGCGACACCAACCTTCTCGCAGCAGACGCAGCACGCTATCCGGAAACGCCTCGACCCGATACCTTTGAGACTGAGACACTGCCCCGCCGAACGCTGACTGAGGAGGAGAGAGCAAGAGCGCGCGACTTTAGCCAAGAAGAGGTGATGGTTGAGTCAGTTGCAGCCGCAGGTATTGCTCACAGTAGAGGAAGAGGGTTTGGTGCTCTGGGCCGCGTTGACAGGTTGCCAGATGGAGTAAGGCTTTGGAATTTTGGCATTAATAGCTCTCGCCTGCGCCCTCAGTTTCACTCGCCTTTGGAGCAACTCGCACAACAGGCGGTAGCTGGTCCCTTGTTGCGAATTGAAATCGATGGACACACCGACAGTTCTGGTGCGCCGGCTGGAAATCAAAGCCTTTCCGAAGCACGAGCGCTTTCTGTACGCCAATTCCTGATTGACGCCGGTTTGCCGGCAAGTCGGATCCGGATTCACGGTCATGGCGAAAGCAATCCGATTGCGCCCGAGCGCAGGCCTAACAGGCAGGTGAGCCCCGAAGGCATGGCGAGAAATCGTCGGGTGGATGTGCACCTGACGCCGCTCACGGCACAACAGTTTGACGAAGAAGCACTCAGATTGGCGCGCGAGCAAGGAACAACCCTTGGAACACAGGCGCGTCCCGAGCGCAGCACTGGCGACTCGATTGATTGGTTCACAATCGGTGGCATTGCCACAGACGTGGTCGCCGAACTGCCTGCGTATGGATTGCTCCCTGCCGCTTTTGAGCTATTTGCCTTTGCCGGTCCCATATTGAATATCGCCGGATTGATCTCCGAGCTGAATACAGCTAGCGGGCAGCAGGAGCGAGGGGCTAGACGGCTTGGAATCGTGCTTGGCCTTAACGCTGCCTTGGCGATTAGGAATCGTTCCGATCTCAGTCTCAACATGACTGTAGGACAGCTTGAACGGGTCGTCCACGACGATTGGTGGCTGGAGCGACAGTGGCTGGCGCAAATCCGATTTTCCTACCCGCTCGGTCCTGACGGCGCGATCGAAAACATGCGCAACGGAATGGGACAGGTAGCGAGACAGATTAATCAAGGGATGAGGGCAACAGAAAGAATCTTTCGCGCTCGTTTGGAACAAACGCCATTATCTCCGCAAGAGGTTAACGCCGTTTATAACGCTGAGATTCAACGCGTTCGAAGTCGTGTTATAGAAGAGATGCTCAGAGCGGGATTTAGAGCCCTAAATCAGTAACTCGTTTAAGGGTGACTTCAAACGCTATCGAGCGAGACTCATTAATGACAAGTCGGTATCACATTCCTGCGCGTTTTCATTGGCGATCTGAGGTGAGTTCGGACGAAAGAGCGCGGCTCGATAGCACCGTCCTCGCTGCCATTCGCCGTGCAGTTGAGAGGGCGGCCGGTTCCTCGAGCGAAATCGTTTCCGGCGACTTCCAACATTCAAAAGCACTCGTCGAATTGTTCTCGAGCGACCGCTATCGTGCCGATCGCGCTGCCTACGCGATCCCGAGCTATGACAAGGGTGGGCAACTTCAGGAAGTGCCGGTCGAGACGGGCGGCGACGCGTCTGCCGCCGGCGTCACAACCTGGAATGCCAACGACGTTGCGGCCCATCTTGTCAAAACCTTCGGTACATATGGCCCGCGCGGACAAACTTACTATGGCGTTCAAACTCCCGACGGGATCATCTTCGCCGATACGGAAAACGGCCAATCAATCTTTAGAATCTTCAATTTTTATAATTATAAAAAAGACGTTAAAGATCATTGGGAGACAACGGAAGCCCTTGCCTATCCAAAGGGAAGATTTACTTTCGCTGTGACCGGCAGAGGCGACGGCAAGGGGCCGTATCCGAATATCGGTCTGGTCACCGACTTTCAGGGCAAGCAATACGGTGATCCTATCTACACACCGCTCGCTTCCGGGGTTCGGATCGTCTTTGATGTTCCTGAAACGATTCAGGCAGGAGGAGAAGCCGGCGGCGGCGGTTCTCGATTTGGCGCCGGCATAATGAATCGGGGCTTCGGCGGCGCGCTGATTCTCTTAAAGTGTCATGGATATTGGGACACCAATCCCTTAACTGACCCCGCTTATGCCGGAGCAAGCGACGATGATTACTGGCGGCTCTTCCTGAATCTGTGCAACGCCCGAGCTATCGATAACCTTGATGTCAGTGAGAAATACATTCGAGAAGAATTGGCGCCGCGCTATGTCGGCCCACGCGGCAGCACTAAGTCGCTCTCCGACTACTCGCGTCACAACGTTCGGCACTTCCAGGAAGACCTCCAACTGTTAAGAGGACTGCTGCTGGCTTCAAACAGGATCTGGGCCGACATTCATGCGCTTCAGCGGGAACTCGATCCGCTCATCATGACTCACCATCGTACCAGCCGGCAGTTTCGAGCTCCGTTGGGTTTGGGCGCAGGTCTGACGGCCGAAGTCTTTTGGCCTACCGTTCATGAGCCGTCAGAGGCTGACCGGCCCAGAGTGGAATTTCTGCTCGGCCAGTTGAGCGAGAAAGGGCAGTCCGCAAAGATCGTGATGGCGGCGATCCTGAAGCTCGTTCAGGAAGATCCGTTGCTTACACAATTCATCACTGGGTTGGAGTTGAGGGGAAATGTGGCTTCCGCGCCGGATCGTGAGGCCATTGGATCAAAGTTGGCGGACATTGCGAGTGTGGAAGCAGCTCAGCAGATTATCCTGAAGAAGCTGAACGAGACGCTGCATCGCATCGCGAGGGCCCGGCACAAACTCTGCCGCGAGCCTGAGCGAATTCTTGACGTCCCGTTGGTCTATAACGCAGTACAAAAAATGGTTCAGGGCATCAATCTTCGCTTTGATGAGGTGGCGCAGAAGCGCATTGCTCAGCATCACCGTCAGGAGGCGTGGCTTGATATTGGTCTCAGCGCGGCCGGCCTGGTGCTTTTTGTCGGTGGGCTGATTATTTCAGCGTTTGGCGGCCCGGGAGGCGTAGTCCTTTTTCTCGAGGCGACCGGTACTGCCCTGGGGGCGATAACGGCGGCGCGCTCAATTGGCAAGGCCGAATTCCTTACCGCCGCGTCGGAAGCTTCTGTTATTCGCGGAGGTGGACTGGTGACTCTCGAAGCCGCCAGTGAGGCAAGGTTTTGGGCCACGCTTGATGCGGTTTTGCTCGCCGTCGATGCCGGGACGCAGGTCTTGAAGCTGGCGCGCGCCGCTGCCAGCGGTCGAAAAACTGTGGCCCTCGCCAGACTCTCAAGGGGCGCTGAGCAATTTGGTGAATCAGCAGAAGCGGCGCGGTCCCTGCCTTTCGACGATCTTCTGAAGCAAGCAACGCCGCATGGGAAGTTGCCGATAAGCGAGGCAGAGCTTTCCTCGCTTCAATCGGTCGGCACGCAGATTCAAGATTTGAAAGTAGCAGGACGGATTGCCGAAGAGGCGGCCGAGAAAGCGATCTCGTCCACTGGGGAGTATGTGCAACTGGCGACAAAGTTTCAGCAGGGCGGTTTGATGGACGTTGGGATCGATTTGCTTTACGCGCGCCGCAAGATTTTTGAACAAGCTTTTGGCGCCTTAGCCGATCCGCGCGATGCTGCCAGGGTGCTGGCTCAGGCAACCGAAGAACAACGGCAACAATTCTTTAAGGCCCTTCGCAAGAGCGCCAACTCAGAGGACTTGATTTCGTTCGAAGTGAAGTTTAGTAAGACCGGCGCGCCGATTGAAGAGTTGTTGAAAACCGCGCGGGGCGGCACCCAACAGAATACTGCCTGGTATCGAGGCGTGATGACGGAGATGATCATAGCAGCCGACCCGGACGTACAGGCAACGGGGAGGTTGCTGCAAGAGATCATCGGCACTGGGGCGCAAGATCTTGGCCGTCTCTCTCGAATCGGCATCGTGGTTGATCCCCAGGGGGCGTTCAAGCTTCAAAAACTCAGCGATCAAGTGATCGATCTCGCTCAACAAAGCAAGGCGCTCTACACTCAACGACCTTATTGGGGCATGGCTGCGGGCCTACTTGAGGCTGAACGCAAAGGGAACCAGGTTCGCGCTCAAAAACTGCGGACGTTGCTGGCGGCAATGAATAATCAGATTGATGCGTTAGATGCGGCAGTGAAGCAGGCGAAACAAGCTGAGGCGGCCGCGCAGCGCGCCCTGACATCGATGCAGCGCGCGAACGAGACCCTGGCAGAATTGGCCGCGCTCGGCGCTAAGCCGCGGACACCTGCTGTGATTAGCGCTCTTCACGTTGCGTCGGCAACGGCCCGACTGCACTTGCAGGTGGTCAATCATTCCAGCAAGGAAGCCGACGCTGATTTTGAGCGCGCCAATAAAATAATTATGGAGGCGAATAACAGGTATTCAGAGCATGCAAACGCAATGAACGCCGCGCTCGATCAATGGGAACAAATGGAACCAGGCGCAAAGCAGCGTCTGCTCTCAGCTGGTGAGAGTTTAAGAACAAGATAAGTATGCGGGCAATATAAGGATGTTGCCCATATTGTCGGTCGTGTCGGTGTACTTGAGCACCTGTGTGACTTTGATCGATCTGATCGATTCAATGGAGTAGAGCCAACAGTCGTCCGGTAAGGCACGAATAGTTTTAAGCACGATGTCTTTCTCTGTCATGTTCGGATGAGATTAATCACTTTGGGTCAACAGCATAGGATTCACCAGGAAATCAGCGCAATTTGTGCACACCGCAGGGCGTGTGCGAAAGGCAAGTCCTTATAGGAATAAACCTTTTACCAAGTCATAGTCTTAAAGAAACGTTTTACTTAAGCAGATCATATCTAATAGAGAGAGCAAGACGACGGCGGCCCCGAACTCAAAGACGCTGCGAAGGCGCTCATATCACAACCAAATTGCCGACGCAGAGGCCGCCGGAATGGTTCGCCTTTTTTCCTCGGTTGTGGTTCAACTTGGAAAAAGAAACTAAATCTTGAAAGGGAGGGAAAAACTCTTGAAAAGCGTGATTACTTCCATTATCCTCTCAAGCCATTAACGCATAAACGCTCTTTATTTTAAAAGGCATGGACATGCCGCCTCTTGGAGAGCATTCTCGCGTGCTCTGCAAGAGACATAAAAAGTCGCTCGCATTTTCCAAAGCTTGTTAAGGAGTAGCCAGATCCGAGGTGACTCCGATGCCCGAGCAACTCAATATCCCGAAGACCTCGACAATCCCAAAGCGGCTTGTTTGCGCTTTGATTGTCCCGATCTTACTCGGACTCTTCATTGCCTCCATCCCGCCCTCAGGGCCGCCTGCCCACGCGCAGTCCGCTCTGGCCACCGGTGCGCCCAACGTAGGCGCCAACTGTGTCTCATGCCATAGGACATATGTGCAATCCTTCGCCCTCGAAGTTCATGGGAAGAGCGCGAAATTTCTAACTGACTCGCGCGCGGCTACGTGCGAAAGCTGTCATGGCGATGGCGCGAAACACATTGAGAATCGAGAGAAGCGCATTGCCGCTGATGACATCGACAATCCGACGGAACTTGAAACTAAACAAGCACGAAGCAGAGCTAACGACAAGTGTCTCATGTGTCACTCGCGGGATCGAACGCGTTTTCAGTGGGCCGGCGGAGAGCATGACCGGAGCGATATGAGCTGCATGTCCTGCCATAATGTTCACCACTCAAAATTCCCCGGTGGCATATTGGCTAATAGAGGGCGGTCAGAGATTACCGGGCCCTCTTTGGACGCGCTGGAAATCAAACAGCCAGCGCATATGCTCGCTGCCTTTACCGTTGAAGAAACCTGTCTTGGGTGTCACGCAGATCAACGAAAAGCATTCTTTCAGCGCTCCACCCACTTGTTTCGCACAGAGGCTCGCAACATGAAGGTCGGCTGCACTTCCTGCCACAATCCTCATGGCGGAGAGGGCGGAAAAATGCTCGTGGATCATACCGCAAATGATGTGTGCTACACCTGCCATGCAGAAAAACGGGGACCGTTTCTCTGGGAACATCCCCCGGCCCGCGAGAATTGCCTGAGTTGTCACTCGCCGCATGGATCCAATAACGCGAAGCTGCTGGTGGCTCGCGCTCATCTGTTGTGCCAGCAGTGCCATATCCATATGTTGCCGCGGCATTCGACCACCGCCGGAAAACCTCTGGACATCTGGTCGATAAACCGCGGCTGCGCGAATTGCCACGGCCAGGTTCATGGCTCGAATCATCCTGGGGGGAGGACGCTTACGCGCTAGGAGAGCAGGATGCGAATCCAACTAGAAAAACTGAAGCCGATTCTGCGCCTCGCGTTCGCTTTCATCGCTTGTGTCATTTCCGGGCTCGCGTTCATGCCTATGGTCGTGGCCCAAAGACCGGAGAAGGAGGAGACGAAGTCACCACTCAAGGTTGAGGGAACAATCGAAGTCGCCGGCCGCGCGGTGGATACGCAGGGAGGCCACCCCGCCAAATTCGAGGAAGTGCAAGATATTCCGAAAGAGTTACTAGTTCCGAAGTTGAGGCTGGATTTCATTTCTGCCGATTCGCCCTACTTTTTCACAGTGAAAGGTTTAGAGATTCGCGAGCGTGACCAGCGTTTCACTGCGGACGCGGGCAGGTTTGGAAAATATCGAACAGAATTCATGTGGGACCAGATCCCTCATTCGTTTGGCACCGGAACATCCTTCCTGGTCAGAACTGCGCCTGGGTTGTATCAAGTCAGTCCCACCCTGCGAGCGCAGTTGCAGGCGCTTACAACTCCCGAAGCGCGCATAGCTCCGAATTCGGTAGTATCTAATCTCATTCGCCAGGAATTGCGGACTGCACCCTCAACGGAAGTGCGGCTCCGTCGAGATCAAGCCTTTTTCAGGCAGACTTACCAGCCTTCGGAAAACGTCGAGTTGCGTTTCCAGTTTAGCTGGCTGCGCAATCGAGGCACGCGCCCGATGTCCGCCGGCACATTCGTTAGGCGGGCCGTGCCCGGAGGCGGTCTCCCAGATATTGGCGGCGCCTGGGAGGGGATTGGGCAAGAGTTTCTCGAGCCGATCGACTATCGAACGACCGACTTCAAAGTGGGCGCGCGGTTTGGCGGCGAACGATGGAGTGCCGGCGCAGAGTACGACCTTTCGTTGTTTCGCAATCGTATCGGAGACGTGATTTTCGAAAATCCTTTTCGGGTCACCGACGATCAGGGATGCACAGTAGTAGCAGGCAATCTGGTATGTGCCGCCTCGAATAGATTCCGGCAGGTTCGGTGGCAATCCGATCTTCCGCCAAACAATGATGCTCACACCATCACCTTTTGGGCGCGCCTGAACCTGACGCCGCAAACCCAAGTGCGCGGCCTTTTCTCGCTGGCCTACTGGACCCAGAACGACCCTTTCCTTCCGTGGACACTGAATACAGCCATCGTTCCCAGGAACTGGGATCAGGGTCCACCACCGAGTCCAGTCATCAACCCTACGGACGTCAGTGAGCTTCCTGCGAGCAGTCTCAACGGGAAGATGCGAAACATTAACCAGGAGTATGCCCTGGTTAATCGCAGTGAAACCCTCCGCTTCCATGCTCAATACCGTTCGCAGTATCTGGACAATCAATCTCCCACGATCGAGTTCCCGGGATATTCCGCGTTTGGCGATTCGACGTGGCGCGCGGCGGTTACCGATTTCTACAACTTGCCGATTGACAATCTGGATTGGGATTTTAGACGACAGAATGTTGAAGCCGGCTTTCAATGGGACGTGCTTCGGAGGCTGAACTGGAAATTGGATTATGAATGGGAAATCTGGAACCGCAAGTTTCGAGACGTGAACCGCAGCAACGAGCACAGCATTAGAAACCGATTCGAGTTTGAGTTTAATCTTTCGGGAGGCGCAAAGAACGTAAGCGCAACCCCTAACGTTCCGCCAAAACCCCTCACTACGCTCCGGCTTAAGCTTGACTACCGTTACGCAAACCGACGCCCGTTGGGGTACAACACCCAGCCGTTGTCGTTCAATGCTAATTTCCCCGGTTCTCCCCCAGGCGGGCCCACTACGGCGTGGGAAGTCACGCGATTCACGGTGATGAGGGTCGGCGTTCCTATCGAATTCAATCTGCTACGCCGGTTTGATGAGACGGGGCGGCTTCGGAATGACGGAAACATTTCATTGGAACTGCTGAAGGGACCCCGAACGAATTTTTCGGCTTCTTATCGCTACCTGGGTGATGAGTACGACAAGAATTTCTACGGGCTTCTCTTCAACCGCTTCTCGTTTGTCGACGCCCAGTTCTCGCATGCACTCGAGAACGGAACTTTCCTTTATGCCAACTATTCACGTCAGATGAACCACTTCACCTATCGAGACCTGGCGCACTTGCTGGTTAACCCTCCGGCTCCTCCAGGAGTGATTATTCAGGGCACGATTGCTCAATTCCCGGCCGCCAATACCTGGGAACGAACCAGCCGAAACAGCCTCGACAGTTTTGAATTTGGCATCGACGTGGCGCCCCAGGAAGGAAAGTTCAAAGACTGGCAGTTTGATCTCTCGTATGCGCTTTCCCATGCGCGCGACCGCATTACTACTGTAAATCCGTTTCCTGTTCGTCCGGATTCGGTGCTTCATGCGGGGGCGAACCCTTATCCCGATACTTTGGTGAGGAGTCAGGATCTTAATATCACCGTTACCCGCCGGATAAATGATCGTTTCGAGATCGGCGCGCGTTATTGGTATGAACCATACAAGCAGGATGATTTCAGCTATAACGTTCTCGCTCCTTACGCGCATGGAAGTCTCACCAGCGAGACGCCGAAATATCTTTTCCAGGATGCGCGTTATGCCAGCTATCACGCGAACGTGGCAACTGTATTTGTCCGCTATTCGTTTTTGCAAGATTAGGGTATTGGCAGCGGTTCCAGCGTTTCCTCGAACCTTTCGGTTCCACCGCGCGACTGCATCGCTAGTTCGCCTCGGAATTCGTTGATTTCCCCTCTGGTTGCAGATAAGACTTACGCTATGCCTCGCGAAATCACACATCACGACGCCATCATCGAGGCCATCGGCCGCAGTGGCCTCCTGACTGAGCTAATCGAGCGACACGGGGATCATTACAAGTATGAATTGGATCTTGAGCTAGTTGTTTACGGGCGGAACTACATCAACAAGAAAGTGGGGCCTTACGCGCGTTTGCTGGTCTACGAACCCGGTGAACAGATAATCCATGAGGGCGAGTGGCGGGGTAACACTTTTTACATTCTGGTTGATGGTAGCCTCGACGTTTTCGACAAAGATGATCTGGACCTGAGCAGACCCATCGGGAAAATTGACCAGCAGACCAGTTTTGGCGAGATGTCCTTGCTCTCAGGCCAACCAGCCAGCGCCACGGTTGTCGTGCCGGCTGGAGTTAAAGCTACCGTTCTGGAAATCCAGCGGCCCGCGCTTCGGCTGCTGCAGAAGTTCAAAAAGTTCGGCGAAAGGCTCGAGCAAAATTATCGTCAGCACGGACTCAACCACACGCTCTTAGAGGTGGAACAAGCAACCGGCAATGCTTTCAGTCCGGAATTGCTGAAGCAACTCACAGCCGCTGCCCGGTTCACCGTCTATCCCAAAGATCACATGCTCTTCCGTGAAGGAGACGCGCTCAACAAGCTCATCTTCATAAACGACGGATGGGTCCGACGCGTTCGTGAGGTTCCTTCAAGTCAAAACGGAATGGCTCGGAAGTGGGGTACCGGCTCTCTCTCAGCTGACATGGTTACTCAATTGGACCGCGAAGTCGGCCTGGATTTTCTGGGCGCCGGGAATTGGTTGGGACTTGAGGCACTCGCAAGCCACGACGGAGCCACGTGGAACTACTCGGCGACGATCATGTCCCGGACGGAAGCTCTGGAAATTGCGATCGCCGACTTGCGTGCGAGCCCCGCGCTCCTGAAATCAATAACGGAAGAATTTCCGCACTTCTCCAAAGCGGATGACAGGCCGCCGGAGCCACCTTCGGATAGGAGAACAGTCGCTGCGGCTGCGAAAGAGATTGGTACCGGCATTATCGATGGCACCAACCTGCTGGTAATGGATATGGATCTTTGCATCCGCTGCGGGAACTGTTCGCTGGCATGTCACAAGGTGCACGGGCAATCCCGGCTGCTTCGACGCGGCATCCATATCGCGCGCCCCATCAAACCAAGCGGCCGATCCACCCAACATATTCTGGCCCCGTCAGTCTGCCTTCACTGCCAGGACCCGGAATGCTTGACCGGCTGTCCGACTGCAGCGATTGCCCGCTTTGCTGAAGGCCACATCGATATCGATAAGAAAGCCTGCATCGGGTGCGCTGATTGTGCGACGCAATGTCCGTACAACGCCATCTCGATGGTCCCGCGTAAGCAGGCGGAGCCGGACCGCTTGGGACTGCTCGGCACGCTCAAAAGCTGGCTGAGCATTGCGGCGCCAAAGGTGCCTGAAGCTGTCTCGGCGACGGATGACTTACTCGCAATTAAGTGCAATCTCTGCGAAAACACAATGCTTAATCCCAAAGGAGCCAAGACGGCGGCCTACTCTTGCCAGGAAAACTGTCCGACGGGTGCTTTGGTGCGGGTCAATCCTCGCGAGTACTTCAGCGAAGCGAAAAATGCGATTGGGATTGTTTTTAAGGACCGCACTCACGCGATTGGACGAAACATTCATAAGCGAGACACTCCGGCGATCATCATTCATGCGATTGGCATGCTGGCGATTGTCGTCATCGCCTCTACGATTCTGTTGGCAGCGCGCCGTTACACTTTGGACGGACCTCTTAGCGGGACGTGGCTGACTCTGCGCTGGGTTACCGGCTTGATTGGCCTTGGCAGTATTGCATCCGTGCTGACGTACTCAGCCCGCAAACAAATCTACACCCGGAGAGTCGGCCCACTCAGATACTGGAAGCTGGGGCACGTCTATTTGGGACTGCTGGCGGCAATTGTGCTTTTGATACACGGCGGCCGAGATTCTGGCGGACTGTTGACATCCTGTTTGATGATCTCTTTCGATGTCACAATCGTCGCTGGTCTTTTCGGAATCAGTTGCTACTTCATCGTGCCGCGGATCATGACGAGTATCGAAGGAGATCCACTGCTGATCGAGGATCTGCGCACTCGCCGCGAAGAATTGCGCCGGCAGCTTGGGCTGATCGATACCAGCCACGATCAACTCCGGCGGCTAATTAAGGACAAAATGCGAAAGCGATTTTTTTCGTTACGATTTCTCTTGCGACAATATCTGCGCCGTGAAGAGCTGACGAAGTTGTTGGCTGAAGCGCGCGAAGAATTTCAGAACGATGCTGACCGCTTGAGCGATCCCAAGGCCCGGCGTTCGCTAATGGAGGCAGTTGAGGCGACGGCCACTCTGCGTCGGGTCGATGCACTCATTTATTTGCATCAATTGCTCAAACTTTGGCTGGCGCCGCACGTGGTTTCGGCTGCAATCATGCTGGCGCTGATGTTGGTCCATGTAACCCAGGTAATCCTCTTCACCGTCCGATGACGGAGTTATGAGTTAGCTGAACAATGGGCACGGCATTTGAAAACACTTTCATCATTATTCGTGAAGACCGCGCGGTAGATCCGAAGACTGTTGTCAATGAGGGATTAAAAATCGGCCGTCACCCTGATTCGGATGTCTGGCTGAATCATCCATCGGTGTCACGACTTCACGCCGGCATCAATGAAATTGAAGGATACTTTTACCTTATCAACCTGAGTGCTTCGAGTGCGACCACTTTGAATGGCCGCACAATTCCCTTCAACGAAGCTGCAGCGCTGACCGCGGGAGACGAAATCCAGATCGGTCCCTTCTTCCTGAAGGTTGAGCAAACTGTCGAAGCTTTCACGCTTAGAGTCGTGCTTGAGTTTGCCGTGAACGTTGGCGAAGGAGTATCGCGCCATACGAGTGAACTATACAAGGAACAATTAGAGTTTAAGCGGCAAACCGGAGGCCTGATTCCGCATTCGTCTGAGGTTGTCGATGCGTTGAAAGTATTCTGGGGCAAGCGCACGCGTGAAAAAGCCGGCCGGCCTTCACCGTTGCACCCGCGCACTCCGCCACATTCAGGGAAGAGGCGATTTAATTGGAGAGGAACGAGAGATTTGGTTCGGCCCTGGCCCTTTGCCGTCTTTCCCTGGGCTCTAATTATGGTTGGAACCCTTTCCGGCGTGGCTGCCGTCAGCTACAAGATCGCTTTCGCGCCCGCGCCGATTTCCAATCCCCATACGCGCACCACGTTCGCTCTGACACCTCCCATCGCAAAACAGGCAAATGGCAGTTCGTGTACCGCTTGTCACGTGCTCGGTGTCAGTGTCACGAACAAAGAAAAAATGAATGCGAACTGCGGCGCCTGTCATCAGACCGAAAACTTTGCGGGCACGATTATTCGCGCTCATCGCGATGCCGGAATCACGTGCACCACTTGTCATGCTGAACATCGAGGCGAAGATTTCAGTCCCCTAATGGCGGCGCTGGAATCCTGCGCGAAATGTCATAACGACGATAACCAGCAGCTTTACCGCGGCAAGAGCGTTCACACTCCGCACGGCGGAACCTACGGTTATCCGGTCAAGGACGGGATGTGGGTTTGGAAAGGATTAGACAACGAAGAGTTAGCGAGCAAGCCTGTAGTTGGGGTCTTCTTAAAAAAGAATCGCGTCACGGCTAATCAAACGCAAGTTTGGCGAAATGCGCAATTTCACGGCATTCACGTTGATCGGGTGCGCGCCGTCGAAGGCCTTGAGGGAAGTCTTGCGGAAGATGGAGTCACCCAAATGCTTTCGTGCAGTAGCTGTCATAAGGGTGGTTACATGGGTCGAAACGTCGATCGTGATTATCCGCGGACGACGTGTGCGCGTTGTCATAACGCCAAAGTCTTCAATGAACGTGCGACTGTGGTGCGGAACGGCGAGATGCCAAGCTGCACTTCCTGTCATGTTCAGCACGTCAAGGATACGCATTGGGCTTCGACTTTGCGGGTTGAGCAAATACAGATCCGGCCATCCGAGATCGAAGTAAGGTAGCGTCATGCGAAAGTCACAATTGCTGATCATCCTAACGCTGCTCGCGCTGCTGTTGACGATCAATCAGTTTTTCACTGAGCCTGCTTCATTGAGCAGATATCTCGGCGGCTTGCCTTGGTATGGTTGGGCTGGCATCACCGTTTTCCTAGCCTTCGCAGGGGTTCTGTTTGCCCTTCGCGATGCCCGGCGCGCTCGCCAACTGCTCGAAGAACCAATTGAGAAACATCTTGATGAGAACGCCAAGAGAGTCCAGCTCTCGAAAGAGTTGTTGGAAAAGTATGACCCTGACGGTCCTGACTACCCACACCCAGTTGTAATCGCGGATCGTTGCATCGGCTGTCAGGCATGTGTGGAGGCTTGCCCACATAGTGTGCTCGCCATGGTTGATAACATCGCCGTGCCGGTCGCGCGCGCCGAATGCATGGAAGATACAGCTTGCCAGATTGCTTGTCCGGTAAATCCAAAAGCTTGCATCGTGGTTAACACCACTAAGGTGATAAAGCCGCGACCGGTTCCCACGCGCAACGAAAAATTCATGACGAACGTTCCCGGCTGCTACCTTATCGGCGATGTTTCCGGCACGCCGCTGATCAAGAACGCCGCGAATGAAGGCGCTGATGTCATCAAGCACCTCGCGGAAGAACGAACACGCTTAACGCCTGAACCGAATGCTGATTTCGATGTGGCAATCATCGGCCTTGGTCCGGGAGGACTGTCGGCCGCCATCACCGCCAAACAGCACAACCTAAGATACATCGGGATCGAGCGCGCCCAGGTTCTCGCTACCATCGCGGCGTATCCGAAAAACAAATACCTTTTCTTCAAGCCCGAATCGATGGCCGCACGCGGAGCGGTGCCCATCGCCGGTGCCGGCGTTCAGCGCGAGCAGTTGCTCGAATCATGGATTGGCGCGATGACCAATCAGGGCATCGTCATTAACGAGCATGAAGAGTGCAAAGCTGTTAAGCACGCCACCGAGGGAGATTATTTTGTCATCGAGACCGAGAAAGGCCAGTCAAACGAGAAACGAGAACCGCGCACCTACCGGGCCCGCCGGATTGTGTTGGCTATTGGCGCCCGTGGCGCGGCGATGAGGCTCGGAGCCAAAGGCGAAGACACGAAATTGGCGCGAAACGGGGCAAGCGAAGACAAAGTCCTTTACGCATTATCAAATCCTGACAATTTCAAGCAGAAAAAGATTGTGGTGGTCGGAGGCGGCAATGCGTCAGTCGAAGCGGTAGTTGATTTGGTCGCGCGCCGGCATAAAAATCAAATCGAGTTTCGCGCACCGCATGAGATCAACGAAGTGACCTTTGTCCTGCGGATGGCTTTTACAAACGACGTGAAGTTCCTCAACAAGCAGCAACTCTATCGCTGCATCGATGAAGGCAAAGTCAGGATTCTGTTTGATACGGTTATTAAAGAGATTCGCGAGCACGAAGTCGTTCTGGCTGATACAGGCGCCAAAGAAGAAAGGGAAAAGATTGCTAACGACTACGTGCTTGCTTTAATCGGCGGCGCCGCTCCGAAGGAATTCCTCGAATCAATCGGCATCACAATCCCCAAGAACTAGCACCATTACATTTTCTTTACATGACAGTCGCCGCATCCTTGTGGAGCTTTCAAAGTGGCATCTCTTTTCATGGCCGTATCGTGGCAATTAATGCATCGGATATGGTACGCGGTATCGTTCGTCAGCTTTCCGGACGGCGGCAGCCCCATCTCGCGCGGATACTTCACGCCTGCCGGAGGGAATTCAGCGGTGGCCGGTGTGGTTGGCTGAAAGTGGCATACGCGACATGAATTCACTGGCTGCTTCGAAGTTTCGAGTTGCGTAGCCGTAAGCTCTTCCTTGCGCTCAGATTTCTTGAGGTACGGCTTGTCCGCGACCGGCATTGGCTGCTCGGTATGATGACAGTAAACGCAGGCAGTCGGAGTTTTACCATCGAGCGTGTGCTTCACGTCGGTGTTGTGCTTGGAGTGATCAAAAGCAGCGTCAGGTTTAAGCTCACCCCACTTCGGGTCCTTGCTGTCTTTCGAGAGGATGATCGGTTTGTCCGGCTGCGTGGCGCTCGATTCGGGAATTGTTTTGCCATCGACGTCAACCGCATGCGGAGGATTCGTGCCGTCAAATAAAGCTGCGGTGTTGTGAGTCAGTATCGCCGAGAGACAGAACAGAGCGTAAATAAGAATTAGGAGTGTTCGTGACTTCATCTTGGTTCCTCCCCGTGAACGCGACTGCGTCGGGCACGGCCCAAGCGTAATTGAATAAGGCTGAACTTGATGAAGCGGTGGTGCTTAGACACCAGCAAGCTCTACCTCGTGCTGGCGACTATAGTGAGCCCCAGCAAGCGTGTCAAACATTTTTCGCCTGCTAACTTAAGACTTGAAAGTTGTGCTCTTGTGGCAGCGTTTGCAGTTATTAAACTCCGCGCGGGCGTCGCCAAACGCACGCTGTCCGTTGTGGCAGGTCAGGCAGTTTCGCGCCCGGGGATTGGCGTGATGGAGCAGGGGGGCGACAGAGGTAACCTGCCGCGCCTGTGATAATCCGCGAGCCCGGACTGTGTGACAGTTCTCGCAGTTCAGACGCTGGCGTAGGCTGTGATCGGCGTGACTGAATCCGACACGATAAGACCGAGTCGCCATTGAAGTCGGCAAATAACGCCCGGGTTTGTGACAAGAGCCACAAGAAGAGAAATTGCTCGCTTGCTTACCTGGGGAGTGACATTCGTAACAGATTTGATGAGCATTCAGACGCGCGGGAATGGTCTGAGCCACTCCCCGATTAGCTGGGCGATGACACGCGGTGCAACCTGCGGCCGGGCGCGCAGTCTCGGCTCCTTTTAAATGCTGCGCGTGATCAAATGCCGCGGAGAAGCTAGTCAGTCTGCGAAAATTCTTCAGCGGCGCACTCGGGAAAGTAAGACCCTCAGTCTGGTGACAAATTGTGCAGATCGGATTGATCGCCGACGAACTGCTTGCCGCCGTGAATTGAACTAGATGACATCCCGTACAGTCTCTATGAAGGGGAAATTTGGGTGCGAGCGAGCCGTCGCTGCGGCGGTGACACGATCCGCAATTGTCGGGCGCCATTAAATCCGCGTGTTCTTTCGGGCTTGTATGCGAAAACTTCGAATAATCTGTCGCAGGTGTCGCCGTGGTGATGAAGGGTCGGTCAGAAATTGACCAGATGATCACTGCGGCCAGCGCCAACGCGGCTAATCCTGAAACAGGCTGCCCGTTAGGTGGCCTCTCATTCTGGAACGTGACGCTGAACCTGAGTCTCATTTCTTGCACCGCTCTGCAATCTGCCGCCCACTATTCGGATAATCCTGGAGATTGAAATAGGTGTCATCGAACAGCAAGTAATGACTGCAAGGCGGCGGCATGCCGCCAATCGCAGCCGAATGACAACCGCTGCAAGTATGTTTACCGGCCTTTGATAAAGGATCGTTGTTTCTGCCTTGGGCAATGTCCTCATCTTCATCGAACATCTCTTTACCGAGGTTCGCCGGCGTAGCCGGTTTCAGGTGGCACTTCGCGCACGGGGCGATCGGTACCTCCGCCTTTGGCATATCGAGCGTTTGGAGTTTGGCTATCTCATGACAGGTGATGCACTCGGCGTCGTGACTCTCCGAGTCATGACTGAACTTGATCGAGATCCTCCTGGGCCATTCGCGTGGCCAGGTCTTAAACCAATCCATCAGGCCGACCGAAATCAGTTCGGACTTGTTCTTGGCTACGGCATCCGGAGTCAGGTGGCAACCGGCACAATCATCCTTCGCCGGTTTCTCTTCCCAATGGCATTTGAAGCAAGCGGCGTGGCCAATCGGCGTCGTCTTAAAGGTTCCGGCGGCTGGCTTAAATGACTCGCTTCCGCCAACCGAAATGGCCAAATAGACGCGATCATCGGTCGTGTGACAGGTCGCGCAATTCACCCGTTTATGGTCGGCTTGGTCGTGCGGGAAATAACCGGGAAACTCGAGCTCTATCACCTCTTCGGCGTGCTTTGGAAACCGAAGCATCTCGCTTTTGGTCAGGCGCGGGCTCGATCGTGTATGACAAACCGTGCAAATCGATGGCGTCGCGCCGCGGAAAAACTGCGGCGGTGTTTGACGGTGACATTCGAGGCACGAATCGTGATATGGAAAGCCTTTAATGGTCGTCTTCGTTGCGGCTGCAACTTCATTCGGTGATGCCCGTAAAGGAATAGTGTGACAATCCGAGCAATTCAGCTTTGTCCTGGGCGCTCGATGACTTTCGTGTTTGAAGCTAGCGAAGGGCGGAACGGTCTTGACTTGTGTTTGAGTTCGACGTTTTGGTTCCGGGCGAGTTCTTCTTTGCTGACGAACCGCTTGGGGTTCCATCCCAATTGCCGAAGTTGGGCGCTGGTAGCAGACAATGATCGCCACGAGCTTGGCCAGGATCGCGAGAGCAATCAGCCAGCGTGCAGTTTTGCCGGTCAAGGACTTGCTCTGCCTCACTTTTGTTGCCCCCTTTCCTTGCAGAAGGCGCGATTGATGCCAAGGATGCGCGTGATACGTTACTAACCTAAGTCAGTTCTTTCAAGCTTTTTGATTACCTGAAATCTTCTGTTTAAAACACCAGAGTTTTCGCGCCGCAAACAGCATGATCTCACCCGTTAGTGGTGCTTCGCCAGCCGGCAGCCAGTAGTGGCACAGACTTCAGTCTGTGATTCAGTGGCACAGACTTCAGTCTGTGATTCAGTGGCACAGACTTCAGTCTGTGATTCAGTGGCACAGACTTCAGTCTGTGATTCAGTGGCATAGACTTC
>Ga0187893_10002940_pt1 | contig 35959 bp, 29 predicted proteins | sample MA1701074metaG_FD_139574 | JGI IMG/M metagenome (GOLD analysis project Ga0187893, IMG submission 139574) | White microbial mat communities from a basaltic lava cave in the Kipuka Kanohina Cave System on the Island of Hawaii, USA - MA170107-4 metaG ... | reverse complement strand
TCATCGGCGCGGCGATGCGCTGCATCACCTCGGCGCCGGTGCCCTCGCTCATGAGGAGCGGCGCGAGGCCCGCCAGGATCACCGCCACGGTCATCGCCTTGGGCCGCACCCGCTGCACCGCGCCGTCGTCCAGGGCTTCCAGCAGCTGCGCGTGCGACAGGTCCGGGCCGCGCCTGTCGATCGCTTGCTTGAGATAGATCAGCATCACGACGCCGAACTCGGCGGCGAGCCCCGCAAGCGCGATGAAGCCGATCGCGCCCGCGACCGACAGGTTGTGGCCGAGCAGCCAGACGAGCCAGAACCCGCCGACCAGCGAGAACGGCAGCGCCGCCATGATCAGCGCCGCTTCGCCCGCGCTGCGGAACGCGAGGTAGAGCAGCACGAAGATGATGAGCAGCGTGAAGGGCACGACCACGGCCAGGCGCTTCTGGGCCCGCTCCAGGTATTCGAACTGGCCCGACCAGGCGACCGATACCCCTGCGGGCAGCTTGACGCCGGCCGCGACCGCACGCTGCGCGTCCTTCACGACCGAGGCGAGGTCCCGGCCGCGGATGTCGACGTAGATCCAGCCCGAGAGGCGCGCGTTCTCCGAGCGCAGCATCGGCGGCCCGTCGCTGATGCCGATTTTCGCCACCGACCCGAGCGTCAGTTGCGCGCCGGACTCGGCGACGAAGGGCAGCGTCTTGAGGCTGTCGACCGAATCGCGCAGCTCGCGCGGGTAGCGCACGCTGATCGGGAAGCGTCGCCGGCCCTCGATGGTTTCGCCCACCGTCTCGCCGCCGATCGCGCTCGCGACGATCGATTGCACGTCGGCGACGTTCATGCCGTAGCGCGCCGCGGCCTGGCGGTCGACGGCGATGTCGATGTAGCGGCCGCCCGAAACCCGCTCGGCGAGCGCCGATGTCACGCCGCGCACGTCCTTGACCACCCGCTCGATGTCGGCTGCGGCGCGCTCGATCTCGGCGAGATCGTTGCCTGACACCTTGATGCCGAGCGGGCTCTTGATGCCGGTGGCGAGCATGTCGATGCGGTTGCGAATCGGCGGGATCCAGATGTTGGCGAGGCCGGGCAGTTGCAGCAGGCGGTCGAGCTCCTCGACCAGTTTCTCCGGCGTCATGCCGGGCCGCCACTGCTCGCGGGGCTTGAGCTGCACGGTCGTCTCCAGCATTTCGAGCGGCGCCGGGTCGGTCGCCGATTCGGCGCGCCCGATCTTGCCGAACACGCGCAGGACTTCCGGCACCGTGGCGATGATGCGATCGGTCTGCTGCAGGATCTGCGCCGCCTTGCCGGAGGAAAGCCCCGGCAGCGCCGAGGGCATATAGAGAAGATCGCCCTCGTAGAGCGGCGGCATGAACTCGCCGCCGAGGCGCGACACGGGCCAGGCGGTGAGCGCAAGCACCGCCAGCGCCGCGGCGAGCGTCGCTTTCGGCCGGCGCAGCACCGCGCCGAGCAGCGGACGGTAAGCGGCGATCAGCAGCCGGTTCAGCGGGTTGGCGCGCTCCTTCGGGATGCGGCCGCGGATGAGCAGCGCCATCAGCACCGGGACGAGCGTCACGGCCAATCCGGCGGCGGCCGCCATCGCGTAGGTCTTGGTGTAGGCGAGCGGCGAAAAAAGCCTCCCCTCCTGCGCTTCCAGCGCGAACACCGGAATGAACGACAGCGTGATGATGAGCAAAGAGAAGAAGAGCGCCGGCCCGACTTCCACCGCCGCCTCGCCGATGAGCCGCAGGCGCTCGGCGTGGTCCTTCCAGCCGTGCTCCAGCTTCTTGTGCGCGTTCTCGATCATGACCACCGCGGCATCTACCATCGCGCCGATCGCAATCGCCAACCCTCCCAGGGACAGGATGTTGGCGTTCACGCCCTGGTAGTGCATGACGATGAACGAGGCGAGGATGCCGAGCGGCAGCGTCACGATGGCGACGAAGGCCGAGCGCAGGTGAAACAGGAACGCGAAGCACACCAGCGCGACGACGAGGAACTCCTCGGCGAGCTTCTCCATAAGGTGCTTGACCGCGCGCTCGATCAGCCCCGAGCGGTCGTAGGTCTCGACGATCTCCATTCCCGGCGGCAGGCTCGCTTTCAGCGACGCAAGCTTCGCCTTGACCGCGGCAATGGTCTCGAGCGCGTTCTTGCCGGAGCGCATGACGATGACGCCGCCCGCGACCTCGCCCTCGCCGTCGAGCTCGGCGATGCCGCGCCGCATCTCCGGGCCGACCTGCAGCCGCGCCACGTCCCTGAGCAGCACCGGCACGCCGCCCGGCCCGGTCGCGAGCGGGATGGCGCGAAAATCATCGAGCGTCTTCAGGTAGCCCGAGGCGCGCACCATGTACTCGGCTTCGGCCAGTTCGACCACCGAGCCGCCGGTCTCGCGATTCGCCTGCTGCACCGCCTGCACTACCCTCGCGTGGGGGATGCCGTAGGCCCGCAGGCGCTGCGGATCGAGCTGGATCTGGTACTGGCGCACCATGCCCCCTACCGAGGCCACCTCGGCGACGTTGGGCACGCTCTTCAGCTCGAACTTGAGGAACCAGTCCTGGACCGCGCGCAGCTCGCCCAGGTCGTAGCGCCCGCTGCGGTCGACGAGCGCGTACTGGTAGATCCAGCCGACGCCGGTAGCGTCGGGACCGAGCGCGGGCTTCGCTTGCGCGGGAAGGCGCGATTGCACCTGGTTCAGGTATTCGAGCACGCGCGTGCGCGCCCAGTACGGGTCGGTGCCGTCTTCGAACAGGATATAGACGAAGGAATCGCCGAAGAACGAGTAGCCGCGCACGGTCTTCGCGCCCGGCACCGACATCATCGTGGTGGTCAGCGGATAGGTGACCTGGTCTTCGACGATGCGCGGCGCCTGGCCCGGGTAGGGCGTGCGGATGATCACCTGCACGTCGGAGAGGTCCGGCAGCGCATCGAGCGGCGCCTTCATCGCCGCCCACAGCCCCCAGGCGGTGACCAGCAGCGCCGCCACCAGCACCAGGAACCGGTTGCCGAGCGACCAGCGGATGAGCGCGGCGATCATTGGGCGCCTCTCTTCTTCAGCGTCTCGATCACGTAGTCGCCGTCCTTGCCGGGCTCGCCGCGCATCTCGAACTCGACCACGTCGCCCCTGGCGATTCCTTCGAGCAGCTTCGGGTCGGCGACCATGAATCCCATCTCCATGGCCGGCCAGTTGATCGTCGGCATGGGACCGTGCGACATCTTGATCCGGCCCTTGGCGGCGTCGATATCGGAGATGCTGCCGCTGCCCGGGTGAAGTTTCCCCGCCGCCGGCTTCGCGTTGCCGCCTTCCAGCCGCGCAAGCGCTCCCTTGAGACTCGCCTCGGAATCGATCAGGAACTGGCCGGAGGCGACCACCTTCTCGCCCGCCTTGAGTCCCTTGAGGATCTCGGTACGCCCGCCCATCTCCTGGCCGACCGCGACTTCCGCAGGCACGAACCTTCCGTCGACCGACAGAATCACCACGTTGCGTTCCCCCGTACGGATCACCGCCTCCGAAGGCACGAGCACCGCCGGCTTGCCGCGCCCGGCCGAGAACGCGAGGTTGGCGAACATCCCGGGCTTCAGGCGCGCGGCCGGGTTGGCGAGCTCGATGCGCGCGCGCACCGTGCGGGTCGCCGGATTGAGCTCCGGCAGGATCGCGTTGACGCGGCCTTTGAAGGCGTCGTCCGGCCACGCGGGCACGCGCGCCTCCACTGCGGCGCCGGGTTTGAGCCACGCCGCCTGCGCTTCCGGCACCTCGGCATTCACCCACACCGAGGAGAGATCGACGATGCGAAAGAGGGTCGCGCCCGCCGTCACCGTCATGCCTTCGCGCACGCCGAGCTCGGCGATCACGCCGCCGATCGGCGAGTGCAACGTGAAGCGCGTCCGGACCTGTCCGCTCTGCTCGACCGCGCGGATCTCCGCCTCGGTCATGCCAAGGAGCGCAAGCCGCCGGCGCGCCGCGCTGGCGAGCTCCTCGATGCCCTGGCGCTTCAGCAGCAGAAGCTCTTCCTGCGCCGCGGCCCACTCCGGAAAAAGGATCTCGACCAGCGGCGCGCCCTTGGCGACCGGATCGAGCGGCGCGCGCGCGTACAGCCGCTCGACAAAGCCGCCGGAGCGCGCCTGCAGCTGCACCAGGTTGCGCTCGTTCCAGGCGACCGAGCCTACCGCCTCCATCTTCGCTTCGAGCGACCCTTCCTCGGCGGTTGCGTAACGCACGCCGAGGTTCTGCGCCGTCGCGGCGCTCACCGAGACACCGGGCCCGGCGGCCGCGCCCGAGTCCGCGTAGACCGGCACCAACTGCATGTCCATGAAGGGCGACTTGCCCGGTTTATCGAACTTCTGCTGCGGAAACATCGGGTCGTGCCAGTAGAGGACCTTGCGATCCCCGGCCGCCTTCGCTTCCGCCTGCGACGCGGGCGCGTCCATCATGCGATGCAGGGCCAGGCGATAGCCGCCGAATCCGGCAGCGGCGAGCGCGGCGACGCCAAGAACCGCGAACAGAAGAGGGCGCTTCATCGGTGCACTCCGTAGTCCTCGAAGTACTGCAGGGAGACGCGGGCTTTCGCCTGCGCGGCGGCGAGCATTTGCTGCTGCAGGCGCGCCTCGATCAGCCCGCGCCGCGCTTCGAGCACGCCGGAGAGCGGCACGGCGCCGGCGCCGTATTGCGCGATAAGCGCCTTCAGCCTCGCCTCTGCATCGGGCAGGACGTTTGTCACGTGATTGCGCAGGCGCTCGCCGGCGATACGCCATTCGGCGCTCGCAGCTTCAAGCTCGGCGCGCAGCTGGCGCAGATGGTCGGCGCGCTGCTCGCGCGCGCGCTCGGCAAGCCGCAGCTTCGCGGCGAGCGCGCTGTCCTGCTTGCGCGAGGCGTAGATCGGCAGCTCGAACGCGATCTGGAACGTCAGCATGTCCGAACGCCCGCCGCTGCGCGCGTAGTACCCCACCTCGATCGTCTTGTCGGACCTGGCGGCTTCCCGGGCGAGCGCTACCTCGGCCTCCGCCACCGTCTGCTGCAGCGCGTGCATTTCGTGCTGCGGGTGCGCGTCGAGTCCGGCGCGCAGTGCGTCGAGCGGCGCGGGTGACGGCAGCGCCGGAAGCGCCTCGGGCAGGGGCCGCGTCGCCGCCTGCGGTACCCAGCGCAGGATTCCCGCGCGTGAGCGCTCGGCCTGTGCCGCGAGCTCGAAGCGCCGGTCGGCGAGCTGGTTTAGCGCCTGGCGCGCCGTGAGCAGGTCCGCCTGCGATCCCTTGCCGGTGCCGAGCGCGCTTTGCGCCGCCTCGATGGCCCTTCTCTGCTCGTCAGCGAGCTCCGCGTACAGGCGCAGATTCGCGGTCGCGAGCCAGGCGTCCAGCCACGAGAGGCCGACGTCGCGCCGGATCGACTGCATGAGGCCGTGCGATTCGGCAAGGGCGAGGCCCGCTTCCGCGTGCGTACGCTCCGAGCGCAGCCGGCGCTTCTCGCCGCCGGGAATGGTCTGCTCCCAGCTCACGCCGACCTGGGTCATGTCGTCGCGCGCACCCGGGAAGCCGCGCGCCGGGAAATTGAGCGCGCCGACCTTGAGGCGCGGATCGGGCAGCGCGCCGTCGGCGAGGGCATTCAGCTGCCCGGCACGCCAGGCGTGCTCCTGCGCGCGCAGCGCGGGCTGGGCCTCGAGCGCAAGGCGCCGCGCTTCATCCAGAGAAAGTACCTGTCCGGAGACAGGACCTACGGCGGACAGCGCCGCCAACAGAAGAAAAACTGTTCGCATCTGATCCTCCAAAGCAAGGAACAGCCGCCGGCGGCCGCCGGCGGCGGGCTCAGCCGTGGAGGATCAGATCTGGAAAGACTGGAACAGGATGCGTGGCGGCGGTGCGTGCGTGCGCCGCGGCGCATGACGCAATTCGGTCTCCCGCACGCTCGGGCCGTCGAGCACGTCGACGACGAGCGCAGTTGCCGCTCCAGGAAGCGCGTTCGGCGGCGGTGCTGCGCCGGCGCTTTGATCCGTGTCGAGGCAGTGTCCGATGCACAGGTTGGCGTTACGCGCCGGTTCCTCGTGGCAGCCGGCCTCGCCGGCGCTCATCGCGACCGCGCGCGCCGCAGCGCGGCTCCCCCAGTCGCAGCCGGCCAGCGCGAGCGCGCCCTGGACGAACAGCATGGCGCCCAGCGCGATACGCGCGGCCAGTCCAAGGATGCGGCGAGACATCATGATCGGCATTCTAGCGCGCCCTTGCGTGCGGCTCGCCGGCTCCGGGCTCGGGCGAGCTGCGGGCGCAAACCGCGCAACGGCGCAGCTCGAGCGCAAGCCAGACGCTTGCCGCGACCAGGCCCGCGACCGACAGCTGCAGCAGAACGCTGGAGGCGGCGGCATAGAAACCGGCAAAGAGGCCCACGGTCGCCGCAACCGCGAGCGCAAGCAGCCAGCGGTTGCGATGGCGGCCGTAAGCGACCACATGCCCGGTCAGCGCCAGAACGAAGAGAACCTGGACGCCGAGCGCGAAGTAGCCTTCGAAGGGCGCGAGCGCGCCAAGGCCGAAGGCGGCGCCCACGAATGCAATCTTCGGAAAGCACACGGGACAGGCGGCAGCCGCGAGCACCGCGCCCACGGTGCCGAATTTCGCCGCGAACCGCTCCCATAGCGACCGAATCATCGCCGCCTACTTCGCCTGCTCGATCGCCGTCACCGTGAACGCGCCGCCGAGCTTCTGCGCCTCGAACTTTACCTTGTCGCCGGGCTTGACCTTGTCGAGCAGCTCCGGGTTCTTGACCTGGAACACCATGGTCATCGCCGGCATGTCGAGGCCCGGCATCGGCCCGTGCTTGATGGTGAGCTTTTTCGCGTCCTTGTCGACTTTACGGATCTCGCCGTCGCCGGTGTCGGTGGCCTGCGCTAGTGCAAGCGCCGGGAGGACGCAAAGCGCGAGTACTGCGGTGATGCGCTTCATGATTACTCCTTTCATTTGACCGTGATTGTGCCGACCATCCCGGCCTCGAAATGCCCGGGAACGAGGCAGCCGTAGTGGAATTCGCCCGCTTTCGTGAATCGCCAGACGATCGTCTCGGTCTTGCCCGGCGCGACATGCGCCATGTAGGGCTCGTCGTGCTCCATGGTCGGATGCTTCTTCATGACCTCGGCATGCGCCCTCAGTTCCTTTATCGTGCCGATCACCATCTCGTGCATCTGCCTGCCCTTGTTCCGGACGATGAATTTCACGGTGTCGCCGCGGTTGACGGTGATCTCCGCCGGCGAAAAGCGCATTGTGTCCGCCATGTCGACGCGGATCGTGCGCTTCGCCTTCCCCGGATCGCCTTCGCGGCCGAACGCCTGCTCCTCGGCCGAGATCGGTCCTGCCTGCTTCTTGCCGTGCTTCGCGTCGCCGTGCGCGTAGGACAACAGCGGGGACGCCGACAACGCGGCGGCAAGGAGAAGTCCGCCGAGCGATCGGATCCGGTCAGTGCTTCTTGTCATGGCCATGGCCCTTCTCTTTGTGCTCGCCTTCCTTCTCTTTGTGCTCGCCTTTCTTGTGCTCTTGCGCCTTGCCTGCATCACCGTTTTTCGCGGCCTCCGGTTTCGCCTTGGGCTTCGGTTTGTCGTCGTGGGCGAGGGCGAAGCCCGGGGCAAGCGCAAGGGCTACGGCAAGAGCCATCAGTGTGCGACGCATTGTCAATCCTCCGTCTGAGGTGGTTGATGAAACGGTTTCACGGCAGATCCCCGTCCTTCGCGATCTGGCGCCAAGTCCTTCCGTTATTCCCCGTCACGAAAACCTGCCGCCGGTCCGTGGCAATCGCGAACGTTCGCGGGCTCCTGGGGCTCTGAGCGATATGGGTTACATAGTCGAGGCCGATCGGCGGCAGGAGGACGATGGTTCGCGACCGGCTGTCGAGCGCCGCCGAGACCATTTGTCTGCGGATGGCGCGCGCAAAGCGCAGCTTCTGCCCGTCCAGCTCGAAGGCTACAGCCGTGGCGGCAAGCCGACCGTCGAACCGCTTGAACGATTCTCCCGCGTCGCGCGACAGGAAGAGTCCCTTGTCCGTGGCAACTGCCACGGTGGCTGGATCGATCGGATGCGCCGCGATCGCAAAGCTACTCCCCTCGACGTCACGGCCGGACCGATACCGCCAGGTCTTGCCCTCATCGCTGGAATGATGCAACCCAGCTCTCGGCATGGCCGAGTTCGGTTCTACGTTCAGCACATAGATCGAATTAGAGCGATAGCCGGCCGCGAGAAGATGAAAATCCGCTTCGCCCCCCAACGCGAGCGCCGTCCAGCTCGCCCCTCCATCGGTACTCTTGACCAGACCGAGCGGATTGGGCAGGCCCGAGTCAGCGGCCGGATGGCCGCTGGCGTAGATCGCGCGCTCGGTCAGCGAGAAACCGGCGAAGTCGTGGATCGGGCCGGCGACTTCCGACCAACTGCCTTCACGGTACCTCGCCAAGCCGGTATGGCTCGGCACCAGCAGATCCCGGCCATCCGGAGAGTATGCGAGCCCGTGGACGTGCAAGAGCAAGGGATCGGCGGGGCGAGCCGAGCGCGCGTGCGGATGAATATCGGCCATCGCCAGCCCGGCAGGCGCGCCCGCGGCGGCGACCGCCCCCAGCAGATTGAATGCGACAGCGATCACGAACGTCTTAGTCTCGGATTGCATCCAGACTCCGGAAGGCGGACAGAAAGGAAACGGCGGCGAATACTGTAGCCGCCAGCAACCCGGCAGCCGCAATGCAGCCGGCAGCGCCGGCCGGGGAACAGAGCCATTCACATTCGCATCCACCGGCCCAGCACATCGCCGGCAGGGAAAAAGGTGTCAACGATATCAGCGCGATCCACACCATGTCAGTGCCCCTGGTGTCTTGCGGGCTTGCGCACTTTCAGTGTCGCGCCGCCCGCCGCAGCGGGCGCTTTCCTCTCGGCCGCCGGCGGCGCGCCCTTCCATTCGTAGGCGACGGTGCCGGGCGGGTGCTTGTACCAGCCGGGATCCTTGTAGTCGTTGCGCGCAAGGCCCTCGCGCACCTTGACCACGCTGAACATGCCGCCCATTTCCATGGCGCCGAAGGGGCCGGTGCCGGTCATCATCGGCAACGTGTTGTCCGGCAGCGGCATCTCCATCTCGCCCATGTCGGCCATGCCGCGCTCGCCCATCACCATGTACTCGGGCACGAGCCGGATGATTTGCTCGGCGACGCCGCGGTGGTCCACGCCGATCATGGTCGGCACGCTGTGGCCCATCGGGTTCATGGTGTGGTGCGACTTGTGGCAGTGGATCGCCCAGTCGCCCGGCTCGTCGGCGACGAACTCGAAGGCGCGCATCTGCCCCACGGCGACATCGACCGACACCTCGGGCCAGCGCGCAGTCTTCGGCACCCAGCCGCCGTCGGTGCCTGTGACCTCGAAGTCGTAGCCATGCAGGTGGATCGGGTGGTTGGTCATCGTCAGGTTGCCGAAGCGGATCCGCACGCGGTCGCCCTTGCGCGCGACGAGATGGTCGATCCCCGGGAAGGCGCGCGAATTCCAGCACCACAGGTTGAAGTCGAGCATGGTGTTGATCTTCGGCGTGTAGCTGCCCGGGTCGATGTCGAAGGCGTTCAGCAGGAACACGAAGTCGCGGTCCACCGGCATGAACCGCGGATTCTTCGGGTGCACCACGAAGAAGCCCATCATGCCCATCGCCATCTGCACCATCTCGTCGGCATGCGGGTGGTACATGAAGGTGCCCGATTTCTTCATCTCGAACTCGTACACGTAGGTCTTGCCGACGGGAATCTGGGGCTGCGTCAGGCCGCCCACGCCATCCATGCCGTTGGGCAGCAGGATGCCGTGCCAGTGGATGGTGGTGTGCTCGGGCAGCTTGTTGGTGACGAAAATGCGCAGCTTGTCGCCCTCGACGCACTCGATCGTGGGTCCCGGCGACTGGCCGTTATAGCCCCACAAGTGAGCGGTCATGCCCGGCGCGATCTGCCGGCGCACCGGCTCGGCGACGAGGTGGAACTCCTTCCAGCCGTCCTTCATCCGCCAGGGCAGCGTCCAGCCGTTCAGCGTCGCCACCGGGTTGTAGGGTCTCCCGCTCGGCGGCGCGAGCGGCGGCTGCATCTCGGGCTTGTCCTGCATCGGCGCCTCGGGCACTGCGCCCTGCGCGGCCCGGCTGACGGCGGCGGCGCCGAGCATGGCGGCGCCCGCGGCTCGGAAAAAATTTCTGCGTGAAGTCATGTCGGTTATCCGTTCAATGGCCGGCCGGCGGCATTGCCGCGCCGGCTGTGGGTTTCATGTCCGCGCCCGAAACCCCGGGCGGGCCGGCGGTGAGGGCCGCCTGCAGCGCGGAATCGGCAAGCCAGAAGTCGCGCTGCGCTTCGATCGCGGCACTCACGCTCATCACCTGGAGACGCGCGTCGGCGAGCAGCTCGAAGACGCTCGCGAGATTGCCGTTGTAGCGCAACAGCATCTCCTCCGAGATGCGCTTGCGCAGCGGCACGATCTCGTCGCGGTAGTGCCTGGCGAGGTCATAGGCGGTCCGATACGCGGAATAGGCCTCGCGCACCTCGGAGCGGGCCTCGAGCGCAACTTGCGCCAGCCGGTTCACGCCCTGCATGTACAGCGACTCGGCCCTGGCGATACGGGCGTCGCCCCAGTCGAACAGCGGGATCTGGAGAGAGATCTCGTAGCCTTTCTTGCGCGGCTCCGGAGATTCGGTGACGCGCGCCGGGCCAAATTCAACAGCGTTGACCAAGCGCGTGGCGCGCGTCAGGCCGAGCGATTTCGCCAGCGCCTCCAGCTCGAGCCGCGCCGACTGAACGTCCAGCCGCCCGTCGAGCGCGCGCTGTTCCAGGTCATCGAGTTGCTGCGGCGCCGCAGGCAGATCGGGCAGCCGCTCGGGCAACTGGAATGCGAGATCGCCGCCCCACAGGCCCATCAGCCGCGCAAGGCCTTCGCGTTCGGCCAGCTCCGCATGCCTGGCGCGCGCGAGCTGCGCTACGGCATCGGCGTAGAACGCGTGCTCGCGTGCCTGCTGCAGGCGGCTGAAATTGCCGGCCGCAGCCATGCGCCGCGCCAGCTCCGCGCCCGCTTCGGCGGCCGACTTAACGTCGCCGAAATAGCGGGCGGACTCGCGCGCCGCGAGGGTGCGCGCCCACGCCTGGCCCGTGCGGCCGGCAACGCCCACTGCGCGCGCCGCGACGGCGCGCTTGAGCGCTTCGAAGCGGCGTGACTCCATCTCGGTGGCGAGCGGGATCGTCAGGAACGCAAACAGGTTGAGCGTGAATGCCGTCTCGGTCTTCAGCTCGGCGCCATGGCGCACGCGCAGGTAGGCGAGGTGCGGATTCGGCAGCCGGCCGGCCTGGACCAGGTCGGCCTCGGCTATCCCCAGCTCGGCATAGGCCGCCTGCAGCCCCGGATTGTTAAGCAGCGCCACTTGCACTGCGTCATCGGCCGAGAGCGGGCGAGAGAGAATCTCCCGGGTACGCGCGCGCACCTCACCCACTTCGCGGTCGTTGCGCACCCAGTGCGCGTCCTGCCCCGTGCGGTCTTTCACCATGCGTTGCACGGCGCCGAACCCGCCGTCTTCCGAAAACGTCGCGCAGCCGGCGAGCACGGCGAGCGCGACGATGCTTGCGAAGCGTCTCATTTGCGCCCCCCGTGGTCCGCATGGGCCGGCGGCTTCGCGGCCGGCGCGGGCGCGGCACGCGGCGGCAACGCGCCCGGCACATGGCCGACGTGGCCGCCAAGCCGGCGCATCTCCTCATTCGCTTCGCGCCAGCGCGCGACTTCTGCGTCGGCGAAAGTCCGATAGCCTTCAAAAGCCGAGCGGTAGGCGCTCGGCGCTGTACGGGCGGCCGGGTCGGCGGGATCCGGCCGCGGTTTCTGCTGTGCAGCGGCGCCGCTCGCGGCAAGCGCGAGCAGCGCGAATGCAAATGTTCGTTCCATTTTGCTCCTCGACGAATTCAACGACGCGGCGCTCTCAGCGCGCCGCAACGCTGTCAGACGTCAGAGAGCAAGGGGTGGGCGCTGCAGGGGTTCGGAGGGCGAACGCGCATGGAGAGGCACCGCGAACTCGATCGCAACCCAGCCACCAGGCACCTGCGCGGACGGCGTCGAGAGCGACATCAGCGCGGTGCAGGCGAACTGGCAGAAGGAGCAGCTATAGCAGTCGCCCGGCGACCGCTCTTTGCTCTCCTGCGAGTGCTGCGGGCAGCCGTCACCTTCGTCGACTGACTCGTCGACTGACATCCGCGGGGCAGGCCCGGACATTGACATCGCCATGCTGTTCGCTGCCACGACCGACAATGGCAGCCAGAAGGCAAGGACGAACACCAGCAGGCGATTGCGCAGGCGCATCGGGACGATTCTAGCGCTGAGTGCTCAATGGCATTGCTGTTTAACGTTTTTCTTCAGCAGCCACCAGTTCACCGGCCAGGCCGCGACGAACCCGGCGGGCAGCGCGGCGGCGTAGCCGAGCCAGAACTGCAGCGAGAAGACGGACGACGTGGTGACGCCGCCGACGTGGTAGTCGGTGAAGTTCATCGCCAGCTCCATCACCGCGATCGAGATGGTTTCGCCCAGCCAGATCGTCTTGAAGGCATGCGCGAAGCTCATGCCCTGGCGCACGAGCGGCAGGAGCCCGAGCGTGTAGCCCGAAGCGAATCCGAGCACGGTGGCGAGGCCCATCGTGATCCAAGGATTGAGTCCGAGGCTGACTCCGATGGCAAGGCCGATGAACTCGCCGATCGCGCAACCGGTCAGGCAGTGCAGCGTCGCGGATGTGGCCAGCGCCGCGGACGAGCCGCCGTGCGCGTGGTGGTGGTGGTGCTGGTGATGCGCGTGCGATCCGTGCATGGCGTCCTAGTCCTTGAGCACCGCCTCGATGATCGGGCAGCCCTCGAGCGGCCCGTCGCCGTGGCATTCGTGCAGCAGATGGCGCAGCGTCTTGCGCATGCTCTCGAGCTCGGCGAGCCGCTGCTCGATCTGCGCGAGGCGCTTCTGCGCGACCGCGCGCACCGCTTTGCGCCGCCCACCGCCATCATTCAGCCGCAGCAGTTCGCCGACCTCCTCGAGCGAGAAACCGAGCGCCTTGGCGCGGCGCACGAAGCGCAGCCGCGCCGCGTCCGTCAGCGCGTATTTGCGGTAGCCCGAGGGCGTGCGCGCGGGCTTCTTCAGCAGCCCGGCACGCTCGTAGAAGCGCACCGTGTCGATGCCGACGCCCGCGGCAGCCGCGAGCTTGCCGATGGTCAAGGATTCCATGAGGCAGCCAGCTTAAACCTTGGAGTCTAGTCCAAGGTCAAGCCCCGGCAAACCGTCTGCCGAAATCGCGCAGGACCTCGCGCGCGCAGTTGTGCCCCGGTGCGCCGGTGACCCCGCCGCCGGGATGGGCCCCGGCGCCGCAAAGATACAGCCCTTTTACCGGTCCGCGGTAGTCGGCGTGGCCGAGCAGCGGCCGCGCCGCCCAGAGCTGGTCCAGCGACAGCGCGCCGTGGAATATATCGCCGCCGGTGAGTCCGAACTCGCGCTCCAGGTCCGCCGGGGATAGCGCGCTATGTGCAATCACGCTCTGCCGGAAGCCCGGCGCATGCGATTCCACTACGTCGAATATGCGATCGATGGCCTCCTGCTTGCGCGCGGCCCAGTCCACCTCCGATGCGAAGTGCTGGCAAAAAAGGCTCGCCACGTGGGCACCCTTGGGTGCAAGGGTGCCGTCCAGGGTGCTGGGTATGACCATCTCGACGATGGGCTGGGCTGCAATGCCACCGGCGCGCGCATCCAGGTAAGCGCGGTCCATGTAGCCGAGCGACGGTGCAAGAATGATGCCGCTTGCGTGGTGCGGCCCGGGCTCCGGCAGGCAGGAGAATCGGGGCAGTTCCGCCAGCGCGACGTTCATGCGGAAGCTGGCCGAGCCGCATTTGTAGCGCTCCATGCGCGCGACGAATTTCGCTGGCAGCTCGCTCCTGTCCATCAGTTTCAGATAAAGCAGCTTCGGATTGACGTTGGCGACAACAGCGCTGGCTGCGAGCTCCTTGCCGTCCCCAAGAACCACCGTGCGCCCGTGTACGCGCGCAACCGGCGTGTCGCAGGCGATTTCCACGCCCAGTCGTCGCGCCTCCGCCGCCAGCGCTTCGCTGATCGCACCCATGCCGCCGATGGCGTGACCCCAGGCGCCGCGCTTGCCGTTGACCTCGCCGAAACAATGATGCAGCAGGACGTAGGCGGTACCGGGATGAAAGGGGCTGGCGTAATTGCCGACCACGGCGTCAAAGCCGAAGACCGCCTTGATCGGCGCGGATTCGAACCAGCGCCCGAGCAATTCGCCCGCGCTGCGGGTAAAAAGCTCAAGCACGTCGCGCTGCGACTCGACATCGAGTTTCCTGAGTTTCCCCCCGAATTTCAATGCGCGAACGAAATCCGCGAACCCGCCGCCGACATTGGGAGGCGTCTCCAGCACGGTCGCGCGCAGCACGTCGGCGAGCTTTTCAATGGTCTGGTAGTAGTCAGCCAGCTGCCCCGCATCGCGCACCGAGAATTTCGCCACTTCGCGCTGCGTCGCTTCCAGTCCGCCGCCGACCTTGAGAAATCCGCCCTGCATGGGAAGGAAGTTCGAGAACGGCCGCTCGGCGATGCGCATCCCGTGCTCCGCCAGGCGCAGCTCCCGGATCACCTTCGACTGCAGCAGGCTGACCGTATAGGCGGCGGTCGAATTGCGGAAACCGGGATGGAATTCCTCCGTCACCGCAGCTCCTCCGACCACGCCGCGGCGCTCCAGAATCTTTACCTTGAGCCCTGCTTTCGCGAGGTAGCAGGCGCACACCAGGCCGTTGTGCCCGGCGCCAACCACGATGACGTCGGGATTCACTCTACGGTGACGGACTGCATCTGGTAGTAGGTAATGCTCGCGTTCATTCAGTTCCAATCTCGCTGGTTTTTTGGATTTTCAGACTCGCGTGGTTTGTTCCATCGAGAACGCGATACTCCTTCGTGCTATTCACAGTCTTCCCCGTGTACTTGATGGAATCACCAATGATAGGCAACTACATGTGAATCGTCAGTTCATGCTCCTTCGCTACCTCATTGCAACGAACGTCAATTCGCTTGATTAGCCCACCCAGATAATCGTACCTCTCTTGATCATTGAGCTTGTCGATCTTGTCCACCTCATTCCCGAATTTGCCCAACCAATCGACCCGCCTGCGTGCCTGGGTTGCGCCAGTCATTTCAGCGCGACCTAGCGCAATCCGCTCACCTGTGTGGATTGCGGGATTCTCTTATCGACGACTGGCCGCGCGCTGTTCGAATTCAACCGCGCGCTGGCGTGCAACAGATGCACGCTGCATTGCTAGTACCAGTTCGAAGTAATCGTCAGTAGCACGAGGCCGCGCCTGCGATATCGCCGACTTCATTAGCTCCATCGGAATTTCCTCGTTAGCCTCAAGCCCTACGCTACGCGCCAGTTCTGAGTACATCGCATTGCAAGCAACGACGTGTTCCACTTCGCTTCGCCGATGAGAGTAAAAGGTGTGTTGATTCGCAACCACGAGCAGTAGCAACCCCGTGTCCTGGATCACGGTTTGCACACTGCGAAAGAACTTCTGAATGTCAGCGAGATACTGACGCGTGGGCTGGGCCTTCCGCTCGAAGCGCATGGCATCACGTTGCGGATCGGCGTCTACTGATGCGTCCGACTCAAGATAGGACATAAGACGCTGTGCTTCCGGGAAAGAAGCGAGATCAAAGTCCATATCACCGCCGACACTTGAATCGAAATAACCCCAACGTCCAGCTTCAAATCCAAGCACGGCGAACGCCAAAGCGCGGGAAGCAGCGTAGTGCTCGCGGCCCGATGATGCAGGCAAGTATGGGGGGCTGGTAACAATCAGTGGGCCATTTCCGACAGACGGCCAAGAGTTGTCGCTCCGCGCGTCCCCATCACCAACCGTTATTTGGCCATACCTAACGCCCAACTCATCTCTAAGCTCTCCGAATACGTGCGCAAGCTGTCGGCATCGTTCAATCTTTTCTCGGACACGCTCCACGAGCGGTTGCTTAACAATCTCTATGGTGTATCGGCCGTTTCCGACGCCGATGAAGCGATAGCGAATCTTCTTCGTCACCGCATCGCTAGCCAAGACACAAATCAAATCTCGCGCAGTGCTGCCTTTAGCAACTGTGGATACGGCGTACGCAAGTCGCGAAGCCTGCTCTTGTACTTCTGGCAAGTAGGTAGTGCCGTCAATCTTGTCTCGACGGGAAAGTTTGGCTCGAAGCTCTTCGGGAAATACGAGAGTTTCTGGACTGCCCCCTGATGCACCGAGCGCTTCCTCAAACCTATCCAGCGCACGCGCAAGGCCCCCGCTGTTAAGAAACGGCGTGATTTTGGATTTCGCAATTAGCTGGCAAATAGGATCGATATCAACACCTACAGCATCATGGCCAAGGAGCGACGCCTCAAGAAGCGCAGTGCCACTACCTGAGTACGGATCGAATACTTGCTGCGCTGCTGACCCATAGATGTTCAGCAGAGCCCTGATCATTCTCGGAAAGAACTTCGCCTTGTAGATATGGAGATCGTGTGACAGTGCCAGAGTGGTTTTCTTCGCTCCGCGCAAGCGTTCCGCCTCTTGCGATCGGGTAGCTGTCAGATATGGCTGCAACAAGAGTTCCACCACGCGTCGAATGCGTCCTGCACGGCGTTGATCGACGAATGTGCCTTCGCTCTCAATGACGTAGTACGTGGCCAGGGCAACTGCAACGAAGCCGCCAAGCTCTTGGCATACTCTGGCGGCAGGTTGCTGGCCGCAAAACTCTTCGAGCTCCTGCCGCCCTCCCATTAGCAGCACTTCCTGTGCGAAAGCGCTCCTTGTCAGCACATTCCTAACGCTTTCCACGGAGACAGACCGCCACAACAAGGCTACGTAGTCCTTGCAGTCCGAAAGCAGCGGCACGGCACCAACGCGCAGCCCCTCTACCGCATCGATGACATCCCGACGCTGCGTCAGCTTCGTACCTGGCGAGCCCATCAGATGCGCAAGTTCACGACATGCGAGACGCGCGTCGCCAGCGAGCTGCGTGTTGTGCCGCAAGATCACTACTACACGTTGAAAGGTCATGTGGAGCGCCATTCTTTCAACGTGGTGGCCAACTTGCCGTTGACAAGCGCCTTCTCCAACGCGCTGAATTTGAAGCATCCCTTAAGCGCCTTGTCATTGATGACAGGACGGTTGAATGCCAGGACAGCGTCGTAGATGTAGAACAAGTCCCGTTCAAGAATTTCCTGATACTCAGGTTTGTCTTGCGACTTCTTGAACTTCCTTTCTGGCGCCCATCGCGCGTCGATAAGCTTTCCGAAATAGTCCATATACATGAAAAGCGGATCAAGATTCGCGGTAAGCACGCCACGTATCGGCAGATTCGGTGATCCGTCGCGATAGTAAGCACCAAACTTCAAGAGCTGATAGGTGCCCTTCTTGATATCGTCGGTACGTCCGAGTCCAGCTTTCGTCTTATTTGAATCGATCTCGTCGCCCCACCCATTCGCCAAGTAACCGAGGACGGCATGTCGACCTTTGCGCTCTGTTTTCGGAACGCGATACGCGAGAAAAATCTCTACCCAAGCCTCAATGTATTGCAGAAACCCATCCACCGTGCCGACGTAGGCCGAAAGTTGGGGATAGGGCCACGTCGGCTTATCAGGCTTGCCAAGAGGAATATCGACGTTGCGGTTTGCGAGGTACATCGACAACTCTTGCGTTCGAAAATCCACGTCAATCAGGCGGTGTTGCGCCAACTCGATTGGACCGTTGTCCCCAGGTTCCGTGAACGGTCCGGCCAATTGCGTTCGTATCGGGTAGGTCACTAGCGGCGATGATTTCACCTCGAAGAGCACCAGCAGATCGTTTCGCCACGCGAGCAAGTCAACGTCGTGACTTTGCTTAGAGATGACTCCGACATCAAGCGCGCGGCTGGAGGACTCGCCGAGCAACTTCACAAACAAGGCTGTAGCAGCAACCGTAATTTCGCCAATGTGATGACTCGTGGGCTTGTGTTGCGCTCCTGAAAGCCGAGGATCGAGTCCCCGATCCAGGCAGCACTGCGGACACTGTTTCAGGAAAGAGTAGTAACTGTGAATGCCCTTGCCGCGTGCGTCATCGCGATGGCGATTGCAGTAAATCCATGACCGATTCACAAGGCGACCGTGGACGTATTCCGCATTGCATACAAGATCAAAGAGCGCAGCGCAAACGAGGCCCATGCGCTCTCTTGCGGGAACCTCTCTCAGAATCGCATTGCTTTGCCATCGCGCATCTGCGCGGCACTTCTGATAGCTCTGCAGACCGGCGGCGACAAGCGCCGCCGCTGACCTCGCATCGATGTACTGCGTCGCGAAAAGATTCGGCGCAAGCAGCCGCACCAAATTGTCGATGTATGGCCTAGCAGGGCAGTCGCCGTACTTCGGAAAATTGCGCGGTTTGCTAACAGAGGGCATCTTTTGGCTTGTAGGTTGCGCCCAGACTTTGGCAGTGTAGCAGTCGTGGATGCTTGTGGCTTCTAGCGCTGATCTCAGGCTTCTTTGCGCAAAGTCTACGAATATTCTGCGCAAACGACACTTAGGAGCCTGACCCTGGGCGTCGATCTCGGGCGACGTTTCGCCGTATGCCTTTAGCGAAGATCGAATAGACATGCTCCGCAGACAATGCCAGCCCTGTGCTCGACAGCCTGCCTTCGTCCCGTAGTCGCTTCGCGAGCTTGATGAACGACAGTCCAGTATTTAGCCGAAGCTGAAGGACTCGTTTAAAAAGGTCCCGCTGATAGCTGCTGTAGCGACTTGCCGTTAGCGCGCCTGTACGCAGCCTGAAAGTGCAGCAAAGAGCTGTTGCACTCTCGAAACTACCTACTAGCAGACTTACTCGACTGTGACGGACTTCGCGAGGTTCCTGGGCTTGTCGACGTCGCTGCCTCGCGCGAGCGCGGTGTGATACGCGAGCAGCTGCAGCGGCACCACATGCAGGATGGGCGAAAGCGGGCCGTAATGCTCGGGCAGGCGGATGACGTTCACCCCCGGAGAGGAAACGATGTGCGTATCGGCGTCCGCGAGCACGTACAGTTCGCCGCCCCGCGCCCGCACCTCCTGCATGTTGGACTTGAGTTTCTCCAGCAACGCATCGTTCGGCGCCACTGTCACCACCGGCATTGCCTCGGTGACGAGCGCAAGCGGCCCATGCTTTAATTCCCCGGCCGGGTAGGCCTCGGCATGGATGTAGGAAATCTCCTTCAGTTTGAGCGCGCCTTCGAGCGCGATCGGGTAGTGCAGGCCGCGACCGAGGAACAACGCGTGCTCCTTCTTCGCGAAGCGCTCCGACCAGGCGATCACCTGGGGCTCGAGCGCGAGCACGGCGGCGATCGCCTTGGGCAGGTGCCGGAGGCTGCGCAGGTGCCTCGCCTCGTCCTTGGGGGCGAGCTTTTTGCCGAGCTTGGCGAGAGTCAGCGCCAGCACGAAAAGCGCGATGAGCTGGGTCGGGAAAGCCTTGGTCGAGGCGACGCCGATTTCGACGCCGGCGTGGGTGAGGAACTTGAGCTGCGTTTCGCGCATCATCGCGCTCGAAGCGACGTTGCAGATCACGAGCGTCTTTTTCTGACCGAGCGAGCGGGCGTGCTTGAGCGCAGCGAGCGTATCCGCGGTCTCGCCAGACTGCGAGACCAGCACTACCAGCGTATTCGCGTCCGGTACGCTGTCGCGATAGCGGTACTCGCTCGCGACTTCGACCTGCGCCGGAATGCGCGCCAGCGACTCGATCCAGTATTTCGCGGTGAGCCCTGAGTAGTAACTGGTGCCGCAGGCGAGAATCAGAACCGATTTGACACCGCGCAGAGCCTTGCCGCGTGGGTCCTGGAATAGATCCGGGGCAATGCCCTGGATTCCTGCCAGTGTGTCGCCGACCGCGCGGGGCTGCTCGAAGATTTCCTTCTGCATGAAGTGGCTGTACGGTCCCAATTCCGCCGCCACGCCGCTGGTTTGCACGGTTTTCACCGTCCGCTTCACCTCGCGGCCGCGCGCGTCGAAAATCCTGAATCCATCCAGGTCGATCTCGGCAACGTCGCCCTCCTCGAGATAAGCGATGCGGTCGGTGGTGCCAGCGAGGGCGAGCGCATCCGAAGCAAGGAAGTTCTCGCCCTTGCCCAGGCCAACGACCAGCGGATTGCCGGCGCGTGCGCCGACTACACGATGCGGTTCGCGCTTCGCGACCAGCGCAATCGCATAGGCACCGCTCAGGCGCTTCACCGCGCGCTTCACGGCATCGAACAGGCTTCCCGCGTACATGCTATGCACCAGGTGCGCGATCACCTCGGTATCGGTCTGTGTCTCGAAGACGTAGCCTTTTGCCTTCAATTCGTCGCGGAGTTCCTCATGGTTTTCAATGATGCCGTTGTGCACCACCGCAATGTCACCGCGCGAGAAGATGGGGTGGGCGTTGCTCGTGACGGGCGCTCCGTGCGTCGCCCAACGCGTATGCGAGATGCCGGTCTGCGCCCCCAGCCTCTGCTTCGCTATCTGCGCGGCGAGATCCGCGACGCGCGCAACGCTGCGCAGACGTTGCAATCTATCCTTCGAGAGCACGGCGACGCCGCAGGAATCATAACCCCGGTATTCGAGGCGCCTGAGGCCTTCCACCAAGACCGGGACGATGTCGCGTCTGGCCGCCGCGCCGACGATGCCGCACATGGCCTACTTTGCCCCGGCCGATTTCTTGCGCGGAGGAGTCCAGCGCGGCAGCGATACCTGCTTCGCGCGCGCCAGCGTCAGCTGCCCGGGCGGCGTGTCCTTGCTGATGGTCGAACCGGCGCCGATATAGGAGCCCTTCGCGATCCGCACCGGCGCGACCAGCGTCGCGTCCGAGCCGATGAAGCAGTCGTCCTCGATTACGGTGCGGTATTTGTTGGCGCCGTCATAGTTGCAGGTAATGGTTCCAGCACCGATATTGACGCGCGCGCCGACCTCGGCGTCACCGATGTATGCGAGATGGTTGGCCTTGGATCCAGCCCCGATCGTGCTCGCCTTGACCTCGACGAAGTTGCCGATATGCACACCCGCCTCCAGTTTTGCACCAGGACGGAGGCGCGCGTAGGGACCAATGCGGCAACCGGAGCCGATCTGCGCGTCTTCCAGCAGCGAGAACGCCTGCACCTCCGTGTCCGCCGCGACGGTGACATTGCGCAGGACGCAGTTCGGACCGATCTTCACCCGGTCCCCGAGTTTGACGCGGCCCTCGAAGACGCAGTTGACGTCGATGTTCACATCCTCGCCGCAGGCAAGATCGCCGCGCACATCCACGCGCCAGAGATCGGCGAGCGCCACACCGGCCTCGAGCAGCAGCTTGGCCTGCGCGTTCTGAAAGGCACGCTCCAGGATCGCCAGTTCGTGGCGCGAGTTCACGCCTGCCACTTCGTGCGCAACGACGGCCTTCACCGCGCTCACCGGCGCCCGGCCGCCGGCGGCGATGCCGATCACGTCGGTCAGGTAGTACTCCTTCTGCATGTTGCGGTTCGCGACCTTCGCCAGCCAGCCGGCGAGGCGCGAAGCGTTGCCGGCGAGAAAGCCTGCATACCACTCGCGAATTGCGCGTTCGGCCGGTTTCGCGTCCTTGTGCTCTACGATGTGCGTCACGCGGCCGCGCGCATCGCGGACCACGCGCCCGTATCCGGTGGAATCCGACAGGTCGCTGGTAGCAATGGCGATCCCTTTTCCCGCAGCGCGCACCAGTTTTCGCAGCGTCTCCCGGCGCACCAGCGGAACATCGCCGTTGAGTACCAGTACGGTGGCGGCACGCGGAATTCTCGGCAGGGCCTGCATGAGCGCATGACCGGTACCGAGCTGTTTCGCCTGCTCTACCCACTCCACCGGTGCACCATCAAACGCCGCCTTCACATCGGCGCCACGGTACCCCTGCACAACGAATATGCGCTCCGGCCGGAGGGAAATCGCCGCATCTAGCACGTGGGCAAGCAGCGGCCGGCCGGCTATCCGGTGCAGCACCTTGGGCAGTGCGGAGCGCATGCGCTTGCCCTGGCCGGCGGCGAGGATGACGACGTGGAGTGGCATCAGGGGTCGGGCCCCGGATTCTAGCCGACTGGCGGACCCTAGCCGCGCAGGCCGAGAACGTTATAGGCCGAGACCGGCTTGCTTAGGCCCTTCAACGTCAGTTCGCCAACGTGCTCGGCCTGGATCCGCTCCTCGACCTTGCCATAGACGCGCTGCGATATGAGCACATGGCCGGCGCTCGCTTCGCCGCAGAGGCGCGCCGACAGATTGGTCACCGGGCCGATGGCGCCGTAGTCGCGTCTGCCTTCGAAACCGATGGCTCCCATGGTCGCGTAGCCGTTCGCGATCCCGACCCCGAAGCCAAGTTCGTGGCCGCGCTTCTTCCAGCTGGCGCCAAGTGTTGCGACTGCGGTGCGCATTTCGAGCGCCATGCGGATCGCCGCGAGCTCGGGCTCCGCCAGCGGCAGCGGGTCATTGAAGAGGATCATCACCCCGTCGCCCGCAAAATGCTCCACCGTGCCTTCGTGAGCGAGCACGATGCGCCCGATCGCGGCGTGATATTCTCGCAGCACGCCCATCACCTCCTCGGGTTCCGCAGTCTCGGAAAAGGCCGTAAAGCCGCGCAGGTCGGTGAACACCACCGTGATTTCGCGCCGGTGGGTCTTGAGCGGATCGTCCACCTCGCCCGCGAGAATCATGTCGCCAACGCGCGGCGAGACGAAGCGCTTGAGGCGCGCGAGGCGCTCGATCTCGCCTACCTGCTCGGAGACGCGCTTCTCCAGGTTCGCGTTTAGGGCGGCGAGCTCGTCGTGCAGGGCTTTCACCCTGAGCGAAGACTTCACGCGCGCGAACAGCTCGGGCTGGTTGACCGGTTTGGAGAGGAAATCGTCGGCGCCAGCCTCGATTCCCTTGACGCGTTCCTGCTGCGGATCAAGCGAAGTGCACATGACCACTGGCAGGAGCACGGTTGCCGGATCGGCGCGGATGCGGCGGCAGACGTCGTAGCCGGAGAGCCCCGGCATCATGACGTCGAGCAGCACCAGGTCGGGTTTTTCGGCCGCGATCTTGGCGAGCGCCTCCTCGCCGTTCACTGCGGCGGATATCTGGTAACCCTTCGAGGCCAGCAGATCGCTCAGCAGCTTGATGTTGGCGGGCGTGTCGTCAACAACGAGGATCTTCGCCGGGCCGCTCATGCGCGACCCGTCTCCAAGACCCGCTTTACGGTCTCGAGAAATTCCTTCAGGTTGATCGGCTTGCCGATGAACCCGTCGAAACCGGCGTCCGAGATCTGGCTGCGATCGACGGACATCACCGAGGCCGTGAACGCCACGATCGGAATCCGTGTGCAGGCCGGCTCGGCGCGCACGCGTCGCAGCGCCTCGATGCCGTTGATGCCTGGAAGCTGGATGTCCATGAGCACGAGATCCGGCTTCTTCTCTATCGTCATGCGCACGCCATCCTCGCCGTTGACGGCCTCGAGCGTGGCGTAACCCCTGGACTGCAGCACGTCGCGCGCGAGTTTCATGTTCTTCTCGTTGTCCTCGACGATCAGGATCGTGCTCATGCACGCACCGGAATCGCAAACGTAAACGTGGAGCCCTTGCCCGGCGCGCTTTCCAGGCGGATCTGGCCGCCGTGCAATTCGACGAAGCGCTTGGTGAGAGCCAGGCCCAGGCCCGTGCCCTCCGCCTTGCGCGTGTAGTCATTGCCGACCTGCTTGAATTCCTCGAACACGAGCGCCTGGTCGGACGCGGCGATACCTACTCCGGTATCGGCGACCGAAAACTCCACGACACCGCCGGCCGGTCGCGCTGCCACGCCGACCTTGCCGCCTTCGGGCGTGAACTTCACCGCGTTGGACAGCAGGTTAAGCAGGATCTGCTTGAACTTGCGCTCGTCGCCGCGGAACGTGCCGAGCGACGGATCGACCTCGAGGCTAAGCGAGATGCCGTTGCGCTGGGCGCGCTCCTTGACCAGCGTCATCGCGTTCTCGAGCGCCGAGCGCAGGTCGAAATCCGTGATGTCAAGCTCCATTCGCCCGGCTTCGATCTTGGACAGATCGAGAATGTCGTTGATCAGCGAAAGCAGGTGCTTGCCCGAGGCATGGATGTCCTTCAGGTAATCGAGCTGCTTGTCGTTCACCTCGCCGAACATCTTTTCCACCAGCACCTCCGAGAAGCCGATGATCGCGTTCAGCGGCGTCCTCAGTTCGTGTGACATGTTGGCTAGGAAGTCCGACTTGTGCTGGTTGGCTATTTCGAGCTGGCGGCTCTTTTGCTGGATCTCGCTGAACAAATGCGCGTTCTGGATCGCGATCACCGCCTGGTCGGAAAAGGATCTGAGTAGGGCGATTTGCTTTTCGGTAAACGTACCCGGTTCAGTAAATGAGGTCGTGATGCAACCGATCGCCTCCCCTTCGCGGATCATAGGTACGGCGAGAATGGCCCTCAAACCGGTGGCTTCGGTATTCGCCTTGCTCAGCTCCGGGCGATTCGGGTCCGCAAGAACGTCTGGGACGTGCAGCGTGCGTTTTTCCAGAATGGCGGTGCCCGCGTAGCTCGTCTTCGCAAGCGGACTAGGAAAGATATGCCTTAACCTCTCGCGCTGCTCCTCGGTGAGACCGGTACCGCCAACATGGTGCAGCTGGCCGTCTCGGACCAGGATCAACTGGACGCGCGCGTTCTGTATGACGCTGGCAGCGGCACGCGCAATGGCGTCAAACACAGGCTTGGTGTCCGCGACTGAGCTAGCGATGATGCCGAGAATCCCGGCCGAAGCGCGCTGATGCGCGACCGTTTCCTGCAACTCGCCTGTGCGCTCTTCGACCTTGCGCTCCAGGCCGGTGTAGGACTCGCGCAACTGCGCTGACATGCGGTTGAACTGCTCCGCAAGCGCCTGCAGTTCGTCGCCGGTCCTGATATCGATACTCTGCTCGAGATTGCCTTCGCCAATGCGCGCGGCGCCTTCCTGCAAAGTGCGAATCGGGCGCACCATGCTGCGCGCAAGCCACATCGCCGCGAGCGCCGAAATCAGCAAACCGGCAACGATCAGCGAAACAGTGCGAAGGATAGTTGCGTTGAGTGTCTCGTAAACCTCTGACACCGGCTGCTCGACGAACACCTTCCAGCCCAGGCTTTCGATCGAGGCATAGGCGGTGAGCACGGCGCCACCGGCAAGGTCCTGGGCGTCCAGGGCAAATGAGTTCGCCGCGCCCTTTTCCAGCGCGAACCTCACTTGTGGCAGCTTGGATAAGTCGGTCTTGCGCAACACCAGCCCGATGTCCGGGTCGGCGACCAGATGGCCGGTGCCATCCACGACATAGGCCTTGCCTTTCTTGCCGACCTTGATGCGCGTCACGACGTCCCATACGAACTTTAGGTTCACGTCCGCGACCGTGACCTCGCCGGCTTCGCCTTTCGAGCGCACTGCCATCGACATATAGGGCTCGGTCTCCTTGCGGAAGTACACCGGGCCGAACCAGGTCTGCTCGGGTTTCGCGGCCCTGAACGCAGGCTCCCCCGAACGATCGATGCCGGAGTCGACGACGTTCATCCCGAGCCGCGATACGGCGATCCGTTCGCGGCCCTTGGCGTCGATCTGCACCGTGTCGGTGATCGCCTGTACCAGGCGCTGCAGCTTGAAAAATTCGATCATGCGCTGCTCTGTGCTCCCGGCCCCGACCCCCAGCTGTGGCAACGCCGCGTAAGCGAGCTGCTGCTCGATCTGGCGAATGAATTCTTCAATGCGCGCAGCGGCTGCGACCGCCTTTTCGCGCTGCAGGCTGGCGAGCGCGACCTTGTTCTCCTGGTAGGAGAAGTACAACCCGATCGCTCCCGAGATCACCAGCGCGCCGCACACCAGCGCGAGGATCAGCAGGAAATACTTGCGGAAGAGCCGCCCGCTCTCGATCGAGCGAATCTCGCGGTTCTGCTCGATGATGGCGTCGAGAGGCTTCAAACGACGCGCATCTGACAACGGCAATCGCCCATCGGGCGCAGTATAGCCACGCCCGGGCGGGGGAGCCGGCTAGCGGACGACGACCGTCTCCACAGGGCCGATCTCGGTATCGACGACCGCGATTTCGACCAGTCCGTAATCCGCATCCTGCCGGGCCGCCTTGCCCGGCGCTGCGAGCGTAATCACAGCAGCGATCAGCAGCAGCATGGTCGGAATCATCATGATCAGAAACTGCAGGTGCTCTTTGAGGTTCATGCTCGCCTCCCGTTCGATGGCGTATGAACCCAGCCTAGACCTGCCGGGCACCCGGTACGGCGAAGGAATGCGGCTCGGAACTGTGCGAAAAGCACATTCCGGGAGCGGCCTACCAGTGTTCGGGTGGTTTGCGGTGCAGCACGATCCCGGTGCGCGACTGGGTGAGGTAGCCGCCGGTGGACAAATCCTTGAGGATGCGGCTAACCATTTCGCGCGACGCGCCGATGCGGCTGGCAATGTCCTGCTGGGTGAGCCGCTGCGGGATCGTGAGCTTGCCGGCCTTGTCTTCCGCCAGCTCGAGCAACAGCCTGGCCACCCGGCCGTAGACGTCCATGAGCGCGAGACTCTTCACGCTCGCGGTGAGCGAGCGCACGCGACCGATCAGCTTCTCTATCAGGTTCTGCGCGAATGCCGGATTGCGCACCACGAAATCGTGGAAGTCGGCTTTCGCCACCACTAGAAAGCGCGAGGGTTCCAGTGTCATGATCGATGCCGAACGCGGCCCTTCGTCCAGCACAAGTTCGCCAAAATATTCGCCGACTCCCTGCGTCTGGAGCAACACCTGATTCCCGCCTTCGTCGCTTACGAACACCTTCACCCTTCCCTCGAGAATGACGTAGAGCGAGTCGGTCTTGTCGCCCTCGGTGACGATGATCGTGTTCTTCGGATAGCTGCGCGATATGCCATGGGAACCCATGGCGATCAGGTCCGCGTCCGAGAGCGTGTAGCTGCGTGTGCCCTTGGCAGCCATGCGCCCGCCTGCCTAGCGCGGCAGTTCCGAGAATCCCATGAGGTATTCGTCCACCGCGCGCGCCGCCTGGCGACCCTCTCGGATCGCCCACACCACTAGCGATTGGCCGCGGCGCATGTCGCCTGCGGCAAATACCTTGGGTACCGACGTCGCATAGGCACGCGCGCCGTCCGTTTCCGCGCGGGCGTTGCCCCGGGCGTCCTTTTGCACGCCGAATTCCTCCAGTAGCGACTGCACCGGGGAAACAAAGCCCATTGCCAGCAGTACCAGGTCGGCGGGCAGGTCGAACTCCGAGTCCGGAATCTCCGCGGGTTTGCCGTCCTTCCACACCAGCCGCACGGCCTTCAGCGTCTTCACCCTGCCGCCTTCGCCAACGAGCACTTTCGTCGCGATGGACCAGTCGCGCTCGACGCCCTCCTCGTGGGACGAGGATGTGCGCAGGCGCGTCGGCCAGTAGGGCCACACCGGGTTGCGCTCGACATCGGGCGGCATCGGCAGGAGTTCGAATTGCGTGACTGAGGCGGCGCCATGCCTGTTGGTGGTGCCGACGCAGTCCGAACCGGTATCGCCGCCGCCAATCACGACGACGTGTTTGCCGCTCGCCAAGAGCTCGGGCACGCCGGCATCGCCTGCAACGCGCTTATTCTGCAGCGGCAGGAACTCCATTGCGAAATGCACCCCCGCAAGTTCGCGGCCGGGAATCGGCAGGTCGCGTGCGACCTCGGCGCCGCCCGAGAGGACGATCGCGTCGAATTCGGCAAGCAGTTTCTGCGCTGCGATCGTCTCCGTTGCCCAATCGGGCACGCCCTTGCCGGGCTTATCTCTGCCGACCCGGATCCCGGTGCGAAAAACCACCCCTTCCGCCGCCATCTGCTCGAGGCGCCGGTCGATGACCCGTTTCTCGAGCTTGAAATCGGGAATTCCGTAGCGCAACAGGCCGCCGATGCGGTCGTTCTTCTCCAGTACGGTTACCGCGTGGCCGGCGCGCGCAAGCTGCTGCGCGCAGGCGAGCCCCGCAGGACCCGAGCCAACCACGGCGACCTTGCGGCCGCTGTTATGCGTAGCAGGCCGCGCTTTTACCCAGCCGGATTCCCAGGCCTTGTCGATAATCGCGTGCTCGATCGACTTGATCCCGACCGGGTCCTCGTTGATGCGCAGGACACAGGCCTCCTCGCAGGGTGCAGGGCAGATCCGGCCGGTGAATTCCGGGAAATTATTGGTCGAGTGCAGTGTCTCGATCGCCCGCTGCCAGTCTTGGCGGTAGATAAGGTCATTGAAGTCGGGAATGATGTTGTTGACCGGGCAGCCCTGCATGCAGAACGGAATGCCGCAATCCATGCAACGCGCGCCCTGCACCTTGGCGTCCTCGTCGGGGAGCCGCATATAGAACTCGCGATAATGTTTCTTGCGCGCGTCCCTGTCCTCATGCGGCTCGTCAAGGCGCTCGTATTCCAGGAAACCGGTAATTTTGCCCATGCGCTAACTACGCCGCGAGGCGCTTTTGCCTGGCGGCAAGCTCGCCCAGCGCGCGTCGATATTCGTTCGGGAACACCTTGACGAACTTCGGCCGATACTCGTTCCAGGATTCGAGGATCCGCTTTGCCTGCACGCTGCCGGTAAGGCGTGCGTGCATTCCGATCAGGTGTTTCGCCGCGGCTTCGTCCGATTCGCCCTTGTGCCAGAACTCGCGCGCAAGTTTGGCCTCCTGCTCCGTCTCGGCAAGCATCGGCTCCAGGCTGACCATGGAAGTGTTGCAGTACCTGGCAAAGGTTCCCTGCGCGTCGAGCACGTACGCGATGCCACCCGACATCCCGGCTGCGAAATTCCTCCCGGTGGCACCCAGAACCACGATCGTGCCTCCCGTCATGTATTCGCAACCATGGTCGCCGAGGCCCTCGACTACCGCGCGCGCTCCCGAATTGCGTACCCCGAAGCGCTCGCCTGCAACGCCGCGGAAGAACGCCTCGCCTTCGATCGCGCCATACAGCGCGACATTGCCGGTAATGATGTTTTCAGTCGGCTCGCCGCGGAATTTGGCCGACGGCTGGACCGAAATGCGGCCCCCCGAGAGTCCCTTGCCGCAATAGTCGTTGGTGTCGCCGATGAGATCGAGCCAGACGCCGCGCGCGAGAAAGGCGCCGAAGCTCTGCCCGGCGGACCCCGCGAGCCGCACGTGAATCGACTCGCCGGGCAGGCCCTCGTGTCCGTAGCGCCTGGCGATCTCGCCAGAGAGCATGGTGCCGACCGTGCGGTTGATGTTGCGGATCGGTGTTTCGATCGTCACCTTTGCGCCGCGCTCGAGCGCCGGCCGGGCGAGTTCGATGAGCCGCTTGTCGAGCGCCTTCTCCAGGCCGTGGTCCTGCGTCTCGCAGTGGTGGCGCGCCGGGCCGCCAAGATGCACCGGCGGCACATCCGGCAGGTGGAAGATGCGGGAAAAATCGAGCCCCTTTGCCTTCCAATGCTCGACGCTCTGTCTCGTGTCGAGCAGATCGGCGCGACCGATCAGTTCCTCGAACCGCCGCACGCCGAGCATCGCCATGAGCTCTCTGGCCTCCTCGGCAACAAAGAACAGGTAGTTCACCACGTGCTCCGGCCTGCCCTCGAATTTGCGGCGCAGCACGGGGTCCTGCGTCGCGACGCCGACCGGGCAGGTGTTGAGGTGGCATTTGCGCATCATGATGCAACCTTCGACGACCAGCGGCGCGGTGGCGAAGCCGAACTCATCCGCCCCGAGCAGCGCGCCGATGACGACATCGCGCCCGGTCTTCATCTGCCCGTCGACCTGCACAGCGATACGCCCTCGCAGCCGGTTCAAGGTCAGCGTCTGCTGGGTTTCCGCGAGGCCCAGTTCCCAGGGCGTGCCTGCATGCATGATGGAAGACCAGGGCGAGGCCCCCGTACCGCCATCGTGGCCGGAGATCGTGACGTGGTCGGATTTCGCCTTGGCGACGCCGGCCGCAATCGTTCCCACGCCTACTTCCGATACCAGTTTTACGCTCACCGCCGCCGCCGGGTTCGCGTTCTTCAGATCGTGGATGAGCTGCGCGATGTCCTCAATCGAGTAAATGTCATGATGCGGCGGCGGCGAAATCAGCTCGACGCCGGGCGTCGAGTAGCGCAGCTCGGCGATGTATTCCGACACCTTTTTACCCGGCAGCTGCCCGCCCTCGCCCGGCTTCGCGCCCTGCGCGATCTTGATTTGCAGCATCTCGGCGGACGAGAGGTATTCGGCGGTCACGCCGAAACGACCCGAGGCGACCTGCTTGATCTTGGACTTGAGCGAATCGCCTTCCCTGAGCGGAATGTCCACTTCGACACGCTCCCTGCCAAGGCGGGACTGCATGCTTTCGCCCGCGTCGACCGGCGCATAGCGCCTGCGATCCTCGCCGCCTTCGCCAGTATTGGATTGCCGCCGATGCGGTTCATCGCGATGGCGAGCACCGTGTGCGCCTCGGTCGAAATCGAGCCCAGCGACATCGCGCCGGTGGAAAAGCGCTTCACGATTTCGGCGGCGGGTTCGACTTCCGCGATCGGCACCGGCTTGCGCTTGTCGAACTTGAATCCGAACAGTCCGCGCAATGTCATCTGGCGTCGCGCCTGCTCGTTGATCAGCGCCGCATACTCCTTGTAGGTCGAGTAGGAATTCTGGCGCGCTGAGTGCTGCAGCTTGGCGATCACATCGGGTGTCCAGGCATGCTCTTCGCCGCGCACGCGCCAGGCGTACTCGCCGCCCGTGTCCAGCATCCCCTGCAGCAGGGGATCCTGCTCGCTGAACGCCGCGCGATGGATGCGCAGGGTCTCCTCCGCGAGTTCGAGAATGCCGATGCCGCTCACTTTGGACGCGGTACCGTTGAAGTACCTGTCGACCAGATTGCGGGACAGGCCCACCGCCTCGAAGATCTGCGCGCCGGTGTAGGACATGTATGTCGAGATGCCCATCTTCGACATCACTTTCTTGAGCCCCTTGCCGACCGCCTTGACGTAGTTCTTGATCGCCTTCGAGCCCCTGGCGGAATCGCCGCCGTTCGCCGCGAGCAGCGTTTCCAGAGCGAGATAGGGATGCACCGCTTCGGCGCCGAAGCCGCCGAGCAGCGCGAAGTGATGCACTTCGCGCGCCGAACCGGTCTCCACCACCAGGCCGGTCGAAGTGCGTAGACCCTTGGCCACCAAGTGCTGGTGGATCGCCGAGAGTGCGAGCAGCGCGGGGATCGCGACGCGCTCCCTGTCGACCAACCGGTCGGAGACGACGACGATGGAGTAGCCAGAGCGCACCGCATCCTCGGCCTGCGCGCACAGCGACGCAAGCCGCGCCTCGACCGCCTCCTTGCCCCAGGACACCGGATAGGTGATGTCGAGCTCGAGCGAGCGGAATTTGCCGCTGGTGTAGCGTTCGATGTGGCGGATTTTCTCCATCTCGTAGAAGTCGAGCACCGGCTGGCCGACTTCGAGGCGCAGCGGCGGATTCATCTCGTCGATGCCGAGCAGGTTCGGCTTCGGCCCGATGAAGGACACGAGCGAAGTGACGAGCTCCTCGCGGATCGGGTCGATCGCAGGATTGGTCACCTGCGCGAACAGCTGCTTGAAGTAGTGATAAAGCGTCTTGTCCTTCTTTGACAGGATCGCCAGCGCAGCATCGTTGCCCATCGAGCCGGTCGGTTCTTCGCCCGCCTCCGACATGGGCAGCAGCTGGAACTTGAGATCTTCCTGCGTGTAGGCAAAAGCCTGCTGGCGGTCGATCAGCGGCACCGCGGACTTCAGCGGCGAGGTCTTTTCGGTCTCGACCTCGTCGAGCTTGACGCGGATGCGCTCGATCCATTCGGCGTAGGGCCTCGCGCCAGCGAGCGACTCCTTCAGCTCCTTGTCGTCGATGATACGGCCCTTCTCCAGGTCGACGAGAAACATCTTGCCTGGCTGCAGGCGCCACTTCTTGACGATGCGCTCCTCGGGAATCGGCAGGCATCCGCATTCCGATCCCATGATCACCAGGTCGTCCTCTGTGACGATATAGCGCGAGGGCCGCAGGCCGTTGCGATCGAGCGTCGCGCCGATCTGGCGGCCGTCGGTAAAGGCGATTGAAGCCGGCCCGTCCCAGGGTTCCATCATCGCGGCGTGATACTCGTAAAACGCGCGCCGGCTGGGATCCATCAGCGTGTGGTTCTCCCAGGCCTCCGGAATCATCATCATCACGGCGTGCGCAACCGAGTAGCCGCCCATCACCAGCAGTTCGAGCGCGTTGTCGAATGATGCCGAATCCGACTGGCCGGGGTAGATCAGCGGCCAGATTTTCGCCAGGTCGTCGCCAAGCACGGGGCTCGAGATCGCGCCCTGGCGAGCCCGGATCCAGTTGACGTTGCCGCGCACCGTGTTGATCTCGCCGTTATGGCAGATCATGCGAAACGGGTGCGCCAGGTCCCATGACGGGAAGGTGTTGGTGGAGAAACGCTGGTGCACCAGCGCCAGCGCGGATTCGACACGCGAGTCCTTCAGATCGAGGTAATACTCGCCTACCTGGTTGGCGAGCAGCATCCCTTTGTAGCAGATGAGGCGCGCCGACATCGACGGCACATAGAACCCCTTGCCATGCTCCAGCCGCAGTGCCTGGATCGCGTGGCCGGAGCTCTTGCGGATGATGTAGAGCTTGCGCTCGAGCGCATCCGTCACCGTAACGCCCGCGCCGCGCCCGATAAAGACCTGGCGAATCACCGGTTCGAGCTTCTTCGCCGGCTCGGCAAGATCAGCGTTGTCCACCGGCACGTCGCGCCAGCCGAGCAGCACCTGACCTTCGTCCTTGATCGCGCGCTCGATTTCGTACTCGCAGGCGAAGCGGCTCGCCGGATCGCGCGGCAGGAACACCATTCCCACCCCGTACTGACCCAGGGGCGGCAGGCTCACGCCGCACGCCGCCATGTCCTCGCGAAGGAACCGGTCCGGGATCTGGATCGTCACGCCAGCGCCGTCGGAAAGTTTCGGGTCCCAACCCACCGCGCCGCGGTGATTGAGGTTCTTCAGGATCGTGAGGCCCTGCTCGACGATGCTGTGCGATTTTCTGCCCTTGATGTGCGCAACGAAGCCGACGCCGCAGCCGTCGTGTTCATTGGCGGGATCGTAGAGACCCTGTGCCACCGGGTGAAATCCTGAGTTCATGCGTATGCAACTGATTCCAAAAGAACTTCGTTGGCTTTCGCCGCGCCGCACAAAATTTGTGGGCTAACTTTGGAATATACCCGTGCATCCACGGGCTTACAAGGGTTTGGCCCCACGCCAGAACCTATTGCGCTGCAGCGGCGATGCTTTCGCGTACCAGCGTGGGGTCAATGTCGCCGCGCAAGGCTGCACGGCCCAGCCCCTCTAGGAGGACGTACCGGACCCGGCCGCCAGATGCTTTCTTGTCGACCTGCATCAATTCCAGGTAGCGCTCGGTCGGCAGCGCGGGGCCGCGCACCGGCAGCCCCGCGGCCGTCACCAGCGCCCTGACCCGATCGGCATCCTCGCGGCGCAACGTCCCGGTGCGCACCGACAGTTCGGCCGCCATCACCATGCCCGTGGCCACCGCTTCGCCATGCAGCCACTCGCCGTAACCGGCGCCGGCCTCGATGGCGTGGCCGAAGGTATGGCCGAAATTAAGGATTGCGCGCAGGCCGGATTCGCGCTCGTCGGCGCCAACCACCTGTGCCTTCAGCTCGCAGGAGCGGCGCACGGCGTGGCCGAGCGCCGCGCGATCGCGCGCCAGCAGCTTGGCCATATTGGCTTCGAGCCAGCCGAAAAACTGCAGATCAAGAATGCAGCCGTGCTTGATCACCTCGGCGATTCCGGCGCGCAGCTCGCGCTCTGGCAGAGAATCGAGCGTCGCCACGTCGGCAATGACGGCCAGAGGCTGGTGGAATGCGCCGACCATGTTCTTGCCGCGCGCGTGGTTGATCGCGGTCTTGCCGCCCACCGACGAGTCCACCTGCGCGAGCAGCGTCGTCGGCACCTGGATGAAGTCCACGCCGCGCTGGTAGACGGCCGCGGCAAATCCGGCCAGGTCACCGACCACGCCGCCGCCGAGCGCGACGATCACTGCATCGCGGCCGCAGCGCGCGGCCAGCAGTGCATCGATGACGCGGTCGAGCGTCGTCCAGGCCTTCGCCCGTTCGCCGTCCTCGATCATGATCGACACCACCTCGCGCGTGCCGGCCCGCCCGAGCGCACGCTGCACGCGCTCAAGGTAGAGCGGCGCAACTACATTGTTGCTGACGACGGCGACGCTTCTCGAATCGACGTAGTGCGCATAGATCTTGGCGTCATCGAGCAGGCCCGGCCCGATGTGAATCGGGTAGGACCGGTCGCGCAGGCTCACGCTGAGAGGCTGCATATGCCCTCCAGCCGGGCGAGAAGGTCTTTCGCCAGCGTCTGCACGCTCTGCTTGCCGGTGTCGACGACCAGATCAGCCACCTCGCGGTACAGGGGGTCGCGCTCGGCATAGAGTTCTTCGAGCCTTTTCTGCGGATCCGCGGCGGCGAGCAACGGCCGGTTGCGATCGTGGCGCACCCGCTGCCAGAGATGCGCGGGGCGCGCATGCAGGTAAATGACGGTGCCGCGCGTGGCGATCCGGCGCCGGTTCTCCTCGGCGAGAACCGCGCCGCCGCCGGTGGCGAGCACGGCATTGTCGAGCGCGCAGAGATCCGCGATCACCTGGGTTTCGCGGACCCGGAAACCGGCTTCGCCCTCGATGTCGAAGATCACCGGGATGCGCACGCCGCAGCGGCGCTCGATTTCCTCGTCGGCATCGAAGAAATCGCGCTTCAACCGCCGCGCTAGCACCCGTCCCACGGTGGTCTTTCCAGCGCCCATCATGCCGACAAGGATCAGGCTGCCCGCGGGTTTCACGGCGTCATTCTACGCAGGTGGAAAAATGTGCAGGTCGAAAGCAAAACGGCCGGGAGAACCCGGCCGTTTCGTGGTTACTGAAGCGCCGGTCAGCGGACGGTCAGCCGCTCGTTCACGATCCGCGGCGTGATGAACACCAGCAACTCGGTCTTGCTCGAGGTGCTGACCGAGTTCTTGAACAGGAACCCGATGTACGGCAGGTCGCCGAAGAACGGGATGCGCGTGGTGTCGTTCCGGTCACGCTGGTCATAAATGCCGCCGATCACAACCGTGCCGCCGTTCTCCACCAGCACCTCGGTCTTGATGTGCTTGGTGGTGATCGCGATGCCAGCCGGGGTGGTTGCGCCGGGCTCGTCCTTGTTGACGTCGAGCGTCATGATGATGTTGCCGTCCGGCGTGATCTGCGGCTTCACCTTGAGTGAGAGATTCGCCTTGCGGAAGGCAATGCTGGTCGCGCCCGACGAGGTCGCCTGCTGGAACGGGATTTCCGTGCCCTGTTCGATGACCGCCTCGACTTGGTCCGCGGTGAGCACGCGCGGGCTCGAAATCGTCTTGCCCTTGCCGTCGGCCTCGAGCGCCGATATCTCCATGTTGAGGAACTGGGTCAGGGCCTTGTTGAACAGGATGAAGGAGAACTGCCCGGCGCCAAAGATGTTCAGGCCATTGGCGGGCAGGTTCACACCCAGGCTGTCCGGAATGAACGCCGGGGTTCCGCCCTGGGGCGCGCTGGTCGCGCCGGCGCCAATGCCGCCCGCTTGCGCACCGACATTTCCGAGGCCACCGCCGAACGTGTAGCGCAATCCATCCTTGCCAAGCACCCGGTGGTTGCCGCCCAGGTCGTTGTAACCCAGCCGAGCGCCAAGGTTCTTGTTGAAGAGCTCCGAGGCCTCGACGATGCGCGCTTCGATCATCACCTGGCGCACCGCGACGTCGATTCGCGCGATGAGCTTCCTTACTTCCTCGAGGCGGCTGGGCGTGTCCTGCACGAACAGGGTGTTGGTTCGCGCGTCCACGACCGCGCTGCCGCGCTTGGAGAGTATTCTCTGGGCCGGATCGGCAAGCAGCTTCTGTACATCCGCCGCCTTCTGGTAGTTCATCTGGAAGGCCTCGGTACGCGTCTGCTCGAGCTCGTTGATCTGCGATTGCGCCTCGAGTGCGAGCTTCTC
>Ga0187893_10002939_pt1 | contig 35971 bp, 35 predicted proteins | sample MA1701074metaG_FD_139574 | JGI IMG/M metagenome (GOLD analysis project Ga0187893, IMG submission 139574) | White microbial mat communities from a basaltic lava cave in the Kipuka Kanohina Cave System on the Island of Hawaii, USA - MA170107-4 metaG ... | reverse complement strand
GCGATCGCCGCCGGCTTCTGGCGCTGATCCCCACACAGTAATCACTTCGCCCCGCCCTTGACGGCTCCGCTCCGCCGTTGTATATAACAGTATGGTTATGCAACTAAAAGGTTATGGACGGGAAGCGGCCGGGCGGCTCAACGCCACGTTCGCCGCGCTCGCCGATCCGACGCGCCGGGCCATCATCGCCCGCCTGGCCTTGGGAGAAGCCTCGGTGGTGGAGCTGGCGCGCCCGTTCGCCATGAGCCAACCGGCTATCTCGAAGCACCTCAAGGTGTTGGAGCGGGCAGGCCTGATCTCCCGTGGCCGCGATGCCCAGCGACGGCCGCGCCGGCTCGAGGCCAAGGCGCTCGAGCTGGCCACCAGCTGGCTCGAGCGGCACCGCGAAATCTGGGAAGCCAACCTCCGCCGCCTGGACACGCTGCTCGACGAGCTCACCGCCGAGCAGCGGGCGCGCGGTCGTACACCTGCGAGCAAGAGGAGCGGCTCATGAGCGGACCATCACCAGTCGGGGTCACCACCTATGCCACGCCTTCGGATACGCAGGTCGTGATCACGCGGGTCGTCGCGGCGCCACGCCGGCTCGTCTTCGATGCCTGGACCAATCCGAAATACGTGCCGCTCTGGCTGCTCGGACCGGAGGGGTGGACGATGCCGGTGTGCGAGATCGACCTGCGGCCTGGCGGTTCCTGGCACTATGTCTGGCGCCGCACGGATGGCAGTGAGATGTCCATGCGCGGCTCGTACAGGGAAGTCGTCCCGCCCGAACGGCTGGTGTCCACGGAGTCCTGGGGCCCCGAATGGCCCGAGACCGTGAACACGCTGGTCCTCAGCGAGTCCGGCGGACAAACCACGATCACCATGACCATCGCCTATCCCTCGAAGGAAGCCCGCGACGCGGCGCTCCAGACGGGAATGAAGGAGGGCATGGACCAGGGCTTCGCGCGCCTCGACACGGTGGTCACCTCGCTCGCATGACGACCATGGCCAAGCGGGTCGACGCCGCGCTGCGCTGGCTCAGGCGCAACAGCTCCAAGCGCATCCGCGCCGATATGGGACAGCGCTATGGCATCCACACCGCCAAGGCCATGGGCGTGTCGGTGGCCAAGATCCAGCAGCTGGGCAAGCAACTCGGGCGGGACCACGAGCTGGCGGTCGCCCTCTGGGCGACGGGCTGGTACGAAGCCCGAATGTTGACTGCGTTCGTCGACGCCCCGGCGCAGGTGACCGCCGTCCAGATGGATCGCTGGGCCCGGGACTTCGACAACTGGGCCATCGTCGACACGCTGTGCTTCAATCTCTTCGATCGAACGCCGCATGCGTGGAGCAAGGTCGAGCTGTGGAGCCGGCGGGAGGGCGAGTTCGTCAAACGCGGCGCCTTCGCCCTCATCGCCGCCCTCGCGTTGCACGACCAGGAGGCCTCCGACGCGCGGTTCGTGCGCGCCTTGCGCCTGATCGAGCGCGCGGCCACCGACGAGCGCAATTTCGTGAAGAAAGGCGTCAGCTGGGCCCTGCGCGTGATGGGGCGACGGAACCGGACCCTGAACCTCGCCGCGGTCCGATCGGCGCGACGGCTGGCGGCCTCGGGCCTCGCCAGCGCGCGATGGATAGGCAACGAGTCGGTCCGTGAGCTCACCAGCCCGGCTGTCCGGCGGCGCCTGGCCGCGCGGACGTAAACCTGTCATTGGAGGATCGGAAGATGCAGAAGATCACGACGTTCCTGACATTCGACAATCAGGCGGAGGAGGCCGTCAACCTCTACACCTCCGTCTTCAAGAACTCCAGGATCATCAGCACGTCGCGCTATGGCGACGGTGGTCCGGGTCCCAAAGGCACGCTGATGTCGGCGACGTTTCAGCTCGAGGGCCAGCAGTTCATGGCTTTGAACGGCGGCCCGACGTTTACCTTCGCCGTGGGCATCTCGCTATTCGTCAGCTGCGAGACGCAGGCCGAGATCGATGAGCTCTGGGGAAAACTCTCCGCTGGTGGAGCGCCAGGGCGGTGCGGCTGGTTGAAGGACCGATTCGGCGTGTCGTGGCAGATCATTCCGTCCACGCTCGGCACGATGCTGGCCGACAAGGAATCCGGCGGCCGCGTGCTGCAGGCCATGCTGCAGATGAGCAAGCTCGATATCGGCACGCTGCAGCGGGCACGCGAAGGCACCTGAGGCTATGGGGCGTCGAGCGCCACGGCCTGCTTACGGTCGCCGGTCGGTTCACGGGTGCAGCGCCCTGGTCACCGCGTCGAAGAACACGCGATCGTCGATGACGGTCCCCCCGGTGGGCGCCGGGCGCGCGCTCCACACCACGATCACGACCCGCGCCGCCGGGTTCACATAGAGAAACTGCCCGTAGATCCCCTCGGCCGTGAAGGCGCCGTCGCGCCGGGACTCTGACGTCGTGGCCGTCCACCACAGGTAGCCGTAATCGACTGTTGTCCCATCGCGCAACCGCTTCGGCGTCGTCGCCTCTGCGACCCAGCCCGGGGGCAGAATGGTGTCCCCCGCGACCACGCCCCCGTCGAGCAGGAACAGGCCGAAGCGGCCGTAGTCCCGCAGCGTCGCGCTGATCCCGCTGCCGCCGATCTCGACCCCTTCGGGTGAGTCGAGCCACCAGCTCGCGTCCGCTTCCATCCCGCACCGGCTCCAGATGCGCTCGGCCAGGTACGCGGCCAGCGGCCGCCCCACCGCGCGGCGGAGTATTTCCGCGGCCACCTGGGTCTCGCCCGTGTTGTAGTTGGTTCGGGTGCCCGGCTCGGCCGCGCGGGACAGGCTCCGCATCACCGCCACCGCCGATCCGGGGACTTGCGCGATCTGGGCCTCGAGGAGGCGGCGGCGGTCGGACGCGGGATTGGTGTAAGTCTCATCCCAGCGCACGCCCGACGCCATCATGAGGACATCGCGAACCGACACGCCCGCGTAGGCGCTGCCGGCCAGTGCCGGCACGTAGCGCGTCACGGTGTCGGACAGGCTGGCGATCGCCCCCTGCCGCAGGGCGGCGCCGATCAGGGTCGACGTGATGGACTTTGCGATCGACATCGACATCCACCGGGTGCGCGCGGAGTTCCCGAACCGGTATCGCTCGAGCGCGACGCGGCCGTGGTCGAGCACGAGGAGCCCGGCCACGCGGTTCAGCTCGAGGTAATCCTCGAGGTCATAGGATCTCCCCCGAAACGAGACCACGACCGCCGCCAGCGGAGCCGGAGCGGGGGGCAAGGGCAGCGGCCGCGGAGCGCGGGCGATTACCCGCGTGGCGAAGAGTCGGTCGATGTTGCGGAAGGTGTTGACCGCCAGCTCGGGCGTCAACGCGCCATCGTAGACGTCCCGCACGGCGCCGATCGGCTCGGCGGCGTGCGGATACGCCGCGGCGGGCTCGGGGGGGGCGAGGGGGGCGGGGTCGCGCGCGGGCGCGCAGCACAGCGTGACGACGAGTATCCGGCGGACGGCGCGCGGGGTGGGCCTCAGGATGCCCACCACCAATCAGGCATGTGGTGCCCAAATCGTCTCGCCGGGCGCATACGGCATACAGGGGTCGAAGCGCCCCGGCGTCTCGACGTAGCGCATCGCCCTCGTGTACCCGATTTCCGAGGTGAAGTAGCCCAGCAGCGTGAGCTCCCTCATCATGCGGAAGTAGTGGGTGGGGGCGCCCTCCGCCCGGCCATCCATGTACGCCTTCTGCTCGCGGTCGATCTCCTCCAACAGGGCCAGGCGCTGCTCCGGGGTGGCCGACATGAACGCCGCGTTGTGTTTGGTACGACATGCGGCGTCCAGCTGTTGCATCCCGTCGCGGAATATCTTCTGGTCTCCCGGCTCATAGGTGTCGGTGACCATCAAGGCGATGAACGCGCCGACTTGCGCCGCCTTGGCCCCCGGGGTGTTCGTTTCCGGAAGGATGGTTTCGGCCACCTCGTCGAGGAAAGTCACGTCCGCGCTCGTGAAGCGCGTCGCCGCGTCGCCGCGATCGGCGGAGCGATCCCCCCCCCGGCACCCGGCCAGCAGCGCGGTTTCCGACACCAGCGCGATGCCGCCCAGGAGCGCGCTCACGCGTCGAATCGCTTCGCGGCGATCGATCAGGTTGACAGGTTCGGCTGTCGTGGCCATGCGGGTCTCGCGTCCTAAAGGTTGTTGCGGCCGATTTCGCGCACGGCGAAGTCTGCCGCGCGCGCGGTGAGCGCCATGTACGTGAGCGACGGATTCTGGCAGGCGGACGACGTCATGCAGGCGCCATCGGTGACGAAGACGTTCAGCGCGTCCCACACCTGATTGTGCACGTTCAGCACCGACGTCTTCGGATCCCGGCCCATCCGCGCGGTTCCCATCTCATGGATCCCCTGCCCGGGGAAGTACCCGCTGTCGAACGTATGGACGTTCTTCACGCCGCAGGCTTCGAGCGTCTCGGCCATGTCGTTCATCATGTCCACGCGCATCAGGCGCTCGTTCTCGCCGGTGGCGCAGTCGATGGCGAGGACGGGCAGCCCCCACTTGTCCTGCTTGGACGGATCGAGCGAAATCCGGTTGGCGTGGTTGGGGAGCATCTCGGCGAACGCGGTGGCCCCGATCGTCCACCGGCCCGGAGTCGCCATCTGGTCCTTGAACGCCCCGCCCACGCCGAGCTCGGCCACGGCGCGTTGCCACCCCTGGCGGCTGGCGCCGCCCTGGTAGCCGAAGCCGCGCAGGTATCCCCGTTTGTCACCGAACAGGTTGCGGTAGCGCGGGATGTAGAATCCCGTCGGCCGCCGGCCGTAGTAGTACTTGTCGTCGAGTCCTTCGAGGTCACCACTGGCGCCACAGCGGAAGTGGTGGTCCATCAGGTTGTGTCCCAACTCTCCGCTCGAGCTGCCCAGCCCGCCGGGCCAGACGTCCGTGGCGGATCGCAGCAGGAGCCAGGTCGAGTTCAAGGCCGACGCGCACAGAAAGATGATACGGGCCTGGTATTCGGTCGTTTGATCGGTCATCGCGTCCAGCACGCGCACGCCGGTGGCGCGCTTGCGATCCTTGTCGTAGACGACTTCGGTAACGATGGCCCAGGGCTTGAGCGTGAGCCGCCCCGTGGCCATGGCTGCGGGCAGGGTGGAGGACTGTGTGCTGAAGTAGGCGCCGTACGGGCAGCCGAGCCAACAGGCGTTGCGGTACACGCAGGGGGACCGGCCCGGGAGCGGCCGCGTCAGGTTCGCGTTGCGTCCGGGGATGAGCCGCCGCCGGCCGTTGAAGCGCCGGGCCAGCCGTTCGCTGATGAGCTGCTCCCCGCAATTGAGCGGCATGGGCGGCTGGAACTCACCGTCCGGAAGCTGCGCCAGTCCCTCGCGCGATCCCGCGATCCCCGCGAACCGTTCGACGTAGTCGTACCACGGAGCGATATCGGCGTAGCGGATGGGCCAGTCTACGGCGATGCCATCCTTGGCGTTGGCCGCGAAATCGAACTCGCTCCACCGGTAGCTCTGTCGCCCCCACATCAGCGAGCGTCCGCCGACGTGGTAGCCGCGATACCAGTCGAACCGCTTGACCTCGGTGTACGGGGAGTCCTGGTCCGAGGCCCACCAGTCCAGGTTCTTCTCGTTGAGCGGGTAATCCCGCTTCAGCACTGGATACGCCAGCTCCATCGCCCGCGTGCGCCCGCCCCGATGCGGGTACTCCCACGGCGCCTTGGTCGCGTTGACGTAGTCCTTGATGTGCTCGATGTTCTTGCCCCGCTCGAGCATCAGGACGCGCAATCCCTTTTCAGTCAGTTCCTTCGCGGCCCAGCCGCCGGAGATCCCCGATCCCACCACGATGGCGTCATAGGACTGAGACTGCACCCTCGCGCTCCTTGTCAGGACTTGGCACGAACATACAGTCTCCGGCGCCCGCAGGCGACTTCGTCGCCCGACCCAACTCCGTCAATGCCGGACGTGCGCGGACCACAGGAGCCTCGACGCGACGCGCACCATCTCCGAGGCGCCCCAAGGCACGCGCCGACCGAAGGCGCGGACCGGGTGGCTCAGGAGCTGGCTCAGCGGTGTTTCCTCGACGAGCAGCCCGCCGGGCGCGAGCACGCGGGCGATCTCCGCCAGCGCCCGCGCGCTGCCGCTGATGTGATAACACGTCCCGAAGTCGATGACGAGATCGAACGAGGCGTTCCCGAACGGCAAGGCGCGCACGTCCGCCCAGTGAACCTCGGCCGTGGTGGCGGACTCCCTGAGCCGCCGCTGCGCCCGGGTCAGGAGGACGGCGTCGATGTCGATGCCGACGAGGCGGCGCGGTCGTAGCGCCCGGGCGAGCGGCGGCAGGGCGATGCCTTGCCCGCACCCGACTTCCAGGATGCGTCCGCCGGCCGGCAGCCGGAGCGCACGGACCATCAGGGGGATCTCGAGCCACTCCTGCAGCAGGTTCCGCCGCGCTTCGTTCGGAAATGGTCGGTACTCTGGTCCGTCGGCCTCATCCCTCAGACCAGGGTGAGGGAGTACCGTCGGGAAAGTCGACATTGGTTCCTCGCAGAGTCGTGCGACGAGGAACAAGGTGTGTGCCGGCCTTCAAGTCGATCTCAAGCCCGCCCGGCCGCTGCCCGATGGGCTCACCCACGCCGCGATCAGCGGGACCGCAGTCGCGAGACCGGCGACCCCGAGTATCCACCCGCTCGGCACAGCCAGCAGGGGCCCGGCGGCCGCGTACAACCAGTAACGGGGAAACCGGCCCAGCGCGGTCGCCGCTAGATGGCGCCCCAACGGGTATCCCGCGACCAGCGCGACGATCCGGATGAGGCCGAACGGCAGCGGCAAGAGGGCGCAGGCGGTAATCGTTGCGAAGGGTCGTTTTCCAAACCAGCGCAGGAGGCGCTCGGCGGCCGCCGAGCGGCACGCGCCGGCGGCCCACCGGCAGCGCACCACGGCGCGAAAGCAGCGATAGTTCACCCACTCCGCCACGAGCGTGCCGAGTACCCCGACCGCGGCGACGAGCAGCGGCGGTTCGAGTCGGCCGTAGGCTACGAGCACCGGTTCATAGGCCAGGGGCAGAAAGACGGAGTGGGGCCCCTTAAAAGCGAGCGTCAGGCCGAACAGAGTCGACAGATCCGCCGCGGCACCGGTGGGCATGCGGCAAGATCGCGAGCTGCTCTCAAGCGCGTTTCAAGGCGCTTGTGAAGTAGTCGCGTGCCGGGCGAGATCGAGCAGCGCCCAGTAGGGCGGCGGATATCCCTGTTGCCGGGCCAGGTGCGCCGCATCGTCCGCGACCCGCGCCGCAATGCGACGCTGCCGCTCGGAGAATGCGCGGTGGCGCAGCGCTGCCCGGGACGACATACCCTCCGGAACGGGACCGATCCCGCCGAACCGCTGCACCACCCAGCTCCACGCCTTGGCCGCGCGCACGAGGCTCAGCTGATACCACGGGTAGTCCAGGGCATCGCCCCGTTCCGCGCCTTCCAGCATCGCGTCGATGACGGCGTTGTCGATGTGATCCTTGAGGAGCGTGCGGGGATCGCGCCATTCGGCCACCACCAGCAGCTGGGGGTCGTATTCCAGGTCGGATGGCTCCTGGGTCTCGAAATAGCGCACGCCGAAATCGGCCAGCCAGCGGCGCAGTCCGGGAGCGGAGATGGTCGAGAGCCCGGTCCAGAGCGTCACCCCCAGCTCGCGATACACCGAGGAGGCGACCTCCGAGCAGAAGACCCGCGTGGCCTCGGTGTAGTCCATGGCGAAGTCGTAGGCGATGTGCCCCGCGCGGGCGCGCCGCAGGGCGAGCGTGGCCGCGCGGTGCGGCAGCATCGGGTCCTGTTGCAGTTCGGGAAGGTCGCCGCGCAGTCGCAGCACCATGATCCGCAGCTTCTTGTCTTCCAGGTATGCGTCCGCGCTCGACACCGCCACCCCGCGCTCGATATGGGCTTCGATCACCGATGCCGCGCGCGAGACGGAGTCCACGTGGACCAAGCCAACATGGGAGAAATTGCCCGGATAGTCGTTGCCGCGGGCGATCAACGCCGACGTCGGGTAGCCGCCGCGCGACACGAGGATATCCCCGGAGCGAATCTCGACGCCCCGGATCGTCGTCGCCGGTGTGGCCGAGGGCGCGGGCTGACCGTGGAGCAACGGGACCGCCCGCTCGGGATGATGCAGCATGGCTTCTTCCACGGCACCGCGCACCCCGTACAGCGCGCGGTACAGTCGCGCGCGCGCCGGCGCGTCGCTGACGTCCCAGCGGCGCGACTGCCACTTGATCGCGTCGCGCAGCCGGCCGGACAAGCGGACGTACTGCTCGAGCCGGTCGGGACAGGCGGCGAGCGCGGGTCCGAGCGCGAAGAACCGCCGCTCCAGCGAATCGAGCGCCGGTGCCTGGGCCGGGAGCGGGGTCGCGGACAGGCGGGTCGCGACGCGATCGAGGTCGGCCAGCTCCCGCGCGGCCCGGCGCTCGGCCGAGTCGCAGCCGGCGGCGCGCCAATCGACGAAGGCGCGCTCGAGCGAGCGCCAATAGTCGTCCTGATTCCAGACGAACGCCCCACCACGGGCCGGCGCGGGCGCGACGGGCGGTCGCGGGCCCGGGATGGAGAGCAGCAGCAACAACGCGAGCAGCGATGCGACGGCAATGGCCGCGGTCTTGAAGAGTCGCACGCGTCAGAACCTCACGCCCACTGACGCCCGCGGGATGAGGTGGCGGGACATGGCCGGTAAGGTGGGGGCCGCGACAACCGCAATCAAGGACGTCACTCGGCAGTTATGTTGGGAGCGCCTTCACCGAGGTATCTGCTCATGCTGCGATTTCTCTTGTGCGCCGTCATCGCCGCCTCCGCGCTCTCCGCCCAGCATCAGCCGGTGGAGTGGTCCGTGTATGGCGGCGACGCCGGGGGGACGCGCTACTCGCCGCTCGCGGACATCAACCGGTCCAACGTCGCGAGGCTGCGCGTGGCCTGGACGTTCCCTACCGGTCACATGGGGGTGCCCACCCGCCGGCAACCTCGGTTTGAAACGACACCCCTCATGGTGGACGGGACGCTCTATCTCACGACTCCGCTGGGCCAGCTCATCGCGCTCGACCCGGCGACCGGCGCCGTGCGCTGGCGCTACGACCCGCAATCACAGCGCAACGCGAGCTACGGCGATTTCGCCAATCGCGGGCTGTCGACCTGGCTCGATACGGCCGCGGCGCCGGGCTCGCCGTGCCGGCGCCGGATCTTCGTCGCCACGATCGACGCACGGCTCTATGCGGTGGACGCGGCGACGGGTCGGGTGTGCTCGGACTTCGGACGCGATGGGACCATCGACCTGCGGCGGGGCCTGCGGATCCCGCCGTTCGAGTTCCCGGGCTACCAGGTGACGTCCCCGCCGCTCGTCGTCGGCGATCTCGTCGTCACCGGATCCGCCATCGCCGACAACGGCCGCGTGGCGCCGGCCAGCGGCGAAGTCCGGGCGTTCGCGGCGCGCACGGGACAGCTGCGGTGGGCCTGGGACCCGATTCCCCAGGATGCCCGCGACCCGGCTTACGCGACCTGGGAGCGCCACAGCGCCGTCCTGACGGGTGGCGCGAACGTGTGGTCGGTGATGGTGGCCGACCCCGAGCGCGGGCTGATCTTCGCGCCGACGTCGAGCCCCGCGCCGGACTACTTCGGCGGACGACGTCCGGGCAGCAATCGCTACGCCAACTCCCTCGTGGCGCTGCGCGCCGCGAGCGGCGAGGTCGTCTGGCACTTTCAGACGGTGCATCACGACCTGTGGGATTACGACAATGCCTCGCCTCCGGCACTCGTGACCCTGGTCCGTGGCGGTCGCCGCATCCCCGCCGTGGTGCAGGCCACCAAGTCCGGCATGCTGTTCGTCCTGCACCGGGAAACCGGCGAGCCGCTCGTCCCCGTGGAGGAGGGTGCCGTGCCGGCCAGCGACGTTCCGGGCGAGCGCGCGTGGCCCACGCAGCCGTTCAGCGCCATCACCGTGAGCCCGCTTGGCATCGCCGCGGATTCGGCGTGGGGCGCGACAGCGGCCGATCGCGATACCTGCCGCGCCATGTTCGCCGGTCTGAGGAACGATGGGGTGTTCACGCCGCCGAGCCTCCAGGGAACGCTGGCCCGTCCGGCGAACATCGGCGGCGCACATTGGGGCGGCGTCGCGCTGCACCAGGAGCGCCAGATCGTGGTGACGCCGGTCAACACCATCGCCTCAATGGTGCAGCTGATTCCCGACGACGGGTTCGACGACGACAGCGCCGAGGCCGAGTCGGAACGGGTGAACCTGGATTACGAGTACACGCGGATGGAGGGGACCGGGTACGTGATGCGGCGCCGCATGTTGCGCGCGCCCTCGGGGGCCTTCTGCACGCCACCGCCCTGGGGTGCGCTCGTGGCCGTCGATCTCGCGACCGGGCGGAAACTGTGGGACGTGCCGCTTGGCACCCTCGCACCGGGCGGTCCGGTCACGGGCTCGCCCAATCTGGGTGGACCGATCGTCACCGCGGGCCGGCTCGTGTTCATCGGTGCGACCGTGGAGAAGGCGTTTCGCGCATTCGACCTGGAAACGGGCGCCCAGCTGTGGCGGGCGGAGTTGCCGGCCGGCGCCCGGGCGACCCCGATGACGTACAAAGTCGGTGGCAGGCAGTACGTGGTGATCGCCGCCGGTGGTGGAGGCCCGTTCGGAGCCGGCGATCAGTTAGTGGCGTTTGCGCTGCCCTGAGAGCCAGCCGATGAAGACGTCGATCACGGAAGGGTCGAAGCCGTGCGTCTCGCCGCGCAGCGCCGCGGCATCGGATTCCACGATCGCGAAATTGTGATCCAGTCGCGGCACCGTCACGAGCTGCGCCTGGCCGCCCGGGCGGGCGGCGACGATGTCGACGATGCGTTGCTGCTCGGCCGCGCTCATGATCCAGTCGTGCTCGCCGCGGACGACGAGGACGGGGGACCGGACACGATGCCACGCCGCCGACCAGCCCGCGGCTTGGGCTTCCTGATGGAATAGGAACGGGCGACCGTACAAACCGGCGGATGAGGTTCCGAGCATGCGGCTCCACGCCGCGGCCAGCGCGCTATCGCGAGCCGTGAGCGCCACGGGTGAGCTTCGTTGCTCGAGGAACGCCGTGTGTAGCCGCTCGTGGTCGGGCATCACCCGCTCGATCTCCGCGGTCGAAACGCCCCGCATCGCGAGCACGCGCCGATCGAGCGCCAGCAGATGCTCGAGCCAGGGGATGCCCGTCGACCCCCAGACGATGATGCCCCGCACCGGCGCGTCGGCGCCGAGCAGCGCCACCATCGTCCCGCCCATGCTCCCCCCGAAGAGAAAGACGCTGTCGGGATGGACGTCGGGTGAGCGCCGGAGGGACTCGAGCGCGGCTCGATGCGCCGCCAGCTCTTCCTGATAACCCAGTCGCTCGCAGGCCGGACCTTCACTGGCGCCGATCCCGGGTTTCTCGGTCCGCGCCACGATCATCCCCGATCGCTCGATCAGGCCGCGGAGCATGGCGGCCCACCCATCGCCGCCCGTGGCCGGGAGCAGGATCGGGTCACACGAGAGCCATTGCACGAACAGCACGGCGGGCAGGGGGTGCGTGGCACCCTGGGGACGGGTGATGATGGTCTGGACGCGATAGCCTCCCGGCGTCCGGACCATGTCCCGCCGTTCCGTCACTCCGCGGAGCCCCTCGGGCGCCTGCGCCCCGAGCGTGGTGAACGACAACGCGACCCACACCGATACGGCTCGCACAACGGTCATCATCCGCTCCTCCACCGGTTCGACCGGTCTTACTGTTATCTTCTGCTCGTGCCGAGCGACATCCACTCCCGCATCGCCGCCGCGCTCGCCGCGTTCGCCGCCCCCGACAAAGTGCACGATCTGGTGGTGGACGACGAGGGGAAGGTCTCGTTCACGTTTCACCTTACGCGCGCAGACCCGGCGACGCTCGTTCGCGACGCCCGCAAGGCAATACAGGCGGTGGAAGGGGTGCGCGAAGTAAAGGTCAACGTGATGGACCCTGGTGCGGCGCCGCCTGGGCGGGCGCAGGGTGGGGCCCCGTCCCACGTCCCTCCTCCCCCGTCCCCCGTAGACATGCCGGATTTGGGACGCGCGCTGGCGATTTCTTCGGGGAAGGGCGGGGTCGGGAAGTCCACGGTGTCGGCCAACCTCGCGGCCGCGCTCGCTCGCGCGGGATTCGCGGTCGGCCTGATGGACGCGGACATTTACGGCCCGAACGTGCCGAGAATGATGGGAGTGCACGAGAAACCCCCGGTCACCGGCGGCAAGATCCAGCCGCTCGAGGCGCACGGGGTCAAGCTGATGTCGCTCGGGTTCATCGTGGAGCGCGAGGCACCGGCGATCTGGCGCGGTCCCATCATCATGAAGATCATCCAGCAGTTCCTGCGCGACGTCGCGTGGGGCAAACTGGATTACTTCCTGGTGGACCTGCCGCCCGGCACGGGCGATGCGCAGCTGTCCCTCGCCCAGACGATCCACCTCCATGGCGCCGTCATCGTGACGACGCCCCAGGAAATGGCTACAGGCGACTCGCTGCGCGGCGCCAAGATGTTCGAGCGCGTCGGCGTGAGGGTGACGGGCGTCGTCGAGAACATGAGCGGCTACGTGTGCCCGCATTGCGGGATCCATACCGAGCTCTTCCTCTCGGGCGGGGGCAAGCGACTCGCCGATGAGCTGGGCGTGCCGCTGCTTGGCCAGGTGCCACTGCAGGCCGGAATGGCGCGGCTGGCGGATACCGGACAGCCCATCGTCGTCGCCGAGCCGTCGTCTCCGGCAGCGCAGGCGCTCTCGGACATCGCCGCCCGCACGGCCGAGCTGCTCCGAGCGACCCGCTCCGGGCCGTTGCCGGTTACGCGCTGACGATGCGGCTGCTGGCGGCCGCCCTGCTGCTGCTGCAGAGCGCGGATGCTCCATCGCACGTCGCAAGGACCGAGCTGCGGGCGGGACTCGAGACGCTGTATGGCGGGGAGTTCGAGCGCGCCGCGCACGTCTTCGGCGAGCTGGCGGCCGGCGATACGAACGATCCGGCGCCGCTCGTGTTTCAGGCTGGGGCCTACATCTGGTGGGCGGCCGCGAAGGACTCCGACGACTTTGCGGCGGCTCGCATCGATTCGCTGCTCGACGTGGCGATCGCCACGGCGAAACGCCACCCGGCCGGACCGGCCCGCGATTTCTGGCTCGGGACCGCTCTCGGTTACCGGGCCCGGGAGCGCGACCTCCACGGTCATGCCTGGGGGGCGTCCCGGGACGCGAAGGGGATGCGCGACGCCTACCGCCGCGTCCTCGCCGCCGATTCGTCCTGTATCGACTGCTACCTGGGACTGGGTCTGTACAGCTACGGCCTCGCGCGCGCCAGCTCATTCGCCCGCATCGTGGCCAGGCTGCTCGGGCTGGGCGGCGGGAATGCCGCCGAAGGGCTCCGCCTGATGCACCGGGTCGCCGCGGAAGGTGACCTGGCCCGTGTCGAAGCCGGGTGGGTGCTCGCCGCGGCGCTCGAGCGGGAGGCGGAGCGGGACGAGCGACGGGCCGGGGCGCTGCGCGCGGAAGCGCGCTCGATCGTCGCCGGCCTGGCGCACCGGTATCCCGGTAATCCGGTGTTCCTGCGGTTCCTCGCGCGGCCGTAAGCGGACGTGGCGCATCTGAAGAGCGTCAGCTGGAAGCGCCCTCCGCAGGACGAGACATTTCCATTTTCCGTCCCCGCGATCCGGACGCTGGCGCCGCTCGATCTCTCCGCCCCCGTGACGTTCTTCGTCGGCGAGAACGGATCCGGGAAGTCGACGCTGCTGGAGGGGATCGCGGCGGCGGCCGGGCTGCCCACGGTCGGGGCGAATGAAATCGACCGCGATACGACGCTGGTCGCGCAGCGTCGATTCGCCACTGCGCTGCGGCTCACGTGGACCGCGCGCACGCGCCGAGGATTCTTCCTGCGCGCCGAGGATTTCTTCGGATTCCAGCGTCGCCTGGCGCACGACCGCGAGGCGATGGAGCAGCGGCTGGCGGACATCGACGTGGAGTATCGCGATCGATCGGCGAAGGCCAAGGGACTGGCGGCCGGACCGGTGCTGGCCTCCCTGGGCGACATGGAGCGCCGCTATGGGCGTGACCCCGATGCCCGCTCGCACGGCCAGGCGTTCCTCAACTTGTTTCAAGGCCGATTCCTGCCCGGCGGCCTGTACCTGCTGGACGAGCCTGAGGCGCCGCTCTCGCCACAAAACCAGCTCGGACTGCTGGCGGTGCTGCTCGACATGATCACCCAGGACGCGCAGTTCATCATCGCCACCCACTCCCCCGTGCTCCTCGCCTTCCCTCAGGCCCGGATCTACAGCTTCGACCGCGTACCGGTGGCCTCCGTTCCCTACGACGACCTCGACCACGTCATCCTGACGCGGGCGTTCCTCACTGACCCGCAGGCGTTCCTGCGCCGGCTGCGGGGCGACGCCTAGGATCGCGCAACCATTGTCGTAGTCGTCCCACGTTCGGCTTGGTCATCCCTCACACGGTTGTCCGTAACCCGTTCTTCGTTGGCCAGTTGCCAGCCGGCCCGGCCACTGGTACGCCCTTTGCCTCAAGGAACCTTCGAGGAAACACGAAGAGGAGGAAATCCACTCACGCAGTTTTTCTGTGCCGCAGGCGTTCGATCCGGTTGTTGTCGTTGTGGCGGTGCTGTGTCGTGCTCGCTCGCCTCAGAACCTCGCGTGGTGAGGGGGGGGGGGCGGCGGTGGAGTCAGCAATGCAGTGTCGGAACGGCTTGTTCATGGGATTCGCCCTGTCGCTGTGGTGGGTCACCCCCGCGGCAGGCCAGGAGGCCCGCACCCCCTCCGTCGTCGTCATCGCGGATGATGTATGGAAAGAGCTCGCCCACCTGGCCGCGGGCGCCAAGCGTGAGACGGTGCGGTGTCTCATCGGCGTCCTTCAGGGCGACACCGCCTACATCGAAATCGCCTGGCAGCCTCGCATTCATCACAGTAGTCCCTCGAGTGTGCGCTACGGCGGCTGTCCGCGCGCCGCCGTCGCCAAGTGGCACAATCATCTGGCCCGCTTCGCGTCTCGGCCGACCGACGCCTGCTACCTCTCCGACACCGACGTCGCGGACGCGCTGGTGCACGGGGCCCCGCCGCTGCAGATGGTGCAGGTGAATGAAAACGTCATGTGCTGGTGGACGCAGGGGCAGGTCGGTGCCGCTGCGGCGGGCGCTCTCGCGCCTCTCGCTCGACAGTTCACCGCGACGTTTGCGGCCATGCCGGCCTTCAACGGGTCGATTGCCGGTCGCACTCCGGGGCGCCCGGAGCCCAACTGACGCCCGGTTCGACCCGCATCCGGCCGGCGGTCCGGGGTCGTTCTTGCGCCGGTTCGAGGACGAGAAGTAGAATCCGGGCCCGGAGTACGGACACATTCCGACGTCTCAGAGCCGATGTCAATCATCACGCTGCTCACCGACTACGGCACCGCCGACAGTTATGTGGCCGAAGTGAAGGCCGTGCTGTTGGCCGCGGCGCCGGGGGTGCTGCTCGTCGACGTGACCCACGAAGTTCCGCCGGGCGCCGTCCGGGCGGGCCAGTACCTGCTGGCGCGCAGCTGGCACCGGTTCCCGGGCGGAACGGTGCACCTGGTCGTCGTGGATCCGGGCGTCGGCAGCGAACGGCGCGCCCTGGCGGCGGAATGTGACGGCCATCGCTTCGTGGCGCCCGATAACGGGCTCTTGTCGGTGCTGCCCGCCGGCGCCCGTTTCGTGGCTCTGGCCGTGGGGCCGCAGGTGGCCGCGACGTTTCATGGCCGCGACGTGTTCGCGCCGGCCGCCGCTCGACTGGCGACGGGTTGGTCGCTCGCTGCCTTGGGCCCGGCGGTCACGGACGCGTACCGCTCCCCACTCCCCACGCCTTCACAGCAGCGGGGTGGAGTGGAAGGCGAGGTCATCTACGTCGATCGGTTCGGCAACCTCATCACCAACATTCCGGGCGACCTGATCCCCCGTCGCGCGACGGTGCTGGCCGGCACCACCGACGTGGGGGTCCTGCGGCGCACGTTCGCCGACGTTGCTTCGGGTGAGCCGGTCGCGTATGTCGGGAGCGGCGGGACGGTCGAGATCGCGCTCCGGGACGGCAGCGCGGCGCGTGGGCTGGGCATCGGGGCCGGCGCGAGCGTACGGGCCGCGGCGCCGTGACAGGCTGGCGCAGTCGAGCGGCGTCTCCCATTCTAGGGGCATCGTGACGGACCATCCCGACCACACGTCCGGACCGGCCATCGCCAACGATGCCGTCGCGCAGGAGCTGCACCGCCAGGCGCTGATCGTCGAACACCTCTATGACGGCATCATCGTCACCGATCCGGACGGGGTGATCGTCGATTGGAATCCCGCCGCCGAGCGGATGTTCGGCTACACGCGCACCGAGATGCTGGGCAAGAGCGCGGAAACCCTGAATCGTCCCGGGGAGGGCCCGGCGCTCACCCGGGCGATCCGCGCCGGGCTGAAAGCGCAGGGCCGGTGGACCGGGGAGTTGTCCGTTGTCGCGAAGGACGGGACGGCGCGCGACGTCGAGGCGATCGTGATCGCGTTGACGGACGGCAGCGGGCGCCCGATCGGCCGCGTATCCGTCAACCGCGATGTCACCGCGCAGCGCCGCGCCGAGCGAATCCGGAGCGCCGCGTTTCTCATTTCCGAAGCCGCCAACGCCACGGAGAACCTGGAAGCGCTGTTTCGAGCGATTCACGACGTCGTCGGCGAGCTGATGCCCGCCAAGAATCTGTACATCGCGTTGTACGATCCGGCGACCGATATCATCAGCTTCCCGTACTGGGTGGACGAGCACGACGCCGCCATGGCGCCGAAGCGCCCGGGCCGCGGGCTCACGGAATTCGTGCTGCGGACGGGGCAGCCGCTCCTGGTCACCCCGGAGCATCCCGAGGTGGAGCGCGACGGGTTGGTGGAGCTCGTCGGCACGCCGTCGATCGACTGGCTGGGCGTGCCGCTCAAGGTCGGCGAACGCACGATCGGTGTGCTGGCGGTGCAGAGCTACACGCCCGGCGTCCGCTACGGGGATCACGAGAAGCACATCCTGCAGTTCGTCTCGACCCAGGTCGCGATGGCGATCGATCGCAAGCGCGCCGAGGGTCAGCAGCGCCGCCAGCAGGACTTCCTCCGGCAGGTGATCGACCTGAACCCGAACCTGATCTTCGTGAAGGACTGGGATGGCCGCTTCACGCTCGTCAACCGGGCGCTGGCCGAGCTGTACGGCTCCCGCCCGGGGGACCTGATCGGGCACCGGGATGCCGATTTCAACCCGCACCAGGAACAGGTCGAGCGATACCTGAATGACGATCGGCAGGCGATGACCAGCGGCCAGCCCAAGTTCATTCTGGAAGAGCCGAACACGGACGCCCGGACGGGCGAGACGCGCTGGTTCCAGGTGATCAAGGTGCCGCTGCGAACCGCGGACGGCGCGCCCCAGGTGCTGGGCGTCGCGACCGAGATTACGCACCGGAAGGAGCTGGAGAGCCAGCTGCGGCAGGCCCAAAAGATGGAAGCCGTCGGTCAGCTCGCCGGCGGCATCGCCCACGATTTCAACAATGTCCTGACCGCGATCCTGGGCTACGCCCTGCTGATGCTCAAGGATCCCGGGCTGCCGGTGCCGCAGCGCCAGGACGTGCAGGAGATCCAGAAGGCGGCGCAACGCGCGGCGTCGCTGACCCAGCAGCTGCTGGCGTTCAGCCGCAAGCAGGTCCTGCAGCCGACGGTGCTCGACCTGAACGAGGTCGTGTCCGAGATGCAAGCGCTGCTGCGACGGCTGATCGGCGAGCACATCGTGCTCGACACCGACCTCGAGCCGGACGGCCAGTTCGTCCGGGCCGACCGCGGCCAGCTCCAGCAGGTCATCATCAACCTGTGCGTCAATGCGCGTGACGCGATGCCCGAGGGCGGCACGCTGACGATCGCGACCAGGGAGAGAGACCTGGATGCCGGGTTCGTCGCGTCGCACCCCGGCTCCCAGCCCGGCGTGCACGTGGCGCTCGCGGTGCGCGACACCGGCATCGGAATGGATTCCGACACGCGGGCGCGCGTCTTCGAGCCGTTCTTCACGACCAAGCCGGTCGGGAAGGGCAGCGGGCTGGGCCTCGCCACGGTGTACGGCATCGTGAAGCAAAGCGGCGGCTACATCGCCGTGACCAGCGTTCCCACCCGGGGCAGCACCTTCACCGTCTATCTGCCCAGGGTGTCCGCGCCCGGTCCGGAGGTGAGCGCTCCGCCGGTCGTGACTTCCCAACCGTCGGGGGGATCCGAAACGGTGCTCCTGGTCGAGGACGAACCGGCGGTGCGGAGTCTGGCGCGGCGCGCGTTGCAGCGATACGGCTACCAGGTCCTGGAAGCACCCGACGGCGACGCCGCGCTGGCGCTGGCCAGCGACACCCGCGACGCGATTGCCTTACTCCTGACCGACGTCGTGATGCCGGGGATGAGCGGGCGCGACCTGGCGCGGCGGCTCACGGCCGAGCACGCGGCGCTGCGCGTGCTGTACACCTCGGGCTACCCGGACACGGCCGGATTGTCGGAAGACCTGCAGGATGCGTCAGTCGCCTATTTGTCGAAGCCGTACACGCCGGAGGAGCTGGCGCGGAAGGTGCGCGAGGTGCTGGACGCCAAAGGGCGGTGAACAGGCCGCTGCGCGACCGGTTCAACCGCCCGTGCACTCTGCGGGAACGCCTATCGCCCGAAATCGCCCGACGGAGTCGGGATCCGCACGCGAGCCATCACCCGATCGACGAAGCCGAATTCAGGACCGAAGCGGGGCAGCTGTGCCAGTTCGCGCAGCAGCTTGCGCTCCCGCTCGGCGCCATCGAGGCAGCTCCGGCAGTCGGCGAGATGCAGCGTGCGCGCCGTGCCGAGCAGCCCGTGCGCCCAGAGCTCGACTTCTTCGGGGGTGAGGTGCGGAGTCAACGTGGTGTCAGTCATTGGCGGCCCTACGGCACCTCGTGAAGCGCGGTTTCAGTCACGGGTTCGCTCCAGGTATCCGCGTAACTCGTTGCGGGCCCGATGGATGTAGGTCTTCACCGTGCCGAGGGGGAGATCGAGCATCTGCGCGATTTCTTCATAGCTGTGTCCCTCGACGTGGCGCAGCAGGATGCACGAGCGGTACTCGGGCCGCAGCTGTGCGATGGCGCGCTCGATCTGGCTGCCCAGCTCGCGGGCCGCCACTTCGTCGAGGGGCGATTCCTGGCGGGCGCCGAGCTGCAGCGCGGTCGACTGCATCTCCTCCGGGGTTTGCGCGTGTGGGGACCCATCGAGCGACAGGGTATCGAGCTCGCGGCGGCGCAGGTGATCGATCGCGGCGTTGTTTGCGATCTTGAAAATCCACGATGAGAATCTGAATTCGGGCCGGTAGGAGCGGATCGCGTTCAACACTTTGATGAATGTTTCCTGGGCGAGATCCTCGGCGAGCGCGCGGTCGCGCACCATGCGATAGATGAGCGTGAAGACCGGACGCTCGTAGCGACGCACCAACTCGCGGAACGCGGGCTCGTGTCCGTCTTTCGCCCACTCCACGACCTGCTGGTCGCTGGCGCCGGCGAGGTTGCCCGGCCTATCTTTCGCGCCTATGGCGCCGCTCCCTGAATCCGAGGTGCTTTCGCCGGCCGGCGGCTCCGCCAAACGATCCTACGTGCGCGATATGTTCACCGAGATCGCGCCGCGCTACGACTTCCTCAACCACCTGCTCAGCCTCAACATCGACCGCTTGTGGCGCAGGGCGGCGGTGGACCGTTTGGGCTGGGAGGCCAATCCGACCGGAACCTATCTCGACCTGTGCGCCGGCACGCTGGATCTCGCGGCCGAGTTGGCGCGCCGACCCGAGTTCCACGGCGTCGTCCTCGGGGCGGATTTCGTCGTGCCGATGCTGGCCCGCGGTCGCAGCAAGGCGGGCCGCGCCGTCGCCGTCGCGGCTGACGCCCTCACCTTGCCGTTCCCCGATGCGATGTTCGACGGCGCGATGGTCGGGTTTGGCGTTCGCAACCTCGCCGACCTTGATGCGGGGCTATCCGAAGCCGCGCGCGTGCTCAAATCCGGCGCCCGCTTCGTGATTCTGGAATTCGCCACGCCCCGGTTCGCTCCGCTGCGCGCGGCCTACCTCCTGTATTTTCGCCGCATCCTGCCGGCGATCGGTCGCGCGGTGTCGAAACATACGAATGCCTACTCCTACCTGCCAGAGTCGGTGCTCGCGTTTCCGGAAGCGGACGCGTTGGCCGCGCGACTCACGGCCGCCGGATTTCGGAATGTGGCGTATCAGCGCCTGACGGGCGGGATCGCCGCGCTCCACCATGGCATTCGATAATCTGCGCGCCTTCATCGGCGCTATCGACGCCGCAGGCGACCTGCGGCGGGTGGCCCATCCCGTTTCCACCAGACTCGAAATCACCGAGATCGCCGATCGCGTGATGAAATCGCCGGGCGGTGGCCCGGCGCTGTTGTTCGAGCGGCCCACCCTGGCCTCCGGCGCCGCGGCGTCGATTCCCGTGGCTGTGAACCTGTTCGGCTCGGAGCGGCGCATGGCCCTGGCGCTCGGCGTCGAGCGGCTGGACGACATCGGCGACCGCATCGCCGCAATGCTCAACGTGAAAGTCCCCGAAGGGCTGCTCGGCAAGCTCGCGCTGCTGCCGCGGCTCGCCGAGATGACGAAGTACCCTCCCAAGACGGTGAGTGGACGCCCCGCCTGCCAGGACACGGTGTGGCGCACCGAGGACGTGGACCTGCATCGCCTGCCGATCCCCATCTGCTGGCCGCAGGATGGCGGCGCCTACATCACGTTGGGCGGCGTCATCACCCGGGACCCGGAGACCGGGACCCGGAATGTGGGAATGTATCGCGTCCAAGTGATCGGCCCCCGTACCCTGGCCATGCACTGGCAGCGGCACAAGGTGGGCGCCGCCCACTGGCGGCGCATGGCGGAACGGGGTGAGACGATGCCGGTGGCGATCGCGCTGGGCGGCGATCCCGCGAGCATCTACGCGGCGTCCGCCCCGTTGCCGCCGTCGATCGATGAATACCTGTTCGCGGGCTTTCTGCGGACGGAGCCGGTGCGCCTGGCGAAGGCCGTCACCTGCGACCTCGACGTCCCGGCCGAGGCCGAGCTGGTGCTCGAAGGGTACGTCGACCCGCGCGAGCCGCTGGTGCTGGAAGGCCCGTTCGGCGATCACACGGGATTCTATTCGCTGGCCGACCACTACCCGGCCGTGCACATCACGGCGGTGACGATGCGCGCCGACCCGGTGTGGCCGCACACCATCGTGGGCCGGCCACCGATGGAGGATTTCTATCTCGGTCACGCCACGGAGCGGATTTTCCTGCCGCTGCTCAGACTCACCCTGCCGGAGATCGTCGACTACCACATGCCGGCCGAGGGGATCTTTCACAACCTCGTGTTCGTGAGTATCGACAAGCAGTACCCGGGCCAGGCGTTCAAGGTGATGAACGGGCTGTGGGGGCAGGGCCTGATGTCGCTGGCCAAGCTGATCGTCGTCGTCGACCGCGATGTCAACGTGCGCGATCCCCAGGAAGCGTGGTGGGTGGCGTTGAACCACATCGATCCCGAGCGGGATGTCCGCTTCACCATGGGGCCGATCGACGTGCTCGATCACTCGAGCCGCGGGTTCACCTACGGCTCCAAGATGGGGATCGACGCTACGCGCAAATGGAAAGAGGAAGGCTTCACCCGCGAGTGGCCCGACAGGATCGTGATGGATGCCCCGACGAAAGCGCGGGTCGATGCCATGTGGCGGGATCTCGGTCTGTGAACACCGAAGTCGCGTCGACGCGCGAAGGGCAGACCTTCGCCGGCGAAAGCCTCCTCGTCCGCTACGTCAACTTTGTCAAGCTGCCGCATACCGTGTTCGCGCTGCCGTTCGCGCTGCTGGGCGTCGTGATCGCGTCGCGGGAGGCCGTGGTGACCTGGCGGGTGATCGGGCTCGTCGCGCTCGCCTTCACCGCCGCCCGCTTCGTGGCGATGGGGTTCAACCGCATCGCGGACCGCGAGCTCGATGCCCGCAATCCGCGCACGCGCGGCCGCGAGCTGCCCGCGGGACGATTGAGCCTCTCCCAGGCCTGGATCGCCGTGGTGCTCGCGGCGGCCGTGTTCGTCGGATCCGCGAGCGCGCTCAATCCGCTGTGCTTCGCCCTCTCGCCGGTGGCGCTCGCGGTCGTCATGCTCTACAGCTACGCCAAGCGATTCACGTGGTGGTCGCACCTGTGGCTCGGCCTGGGCGACGCGATCGCCGGGCCCGCGGGGTACCTCGCGGTCACCGGTCAGTGGAGCGACCCGTGGTGGCTGCTCGTCGTCCTGGCGGCCGCCGTGACCTGCTGGATCGCCGGGTTCGATGTGTTTTACGCGCTGCCGGACGAAGCCTTCGACCGCGATGCCGGCCTGCACTCGGCCGTGGTGCGCTTTGGGCGCTCGCGCAGCATCGTGTTCGCCAAGCTACTGCACGGCCTCGCCGTCCTGGCGCTCGTGTGGCTGGGATGGGCGCTCGGTCTGGGGTGGGTCTACTACGCCGGTGTCGCCATCGGCGCCGCGATTCTCGCCTGGGAGCACCAGCTCGTGCGACCGGATGACCTGTCTCGGCTCGACGCCGCGTTTTTCACCGCCAACGGGATCGTGAGTGTGGTCGTGTTCCTCGGCGCCTTAGTGGATCGGATCCTATGAAACCGGGGAAGCGGGAAGGGGGAAGGGGGAAGGGTAAGACTCCAAGGGAGCGTGCAGTACCCTTCCCCCTTCCCTCTTCCCCCTTCCCCGTCCGTCCGCCGTCTCATCCCCACAAATCCGTAACGCCGAACCGGCGCGGGCGATGAGTCGCCTCCCTGTCGTCCTCGCCATCACCGGGGCATCCGGCGCCCCGTATGGGGTGCGGCTGCTGGAAGTGCTTGCGTCGAACCACGTGCCGACCTGGCTGCTCGTCTCGAGCCACGGGTGGCGGCTGCTCGAAGAGGAATGCGGCGTCGAAGGCGAACCGGCGCTGCGGAAGGCCACCGGAGGAGACTGGGCCAGCGTCACGCTCTTCGACGACAAGGATCGCGGCGCCAGGCCCGCGTCTGGCTCGGCGCGCACCGCGGGGATGGTGGTGTGTCCGTGCTCGATGGGGACCGTGGCGGCGATCGCGCACGGCACCAGCCGGAGTCTCATCGAGCGCGCGGCGGACGTCACGCTGAAGGAGCGACGCCGCCTGATTCTGGTGCCGCGGGAAACACCGCTCTCGCTGGTCCACCTGCGCAACCTCACCCTGGCCGCGGAAGCCGGGGCCACCGTGGTGCCGGCGGCGCCGGGCTTCTATCAGCGTCCAGCGACGGTTCAGCAGCTCGTGGACTTCATCGTGCAGCGGGTCCTGGACCACCTCGACCTGGACATCCCGCTCGTACGACGCTGGGCGGGCGGGTAACCGGTTCGCGTTCTCGATGCGACTCGGCGTGATCTCCGACACCCACGGGTTGTTGCGCCCGGAGATCTTCGAGGTGTTCGAGGCGGTCGATCACATTTTGCACGGCGGCGATGTGGGGAAGCCGGAAATCCTCGTTGATCTCCAGGCCATCGCCCCGGTCACCGCCGTGTACGGCAACACCGACGGCGCCGCGATGCGGGCGCTGCTGCCGCCCGTGGCCAAGCTGCGGCTCGAGGGGCTGGACATCGTGGTGACCCATGGGGACCAGCTCGGGACCATATCTCCGCTCACCCTGCACGCAGAATTCCCGGAGGCGGACATCATCGTCTACGGGCATACGCACCAGCCGCTGCTCGAGCTCGTGGATCGGACCGTCACCGTGATGAATCCGGGGAGTGCGGGACCGCGGCGGTTCGATCTGCCGGTGAGTGTCGGCATCATGGAGCTCGAGCCGGGGATCCCGCCGCGCGCCCGGCTGGTCAATCTTCGCGTCGCGAAGTCGCCCGAGCGTTGAGTCGATGCTCGAGGCGATGCCACACCGCCTCGAGCCAGTCCCGTTCCTCGGGGGAGAGGGTCGGGGCGTTCGCCCGTCGCGCGAGCCAGCCTGCCACGGAATCCCGCGCCGACGCGAAGCTCGCCGCGGCGGCGGCTTCGGCTGCTGAGTCGGGGTGCGCCTGTGCGCGGTATTGCGACAGGAAGTGCTCGAGCGCTCCCTCCCCTGTGCCCAGGGCCAGTGCCCGACCCAGCGGGACGGTGATCTCGGTCGGTGGCTCGAGGCCGGCCTGGATGAACGGCAAGGCCCAGTTTTCGGCCACGAATGGCCCGGCGGGGTTCGTCACCGGGACCCAGGTATGCAATACCGCGACGCCATCGCTATCCATGGCCCCGGACCCAGCGTGACTGTCGCTTAGACCTTCCTCGTCCAGGTCCCCGGTGTGCCGGTGCCACCAGTGACGCGAAACCGGAACGTCCGGCGGCCATTCTCCCGGTCCCAGCAGGATGGCGTACGCGACACCGACCAGCACGCGCTGACCGCCGATCGTGGCAAACTCGAGCACCGGCGGGTGATCCGGATCCACGCGTCCGCTGGCCAGGAGCTCGGGCTGGATCCAGTGCTGGCCCATCGCCGGGATCTCCGGGCCGACGGCGCGATATCCCGCCATCATCGCCGCGCTCACCTGGGCGTATCGCGCCGCCGCGGCGCCGGCGCGGGCGAGAAAGTCGCGCGCCGCGGCGTCCTGGGCGGCAGCGGACTGCGCGCTCAGGAGTGCGGCGCCGAGAATCAGCAGTCGCGCGCCGAGCACAATGGAAGGACCTCGAGCGAGTCCTGGCCGTAGGCCTGGAGCAGCCGTGCCAACAGCTCCGCGCTCACGTGCGGATACCGGCTCCACAGGCGCAACTCCTCGCGCAGCTCCGGTGCCGGTATCCGTGCCTCGGGTGACCCGTCGGCGCGCTTCGCCGCGCCCCGCAGGGCGTAGGACGACGGTAACTCGGGGAAGCGCACTCTGGTGATCGAGCCGTAGGGAACGAGAGCGACGCGCCGGGCGGGCATTCGGACCACGAGCAGCGCGGTATCGGTGACGGCCAGGAGCTCGGCAGTGAACTGTGCACGGCCACGACGCACCTCGGCCAGAGTACCCCGCGGCTCCCGGACCGGTCCAACCCTGCTGGTGCGCGGCCCCATGACACACGCCGAGACGACCAGCAGCGCAGCCAGCAGGGAGCGCCTGGTCATCGCACCGGGAACCGGCTGGCGTAGAACCGACGCTCGAGCTCGGGTGCCTTGCGGCGCCAGCGGCGCAAGGCCTCCACCACCGCGTCGTTCCCTGGTTGAAACGCGGCACCGGTCAGGTGCGGCCGAACCCATTGCCCGCGCAGCCACTCGATGTAGTAGCCCTGCATGACGAGCAGGAACGCGGCCGCGGAATCCGGCGGGGCGGGCTCGGCAACAACGCGTACGTAGAATCGGGAACCCGGCTGCGTGACCACGTAGCGCTCGTCGGCGTCCCGAAGGCGGGCCAACGCCCCCGTGTCGGGCCGGGCGGCCGAATCGGTGACGGCCACGGGCGCCAGGGCGCGGGGAACCAGACGCCGCCAGGCGCCGGCCAAGGCGACGCGATCGATGCGCCAATCGTCGGCGACAAAGGAGAATCGGACGCGCAGGCTGTCACCGCGGGTCGGGACGGGGACGACCACCGCGACGTCCTTCCAGGCGATGGGGCCGGTATCGGCGACGCGGCCCACTGCGCGCAGCACGGGCCCATCGCGAACCGCCACGCGGAGCCCGAAGGTGCGGCCGTACCATTGCCCCAATCGCGCCGCGGGGCCGACGCGGTGCAGGTCGTGCCCGACCCAGTCGAGCGCGCGCAGGCCCGGATCGCCCAGCATCAGCTCGTAGAGCAGCACGGTGTTGAGCAGGCTGTTCCGCAGGCGCAGCACGATCACGGCGCTGTCCTGACCGGCGGGGCGCGGGAAGGTCAGGTCGATCGCGTCTTCAACGTCGTCGGGCGAGACGCGATCGAGGACCTCCGGCGCGGAGCTGAACACCTGCCCGTCGGCCGCGACGAGGGCGAGGCGCACGTCGCGCCCGGCCCGATCGATGGCGGTCGCCGGCGCCGACAGCTCCCGCACGGCGACCGGCTGCCCGGCGGGTACCGGCAGGATCGACTCCGCGGCGCCGCGAACGACTTGCCATACGCCGATCTGGTTGATGTAGTGCGTCTCCATCGCCTCGTTGCGGATCTCGAGCCGGAGGACGCCGGTCGAGTCGGCGCCGCCCCGGAGCGCGTCGACGTCGCGGGCTTCGAACAGCGGCGCGATGCTGTAGGAGAACCCCTCGGCCTCGAGCGCCGGGGTGCCGGCGCTGTCGGTGTAAACGGTCGGGCAGGAACCGAAAATCGCCACCGCGAGGACACCGGCGGCGACCGCGGTTGCCGCAGTACCCACCAGCGAGAGGGCGATGCTGGCTGGTGCGTCGATGGAGTTGCGGAATGTCTCGAAGGCCATCACGCTGTCGAGCGGGATGGCGCTGTCGACCGGCGTGGCGTTCTGCAGCGTCAAGTCATAGCGGAGCGGACGCTGGCGCGGAGACGGGTTGAGGAGAAGCCCGTTCACGACGCGCAGGCCGCGCGGGTACACCACCGTGGCGCCACTCAGCAGGTGGACCTTGACCGGCGTGCTCACGACGACGGACTCGGGAGGGATGGGCCGCGGGAGCTCGTGCACCTCCGGAAATCGGTACACCGTGCAGGCGCACAGCGACGCGGCGACGACAACGACGGATCCCCAGGAATTCGACATACTGACTCCTCCGGTGTCCCGTGAATACTGGTTCTGCCGCGTCAAGAGCGCATCAAGTGAAAGTTTCCCGAAAACGCTGAGGGGCCAGGACACCGGGTCCCGGCCCCTCGCCGTCTTCGTGCTCCTGGTTCAGCGGCGAATCGAATCCACCGGCAGGCGGATCACGGGGCCCAGCGACTCGAGCGGCTGGTCGAACAAGCTCGGCTTCCCGACGATGACGGTGACCAGGCGATCGGGGTGGAGGTATCGGCGTGACACGTCGGCGACCTGGGCCGGGGTCACGGCCTGAATCCCCCTCAGGTAGAGGTCGAACCAGTTGGCCGGCAGGCCGTCGATCGCATATCCCAGCTGCGTGGCGACGATCTGGCCGGGGCTGTCGAACTGAAACACGAAGCTGTTGACCTCGTTGTCCTGGGCCAGCTTGACGTCGCGCGGTGTGACCGGCTCGGTCGCCATCGACGCGATGATGTGCCGCATCAACGAGACCCCGGCGACCGTTTTCTCGGCGCGAATCTGCGCACCCGCGAAGAACAAGTCCTCGCGCTTCGTGTCGGCGCCCCAATTGGAGAAGACGCTGTAGGCGAACCCGGAGTCCGACCGCACGCGCTGCAACAGGCGCGAGTTGAAGCCGCCGCCGCCCCCCAGCAGGAAATCGGCGACCTCGGCGGCGAAGTACTCCGGGGTGTTCGCGACCTTGAGACCGCCGGCGTGCCCCATCCGGATGTTGGTCTGGTTGACGTCCTTCTCTACCAGCACGGTCCGCGGTCCAGGCGTGACCTGCAGCGGGGGAAGCGGCCGCAATCCGGGCAGGCAGGCGGCCCAGCCGCGGAACAGGCTTTCCAGCTTGGCGATCAGGGCCCGCTCGTCGAAATCTCCCGAGACGCCGATGAGGAGATTCTGCGGGCAGAAGATCCGCTGCTGCGTCCAGCGGAAGCGGGCCGGCGTAAAGCCGGCGACCTCCCCGGGTGTCACGAGCGAGCGGCCGATCGGGTGATCGCCGACCATTACCTGACTCCAGGCGCGATTCAGGATCGAGCCCGGCTGATCGTTGCGGCGGCGCCAGTTCTCGAGTTGCTGGTCGGCGGTAATGCGGACCCGTGCCGAGTCGTTGCGCGAGTTGCGCAGCAGATCGAACCCCAGCTCCAGCATTTGATCCCGGTAGCGGGAGAGGCCCGAAAACGACGCGGTGCTCTGCTCGTTCCCGGTCGAAATGTTCACGGCCAGCGCATAGAAATCGATCAGCTTGTCCACGGAGTCGGGCGCCAGACGGGTCGTACCCCCGGTGCGCATCAAGTTGTCGGCTTGCCAGCCGACGCCCCACAGCGAGTCGGGCAGGTGGCCGACGCCGACCCTGGACACAATGGCCACGTTGAGCAGCGGCAAGCCGTGGTCAGGGAGGAGGTACACGGGCACGCCGTTCGACAGGACGACCCGCTTCGCCGTCGGAGGCGTGAACCGCAGCGGGGCGAATTGCAGCGCCTGGACCTGGGCTTTCGCATCACCCGCCTGCTGAGCGGCGGCGGGCGCCAGGGCGGCGGCGAGCAGAGCGCCGTAGACGAGAGGCGCGCGCATTACCGGCTCCCTTCGGCGGCGGCGGCTGCGCCTGGTGTGGCCGGCCGCACCAGCGTGGCGACCGTACGATTGCTCTTGGTGAGATAGGTTCGAGCGACGCGCTGCACGTCGGCGGCGGTGACACGGGCCAGCGCGCTCTGGAACCGGAACGTCTGGCGCCAGTCGTACCACAGCGCCTCGCTCGAGGACAGCTGAAATGCCAGGCCAAAGTTGTCCTGGAGCCGCTGAATCGCGCCGGCCTGGACCTGATTCCGCACCCGTTGCATCTCGTAGTCGGTCGGGGCCTCGCGCTCCAGCCGCGTCACCTCCTCGTACACGGCCGCCTCGATCTCCTGCGTCGAGTGCGGGGCGATCGGCACCCCACTGAACTGCAACAGCCGCGGGTAGAGCTGGCCCGGCGCCATGCCGGAGCCGATGTTCGTGGCGACGCGATCCTGGATCACCAGTCGCTGGTAGAGACGGGAGGTCCGTCCTCCCGTAAGGACCGCCGACAGGACCGACAACGCCGCGGCATCCGGATGCTCGCCGCTGGGCACATGGTAGCCGATCAGGACCTGGGGATTGGCGTCGTATTCGACTTCGATGCGGCGCTCGCCGCGTTGCGGCGGCTCCTGGGTGACGACGGGTCGATGCGGCTCGCCGGCGGGGATGTCGGCGAAGTAGCGATCGGCCCAGAGGGCCATGGTGTCGACGGTGATGTCGCCCACGATCGCGACCACGGCGTTGTTCGGGCCGTAGAAGCGCTTGAAGTACTCTTCCGCTGAGCGGCGCGAGACGGCCTGAATCTCGCTCGCGATGCCGACGACGGGGCGGCCGTAGGGATGCGCCCGGAAGGCGGCCTGGAGAAACTCCTCCCGCAGCAGCCCGGCGGGCTGCGTTTCGACTCGGAGGCGGCGTTCTTCCATGACGACTTCCCGTTCGGAGTAGAACTCGCGCAAGACGGGGTTCCGGATGCGGTCGCTTTCGAGCAGGAACCACAGCTTGGCGCGATTCGAGGGGAGCGCGAAGTAGTAGTTCGTGACGTCCGTATTGGTGGAGGCGTTCAGGAACTGCGCGCCGTTCTCCGTCAGGATGCGGTCCAGCTCGTTGGATTCCACGAAGGTGCGGGCCGAATCCTCCAGCTGCTTGAGCCGGTCCCGCAGGGCCTCGAGCCGCGCGCTGTCCGTCGTGCCGCCCTTGCGGAACTCGGCGGTGAACGAGTCGGCGACGGCATCGATCGCCGGAAACAGCGCCTGTTCGGCCGCGGCGTTCGTGGTCCCGATGCTGTGCGAGCCCTTGAACAGCATGTGCTCGAAGAGGTGGGCCGTCCCCGAGATCCCGGTCCATTCGTCCACCGCGCCGGCCCGAAAGTGAGTCACGAAGGAGACCGTCGGGGCGCTGCTGCGACGCAGGAACAGAAACGTCATTCCGTTCGGCAGCACGCGTTTGACCACGGGCAGTTGCTCCCCGGGGGAAGGCTCCTGAGCCGGCGCCGCTCCCGGCAGGAACAGGAGCACTGCCGCCACGATCACTCGTCGCATGAACGTACCTCGCAAGTGGAAAGGAGCGATGTCTTGGAGATTACCCGATGCCGCGGCCCGCCCGATAGTCGCGTTGACAGGTTCCTAACCTTGGCAGAACGCGCACAAGGTCGTTTGCCGCAGATCGATCGCGTGGGTGGTCACGAGTCGGTGCCCGCAGCGCCGGCACGGCTCACCGCCGCGGTCGTACACCTGCAACTCGAACTGAAACCGCCCGCGCTCACCCGTTCCGGTGCGATAGTCACGGACGGTCGTCCCCGAGGCTCGCAGCGCCCGTTGCAGCACATCGACGATGGCGGCCTGCAGCGTGTCGCGCTCGACCCGGGTGAGACTGCTGGCGGAGCGACTGGGGTCGATGCCGGCGTCGAACAGCGCCTCGTTCGCGTAGATGTTCCCGACGCCCGCGAGCAGACGTTGATCCATGATCGCCTTCTTGATCGCGACGCGCCTGCGTGCGAGAGCGGCCGCGAACAGCGCCGGTGTAAACCCCGGCTCGAGCGGCTCGGGACCGATGCGGGCCGTATAGGCGGCCCAGCCACGGTCATCGAGCAGCCAGACCGTTCCGAGGCGCCGGACGTCGCGATATACGAACACGTCGCCGCCCGCCAGCGTGCACGTCAGGACGGCGTACCCGGAGTCGGCATCGGACCAGCCCGGCTCGTGAACGATCAGCGAACCCGTCATGCGCGGCTGGATCACCAGGCGATGGCCGCTCTTCAGCTGAAAGACGGCGTGCTTGGCGCGGCGCGTCGCGGCGATCACGGTATTCCCGGTGAGCGCGGCGAGCAGGCGTTTCCGAGAGACGCGACGCAGCACGTCGCTCTTGGCCAGTTCCGCACGCCGGATGCGACGCCCCACCAGCCGCGGGGCGACGTCGCGGACGATGGTCTCGACCTCCGGCAGCTCGGGCATACCACCGGGAAGCTAGCGGGATTCACGAGATCCCTCGCGACGCTCGGGATGATAGCTCGCGCCAGCCGATGTCGCGGCGGTACACCATGCCCGTGAATGCGATGCGTCCGCAGGCCGCACGGCTCGACGCGGCGGCCGCCTCGAGCGATGGGGCCAGGGCGGTGACGTTCAGCACCCGGCCCCCCGAGACCCGCAGGGTGCCGTCCGAGTCCCGGGAAGTCCCCGCATGAAACACGATCACTCCCGGCCCCAGATCGTCGGGCAGTGTGATCGCCGCTCCCTTCTCCGGAGCGTCGGGATAGCCGCGAGCGGCCAGCACCGTCGTCACCGCCGTGGTGGCGGCCGGCAGGGAATCGATCGCCGGCGTCCAGGTGCCCGCGGCGATGGCGCCGAGGTGCTCCGTGATCCCGGTCGCCAGCACGGGGAGCACGACCTGCGTTTCGGGATCTCCGAAGCGACAGTTGAACTCGAGGACGAACGGCGTCCCGTCGGCGGCCACCATCAGGCCCGCGTAGAGCACCCCCCGGTACGGTGTGCCGCGGCGTCGCATCTCGGCGAGCGTGGGTTCGAACACCTCACGGCGCGCCCGCTCCAGCAGCGTCGCGGTCGCGAGGCGCACCGGGGCATAGGCACCCATGCCGCCGGTGTTGGGGCCGGTATCGCCCTCGCCGAGTCGCTTGTGGTCCTGAGCGGCGGGCAACAGGACGAGACGATCGCCGTCGGTGAGCGCGAGCAGCGACAACTCTTCACCCTCGAGATAGGCTTCAACCAGGATTTCCGCTCCGGCCTCGCCCAGGGACCGGTGCTCGAGCATGGCGCTCGCAACGTGCGCCGCCTCGGCGCGCGTCGCGCACACGACCGCGCCCTTGCCGGCCGCGAGGCCGGAGGCCTTGATGACCAGGGGTTCGGCGTGCTGGGCGATGTAGCGCAACGCCGGAGCGAGCGCGGTGAACGTCCGGCAGGTCGCCGTCGGGACGCGAGCGTGGGCCAGGACGTCCTTGGCGAACGCTTTGGACGCCTCGAGCTGAGCGGCCGCACGCGTCGGTCCGAACACAAGCCGGCCGTCCCGCTGCAGCCGGTCCACGAGGCCGGCCGCGAGCGGGGCTTCGGGGCCCACCACGACGAGCTCGATGCGGTACTCCAGCGCCGCGCGGGACAGCGCGTCGACGTCGGTGGCGGCGATGGGGAGGTTGGTGCCGAGGCTCGCGGTGCCCGGGTTGCCGGGCGCGGCGAACAGGGTCGTGCGGGAGGGGTCGTCCGCGTGCAGCGCCCAGCACAGCGCATGCTCTCGGCCGCCCCCGCCGACGACCAGCACCCTCACTACTACTTCTTCTTTACGGCGTCCGAAAACGCCTGCGCGGCGCGTTTGGCCGTGTCGACGACGTCCGACACGACGGACTTGGCCTCTTTCATGTAGTGGTCGCGGGCATCGTCGATATCCTTGTCCAGCGGGCGGGTCTCAGCGTCCGGCCCACGCCGCGGGTACTCGCTCCGGAGGATCCGGTCGTAGTCGCCGCCTGCGACCCACCGTTGCAGCTCGGCGGCGCGAACGGTGTTGAACGGATGCGTCCGCAAGAGCACGCCGAGGATCTTGAACACGCGGTCGATCGCGCCGCCGGTTTCCTCGTACTCCTTGGCCTGGGCCAGGAAGGCGTTGAGATCCATCTCCTTGATGTTGCCGCCGCCCGCGAACTTCATGTTCATGCGCAGCGACGCCACCGGATCCTGGGTGGCGAGCAGGCCGGCCCGATCGGACGACAACTCGCTCTTGCGGAACCATTCGAGCAACGCGAGCTGGATCGGCAGGATCGCGATACCGGCGAGGAACGGCAGCGCGGAGAAGCTCACGTTGAGGAGCAGGATCAGCAGGGTGTGATACAGCGCATGGCCGCTCATGACGTGTCCCAGCTCGTGGCCGAGCAGCGAGCGCATCTCGTCGTCATCGAGCAGGGTGAGCGCGCCCGAGTTGATCACGATGAACGGCTGGTCCATACCGAAGGCGCCCGCGTTGGCGAACGGCGTCTGCGCCACGAACAGCTCGGGCCGGGGCGTCCAGTCGAGCGTCGTGATCACATCGGTATACAGCTGGTTCAGCTTGGGGAACTGCGTGGGGCCGACGCGGACGGCATCGGCTTGGAACAACAACCGCACCCCGCGCTCGCCCAGGAAGCCGTAGATCTTCTTCAGGACTTCGTCGAACCCCGGCACCGACCGCAACGACTGCAACGCGGCGCGGTCGGCCGGATGCTCCCAGGCCACCGGGGCGATTTGCGTGAGGATCTTGCGTGGGCGTGCGGCGGGCAGCCCGGTCGTCGCGTCAGTCATCGGATGCTCCGAAGGTGGAACCGTCCATACGTGGCCTCCCCGTCTCAGTTTCCGGACAGGGCCTGATCCAGGTCCTCGATCAGGTCCTCGGGATCTTCGATGCCGACGGACAGACGGATCAAGCTGTTGGTGAGACCCATCTTGCGACGCAGGTCCGGCGGGACGCTCGCGTGGGTCATCGAGGCCGGGTGACCAATGAGACTCTCGACACCGCCCAGCGATTCCGCGAGCGCGAACACCTTGGTCCGCTCGACCACTAGACGTGCGTACGCCTCATCGCCCAGCTCGACGCTGATCATGCCGCCGAACCCGCTCATCTGGCGGCAGGCGAGATCGTGCTGCGGGTGCGACGGCAGTCCCGGATAATAGACCTGCCGTGCGCGCGGATGGCGCGTGAGCCACTCCGCGATGCGCCGGCCGTTCGCGTCGTGGGCGCGCATGCGCAGCGGCAGCGTCTTGACGCCGCGCAACGCCAGCCAGCAGTCGAAGGGTCCCGGGACGCCGCCGGAGCTGTTCTGGAGGAACGCGAGGCGGGTGGCGAGATCGTCGTCCGAGGTGACGAGCATGCCGCCCACCATGTCGCTGTGACCGTTGAGGTACTTGGTGGTGGAATGCAGCACGACGTCGGCGCCGAGCTCGAGCGGCCGCTGGAAACAGGGAGTGGCGAACGTGTTGTCGACGACGAGCCGCGCGCCGGCGGCGCGGGCGATCTCGGCGGTGGCCTCGAGGTCGCACAACCGCATCATCGGATTGGTCGGGGTCTCCGCGAAGATCATCCGGGTCTGGGGCTGCACCGCGCTCCGCACGGCGTCGAGGTCGCCGCCGTCGACGAAGGTGAACGCGAGTCCGAGCCGGGCCCAGATGTGGGTCATCTGTCGATGCGTGCCGCCGTACACGTTTTCGCCGCACACCACGTGGTCCCCGGCCGAGAGGAGTTTCATCGTCGCGTCGGCGGCGGCGAGTCCCGAGGCGAACGCGAATCCATGCCGGCCGCCCTCGAGACCGGCCACACTGCGCTCCAGCGCTTCACGTGTGGGATTGTGCGTCCGGGCGTATTCGTAGCCCCGATGCCGGCCCAATCCGGCCTGTACGTACGTGGACGTCTGATAGATGGGGGGCATGACGGCGCCCGCCAGCGGGTCGGCGACGATGCCGCCGTGGACGGCCCGGGTGGCGAGGCGTCGCCCGCGGTCGGTTTCGAGCGCCTTGGTCATGGCGGGAACGTACCGACGCCTTTCGCCGCGAGCAAGCGAGCTTTACGTTAGCGGACTATGACGGAACGGAACGGGCTCGCCTGCCTGGTCGTCGACGACGAGCCACGCCTGCGCCGCGTGCTCGTTCAGCTGCTCGAGAGCGACGGGTTCCGCTGCCGGGAAGCCGGCAACGGCGTCGAAGCGCTGCGCGTGATGGAGACCGACCCGGTTCCGCTCATGATCTCCGACCTGCGCATGCCGGAAATGGACGGGGTCAATCTGCTGCGTCACGTGGTGCAGCGCTGGCCCCTCACCGCCGTCCTCATGGTCAGCGCCGTCGCCGACGTGGATACCGCCGTGAAGTGCCTCCACTCGGGCGCTCTCGACTACGTGAGCAAGCCGTTCAACCTGGAGGAGGTCCGCGCGCGGGTCGAGCAGGCGTTGCAGCGCCGCCAGTTGAAGCTCGAGCTCAAGAGCTATCAGGAGCAGCTGGAAGCCCGCGTGCGCGCGCAGGCCGGCCGCATCGAGGAGCTGTTCCTGGGGGGCGTCCAGGCGCTGGCCCAGGCCCTGGAGGCGAAGGACGCGTACCTGCGCGGACACTCGCTGCGCGTGTCCGAGTACGCGGTCGCCATCGCGCGCAGCGTGGGGATGGACGCGCAAACCGTCGACACCATCTCGCTGGGCGGGCACCTCCACGACATCGGCAAGATCGGGGTGAGGGAGGAGGTCCTGCACAAGGCGGGACGGCTCACCGATCAGGAATACCGGCACATCATGGAGCACACCGTCATCGGCGCGCGGATCTTGGGGCCGCTGCTTCGGGAGGCGCCGAACGTGATCGCGATCGTGCGCTCGCATCACGAGCGCATGGACGGACGCGGGCTGCCGGACGGACTAAAGGGCGACGAGATCCGGCCGGTGGTCAGCATCGTCTCGGTGGCGGACGCGTTCGATGCCATGACCAGCGAGCGCCCCTACCGACACTCGCTCCCGGTGGAGCGGGCGCTCGACGAGCTGCGGGCCCAGCGCGGCGTGCAATGGAGCCCCCTGGCCGTGGACGGGTTCTTTGCGGCCTTTCCCGACGTCACCCGATTGCCCCTCGCCACTCCGGACCTGCCCGTCGCCACGAACGGTTGACGCCGCCATCCGGCCGTTCGTAACGTAGCCGTCATGCACGACACCCTGATGGTCGGCGTTTCCGGGATTCGCGGCATCGTCGGCAAGGACCTGACGCCCGAAATCGTCGCCCGCTACGCCGCCGCCTTCGGGACCTGGGCGCGCACCGGCGGCGCCCGGCGCCCCCGGATCATCCTCGGTCGCGACGCGCGCACCTCGGGTCCCATGTTCGCCCAGGCGGCCGCCGCGGGACTCGTCTCGGTCGGCTGCGATGTCATCGACATCGGGCTGACCACCACGCCCTCGGCGCAGCTGGCAGTGGACCATCATCAGGCCGCGGGCGGCATCATCCTGACGGCGAGCCACAACCCGATCGAATGGAATGCCCTCAAGTTCGTGGGGCCGGACGGCGTCTTCATCGATGAAACGGCCGGCGCTCAAGTGCGGGCGCTCGCCGCCGACGGGCCAATCGTTCGCGCCGACCACGGGGCGCTCGGGACGGTGACGCATGACGCGGAGGCGCTGCGGCGCCACATCGCGGCGGTGCTCAAGCTCCCGGCAGCGGACGCCAGCAAGGTGCGCAAACGGCACTTCCGCGTCGCCCTCGACACCTGCCGCGGCGCGGGAGGGGCGATCATGCCCGACCTGCTCGATCGCCTGGGATGCGAGGTGGCCGGGATGAACCTCGAAACCGACGGCAAGTTC
>Ga0187893_10002938_pt1 | contig 35974 bp, 22 predicted proteins | sample MA1701074metaG_FD_139574 | JGI IMG/M metagenome (GOLD analysis project Ga0187893, IMG submission 139574) | White microbial mat communities from a basaltic lava cave in the Kipuka Kanohina Cave System on the Island of Hawaii, USA - MA170107-4 metaG ... | reverse complement strand
ACAAGGTGGACCGGCTGAGCCGGTCGCTGATCGACTTCGCTCGTATCGTCGACATCTTCGAAAAGAACAATGTCAGCTTTGTTTCGGTAACGCAGCAGTTCAACACAACCAACTCGCTTGGCCGCCTCACACTCAACATATTGCTATCCTTCGCCCAGTTCGAGCGGGAGATCATTGCCGAGCGCACACGCGACAAGATGTCGGCGGCAAGGCGCAAAGGCAAGTGGATCGGCGGGCGTCCCATGCTGGGTTATGACATCGACCCACGTAACCGTCGCCTGATCATCAACGGCGATGAAGCCATGCAGGTACGAACGATCTTCAGACTCTACCTCGATTACAACGCCCTGCTACCGGTAGTTCGGGAGATCGACCGCCGGGGCTGGCGTGCTAAGCAGTGGGTCACGAAGGCAGGTGCAAGGCACGGCGGCAATCGATTCACCAAGGGCCGACTCTTCCGGTTGTTGACGAACCCCATCTATGTTGGCAAGATCGACTTCGAGAAGCGGATCTACCAGGGCGAGCATGAGGCAATCGTCGAAGGCGGGATCTGGGACCGTGTGCAACAGATCCTCCGTCGGAATGGCCGTGACGGGGGCGCGGCAGTTCGCGACAGCTACGGCACTCTTCTGAACGGACTGTTGCGCTGCGCTTTCTGTGATGTCGGCATGGTCCGCACTTACGTGACAAAGGATTCGCGCCGCCATCGGCATTACGTCTGTACGCAGCCGAACTGCGGAACCCGGTCCGTTGCTGAATCCACGATCAGGTTAACGGTGACCCGTCAGATTCGGAGGATCGGATCCGCTCCGCGCATCGTCGCTTGTGCCTTGGCCAAGGCTGAGGAGCAGAGACGGAGCAGCTTCGCGGACGTGGCCGTCGAGCGCGAAGTTGCGCAAAGGATGCTGGCAAGCATGGAAGTCGAATTGCGCAATTTGACCCCGCTGGCGGACTGCGGTGATCAGGACGTAGCTGACGGCACGGGCGAACTCCAGAAGCGAATTGACCAGATCGAACATAGGCTCACGGAGGTCCGTGAGGAACTGTCTAGTCTCCAAGCCCAGACGATAAACGAAGGCGATGTCCGGACGGCGCTGCAACAGTTTGAACCGGTATGGGACTCGCTCGGCCCGCACGAGCAGGCGCGAGTCATCCGCGCCCTGATCGAATGTATCACCTACAATGAAAAGACTCGTAGGGTAACGGTGAAGTTCCGGTCGGTGGCCACTCGCGAAATGTGCCGGGGAACGCACGAATGACTCGTAACGTATTCGCTGCGAAAGATTGTTGCAGAGACCCGTGAGCTTTCGGAGACCGGCAGAGCGTGGCTGTCTGGGCTCCCCTTCTGAGGCCAGGCGCCATTTTCTGAGACGCGCAGAGTTGACATTTGTAGCATCTTTGACACTGCGCTGGTCGATGTCTGCCGCTACGGTCAGACCTCTGCGAACGCTTTGAACGCAGCCTTGGCCGGATCGCTGTAGAAATCGATCTGCAGCTTGTCGATCAACTCAGCCGGTAACTCAGCGAAATCTCTCCTGCTCTCGGTGGGAATGAGAACGCGCTTCGCCCCGGCATCCATGGAGATCCGCAGTTTGTCGGCTAGTCCCTCCACTCTATTCAGCACACCATGTATGCTCATCTGGCCAAGCACCACCAAGCCACCCGCGATTGACCGGCCTACGAGTGTTGAAATCATCGCGATGAACATGGCAACGCCCAGGTCTGCCGAGTCCTTGCCTTGCATCAGGCTCATGACTTGGACATTGACGTCGTAACTACCGATATCGCGGTCAATCCCGATGCGAGAAGCATTTGCCTTAATGAAGTCATAGGCCATGCGCGCGCTTTCGCGGATGGACCGTCCCTGAACGCCGACGACATTGAACCGATGACCGGAAGGCGATGCCGTGACCTGTAGCCGGTACAGCGAATACCGGCCCTCATTCGGATCGAATCCGACAGTAAACAAGTCTCCGGGGTTCAGTGGACCTTCCGGGATAAGTTGCGTCGATCCCGTTTCCTTGCACGTGACAAAAGTCTCTTGGCCCGTTTGTTTGTCCAGAAAGGATAGGTTGACGCGTGAATACTCGATTCCGCCCATCCGCTTCAGTTGTTCTTTCACGCGGCGTCGCATCTCGATGGCAAATGTCAGGTATTCCTGTACTTCGTCTTTGGAACAGGCCCCATCGGGGTGGATCAGCTTGATGAGGCCAGACGTGGTGCGTGCAATGGCCTTTCGATCGCGTTCCTGCAGTTGGCTGCCGAGACTGTAGTAGCGGTCGTAGACATCGGTGTAGTTCCGGTGTCGAAGCTCAGCGTGAAAAATCTCAGCGATGTAGTCAGAGATCAAGCCCAGATGCGGCGTGAAGTAATCAGGTTGCATCTTGGGCATTTCCCAACCGGGCAAGTAGGCGTGCCAGCGGTCGTGAAATGCCATATCGTTCCGGATTGTGTCCGGCAGAGGCGTGAACAGATGTGAGATCCGTGCCGTTGTTTCAACGTCGCCGTCGATGTTGCCGTTGAAGACGATTCCAGATTCCGCAGCGATTGTGCCTTTGTCGTCGCCGCGGGAGAATGAGCCCATCTCCATGTAGTCTTTGTAGGCCTGTTTGTCGGTGTCCTTCTTGAAGGTTGATCCCGCGACTTCGTCGAATGCCACCATGTCGTACTTGAGAACCAGTCCTGGCTTGTCGGCACGGTTCTTCCAGCCGAAAAGGTCGGGAACACTACCCTGGCCACCAGAAAGGAGAATCACATAAGGCGAGAGCTGTCTGTAGACGTACGACTTGCCTGTCTCGCGCGGCCCGAGCTCAACAAGGTTGAAGTTCTTCTCCACCATCGGTATCAGCCGTAGCAGGTACAGCATTTTCCTTCTTGGGGTGAAGTCCTGGTTATACGGCTCGTAGCCCATCGACCGCATGAGCACGTCAATCCATTCGTCGCGGGAAAAGCGCCTTCGCGCTTCAATAAATTCTTCAAGATTCGCGCTGGCGATCTGAATAGGGGAAAAGCGCTGCAGCACAAACGGTCGGATCGCCCCATTCGCTGTCAACGTATCGTCATAGAGCAGTTCCACATTGGCCCACACGCCGCCGGTCAGCAGCCTCTCGTTGGCGTGGACCAACTCGTGGCTTATGTGGACGTTGTTGAGCCCGCACGTCGCGAGGTAGGCCCAGAACTTTCCACCCTGAATCTTTTCATCGAACGTCGCGGAGACTACGTCAATGAGCTTAAGGGTGCCAGAACGCTGAAGGCGCGCCTTAATCAATTCTGTCTCATCGCCCCGCACGATACGCTCTGCAATTGCACTCTTGACGAGCTTGAGACCCTCTTCAATCTCGGTCGGATCGGCCGATGCACAGTACTTCCCAAGCAGGTATTCGAGAACGTAGACTGGAATGCTGAAGCCAACCTTGAGCCGTTTGACGAGGTCCTTCCGCACCACCCTGCCTGGAAAGGCCCCGGCTAGCTTTCTATCGAGATCGTCTAACACCAGTTGTTCGGTCATCTGTTAATCCCATTCGTCCAGTTCTACGCTGAGCCGCACCGTTTGTGACTCCAGCAATTCGTCGTCATCAGCATCAAGCAATTGGAGCTGCAATTCCGAGCCAAAGCGTCCTTGGGCGCCGGACACTCGCTTCAAAGTGAGGGACACAGTTCCACCGCCCGGCTCGACTGCGGCGGCATCCGATTTGAAGAGAGTCTTCCCAGTTGATGGATCGATCGCTTTGGCCGCGACGCTGCGTGATACCAGACTCTCATCGACACCACCAGCCAGGTCTTGCTGCACGGACGCAGGAGCAACCTCGATCTTCTGGATCTGCCTGTCAATATGATCGACCGGTTTTAGAATTGCACCGATCTTCTGCGACTTTCTTGGCCACGCGACAGTGACCACCGGGATGATCAGCTCCTGAAGGGTGGCGCCCCCATGAAAATAGCCGAGGCCGCCGTAGGTTTGGAAAGCGTTTACGCTTCGGGGTACTGCACAGTCGAGATCGGAGGCGCTCACCTTGAGCGGCAAGGCGGAGGTGCTGTGCAAACCGTGCCCGACCACTGCACGCCGCGACGTCCAGACGATGTCTCCATCCGGCTTGCGTTCGATCTCATCGGCATCAGGAGTCCAATGGAAGAAGCCGTGGTCTGTAACGATCAGGACCGTTGGGTAACCGGCGGAGCGGAGCTTTCTCACTACTTTCGCATAGCGGTCCAGGTGGTAGCCACTGCCAGTAATCTTGAGGCGCCCTTCGTGTCCATCCGAATCAAGCTCATCGCCGAACACAAACACCAGCCGACCAAGAGCCTTCGCAGAAAGTGCCTCCGGCCCCTGGTTCAGGACGTCATCGACGGAGAGCACCGAACGTTCTTTCAACTTGAAGCGCTGTCCAAGCCACTCTCTGCGTTGGGCGGCCTGCGACAGGTTCCCAGGAAAGCCTGTGGCAAGCACTCGCCATTGGCCGGCGTCCATAGCCACCGTCAATTGTGGTGGAAGCCCTGGCAATGAGAACGCCATTCCCAGCGCGGTTATCGAAGGCAGCGGTGCCATAGCGACGTCAAGCGCAGCGCGTGTCGCCGGTTCGCCTTCATTCAAGAGACCGGCAAGCCGTTGGCCCAACTCGTATCGGCAGGCATCCAAGATCAGAACGGCTATCGGATTCCGCGGCGACGCCTGCTCGACGTGCTTCTTGATGAGGTCTCCCGCGAATGGGAGATTGAGCGAGACTCCGTGACGCGCCACGGTCTCGGAGAATGAGCGATTAACTGAATCCAAAAGCCGCAAGTAGGCTCGTTGCAGACGCGCCCGGATGGCCACGAGCTGCCCTGGTAAGTCTGGAGCCTCGCGGAACAGGTCCTCTCCCGAAGCATCCGCGGTCCAACCTTCCGAGGTGTACCATCGGACAGCTTCGGGCGGGGTCTGCCAGTCTTTCACACCGCCTCCGATACGGTCAAGCACCTCTCCATGGCCAGCGAGATCTGCAAGTTCACGCCATGGTATTCGATGGGTGGCAAGCTTGCCCCAATAGCCCACGGCGTGCCGTTCATAGTCCGGCTTTTGGGCCGAAAGCGCCCGAGCGAGGCTCTGAAAGTCCTGCAATGCTTCGAGACGGTCAGCTTCCTGGCGAAACAGCGTCTCCTCTACCACATGGGACGACAGCACTGGCGCAGCCACTGTCCGGTCCCGAGCCCAATAACGAATACCCGTCAACGATTCGGCCTTTGGAGCTAGTTCTTCGAAATTGTCGATCAAATCGATGCGCCTTAGCCACTCGTTGAGCAGGCCGAGAGCGTTGTCCCGGGCAGGACCGGCGGGTATGGTCCGGTCGGGCTCCGAGGGAGGATCGCCGGGATTCAGGACGGAAGCTTCCGTGCACAACAGGCGTGCAAGGGCTTGTGCTCGCCAGGCAGCTGGCGAACTGATATCCGGTGCCGGCAATCCGAAGTCGCGGGCGGCGATCCTGGAGAAGAGCGAAAATCGCCCATCTCTTACAAGGTCGGCCCAGTCTCGGCGCAGGTCGGCCAGATATTCCAGGATTGTAGCCGCGTCTACAAGAGTGCTCTCCGCCCGGCCCAGCGTCAGCTCCTTCCACGAGGACTTCGGGTAATCGAAGCGCTCTTCCGCGTAGGAGCCCAGAAGCGGTTCAAGTTCGCGGAGGTCGTCAGACGGCAGGTCTACGCCGTATTCGTCGAGGGCGGCAGCCAGCCGCATCTCACGAACGTCGGCGGCTTGGAGCGCGTACACTTCACAGAATCCCATGGCGGCTCGTTCAACAGGTAACCAAACAACCCGCGGGGCGTGAGGGCTTCGGTGAAGTCGTTCCCTCAACTTCAGCTCATGGACGTCGTCGGCCCACAACTCGAACCCGCCGTCAACCGCAACTAATCGGAGAAGCTGGCTCCACTCCCGGTGCGGATCACACCAAAAGAGCAAAGGCAAATTTGGCCCGGATGCTTTGATGGCACGATGGATCAAGCTGCTTAGCCAGGTGTGGAAGCTGTCAGCCGCTGGTTTCATAGTATTCAGACGGTTCCTCCAGTAGCGAAGCTCGCGTCAACGACCACCGGCTTGGAATTCCGAAGCCGCTGCAAAGCGAGTGGGATTGTTTCGTCTTTCAGCCACACTTGTAAGAACTCTCTCAGTTGCAGGTCCGCCGGCAATATCGACTGGTAAAGCGACAAATCGGAAGAGACTTCGAAGAGAGAGGGGAAAAATGCCTCATAAGCCTCCGGACTGTCGCCGACGTTGGCCCAAACGATCGGCGCGCTCGCCCAGAGTGTCAGCTCATCAGCCTTGAAGTCTTTTCCGGTACTCAGTCCAATAGCCTTATTGACCAAGTAGCCGGCAAACGTAAAGTAGAGGGTACCACCATCCGACGGAAAACAGGGGATCTGGCGGTGCGTGCAGCGACCGCGAAGATAACCTCGCAAGGCTGAGACGTGATCCACAAGATCACTAGAGAGTGTATCTGTGGCCAACTCGCTTTCGTAGAGGAGCTGCCAAATTCTGTTTGGCAGAAAAGTGTCGGTGGGTGGTCCCTTCCCGGGGTAGACGAAATCCACTACGCCCCGCCCGCCTGAGGCCGGGAGCACGGTGATCCCGTCTCTAGTTGCCCGCTGCACTACCCAATTCTTTCCAGCAAACCGAACAACGGTACCGCTAGCCGTCCGAAGTAGATTGATTGCGGGTACCTCGCCGAGCAGCTTTGATTTGTAGTGTACAGTGATCGAATCTGAACCCGCGCTGAAATTGCCGTAAATCATCCGGTAGTCCACCAGCTGATGGAGTCGTTCATCTGCGCCATACTGATTCTTGAAGCCGTGCCGTTGGAGATAACCATTCGCTGCTAGCTCGCCGAGGATCTCCTCGACGTCCGTTCTGTCCAAGTGTGGTTGGTGTTTGAAGAACGCACAGAGATCGGCGATTCGTGTGAAACGTCCGCCGTCGCTCGCGATCGCACTGAGACACTGCTGCGCGACTGAGCCATATAGATCGAACGGACGCCGAATTGGCAGTTCGGACGCTCGTGCCGCTTGGATCAGCGCAAGAAAACGGATCGCCTCAATCACACGCGGGGATCCGGGTGGGATGAGACACACGACGTTGGTCTTGCTCGACCTCCGGTTGCCCCTACCAATGCGCTGAAGAAAGGACTCAATTCCCGGCGGTGCGCCCCAAAGGAGGACTGCATCGATGTCGCCAATGTCGATTCCAAGCTCCAGGGTGCTTGTCGCTAAACAAACGGCCGTCTTGCTCTCCGCAAACGCCCGTTCAGTCTCCACGCGGACTCCCGGAGATAATGAGGAGTAGTGGGCGAATACACAAGAGCCGAGCCGGTTGTGAGTTTGCAGCGAACTGGCGAGTTCCTCACACTGCCGGCGAGAATTTGCGAATACAAGTAGCTTTGCGCTGCCATCGCCAAGCATCTTGTCAACGACAGAATTGAATGCCTGGATCGAGGCGACAGGTTTTACGAATGCGTCAATCGCTCTCTTCGATTGGCCTTCGAGAAAAGTGCACTCGGTTGTCGCTCCAAAAAGGAAATCACGCACGTCACTCAAGCGGCCGATCGTCGCCGAGAGAGCCGCCCACTGCAACGGAAGGGAACTCAACTGGCCTAGTCGTTTAATGAGAGTCGAAAGCTGAAGTCCCCGCTGAGTGTTGTACAACAGGTGGACCTCATCGATCACGATGGCCCCAACAGTCGCAAGGGCGGGATCCTTTCGAAAGACCAAGACGTCCAAGGACTCTGGGGTAGTGATCAGTATCGCGGGATTTGTCCCGGCCGCCAAATCGTCTCGATCCCCGTGGCGGACGCCGACGCCCAAGCCCAGGGATTGCATGGGAGTAAAAAGGCGCTTCTCGAGATCGTTCACAAGTGCTTTGGTGGGCGCAATGTAGATCAAGAAGAGTGCGCCCGACCGAGCTGCAGCTTCCCAATACCGGCTCACTAGCGGCGCCATCACAGCTTCCGTCTTGCCCGACCCCGTGCTTGAACTCAATACGACGTTGCCGCCGTTCACGAGCGGTTCGATGGCAGCCGCCTGGATCGGCCGCAATTGAGTGAACCGGCCATAGAAGGCCGTTGCGACCCGCGAGTGCAGTAAGCGAGTGTTCATTGAGCCTCGTCGAAGGCCGCGTCAAGAATGCTAACGACTTGCTTGATAGTCTGCCGGCTTCGATCCTGGACAGGAACGGCGGCGGTCTTTTGGACGGCTGCTCGCAGTATCGCATCGCCAACCTTCGCTTTTGCGTCCCACCCAAAAGCGAGCGCATGCGTCTCACGGATTCGTCCAGCCAACTCCTGCAACCGACTCACCTCCAGGGGCTGCATTTCGAACGTCGGAAACTGCCTCAGTTCAGGAATGAATGCATCCAGAGTCTGAAAGAACGCTGGAGTGATGGCGAAAGCGCTCAAGCCAGGGAATTGTTTCTGGCGGCCGAACTGCAAGAGATTCCAAAAAGCATCGAACTTGTAGTCGTGACGTTTGAGACCGTTGAGCATGTTCTCAAACTCATCAAAAAGAACAATTACCCCTTTCAACCCGGCCGCTGCAGAGAGCATGCGTAGATCTCGAAGGAATTTCCAACTCTGGTCATAAGCCTGAACATTGAGTTTGAATGCATCCGGATAGTAGTAACGCTCTGGGTGACCGTCGCGAAAGTAACGCCCGAGATTGCCGATCAGCTCCCGGTAGATCCGCTGTCTCTGACCGTAGTACGACCAGGGCTGGAAGAGCCAGTCCTCCACAAGTTCCTGCACTGCAGAAAGCCCTGTCGCCCAAGCGCGAAGCGCCACAAACATCGTGATGGACTCGCATGCATCGGACTCGTTCCATTTCCAGCGATTTGTGAGGTGGTGCCAAAGGCCATCTGTATCTCCGCGCGCACGGCTGTTCTGAATCTCGCGGCATAGGAGGTCGAACAAGCACCGCACTCCGGTTTCCTGGGACCCCGGAACGTGCAAGCCACGCATGACCGCTCCGACAATCTGATCCATGCGATTAAAACGTACGCTAGCGGCTGCATCGAGGCCGACCACACTGACCGCATATCCATGCTCCAAACCGTATTCTCGAAGGAGCCGAAGGAGGTGGGTCTTACCGCTGCCGTAGTTCGCTTTGATATACAGCAGGCCGGCGCCACCGTTCTGGACCCGTATCCGGAGGTCTTCAATCTCTTCCTTTCGCCCAACGGTAAACCGGCGGACGGCGCCGTCCGGCGGAATACCAAGGCGTAGAGATTCTACGATCCGGAATGCTTCGGGCCGATCCACTCCTCATTCCTCCCGAAGGTTTTTCATCACGTCACGATAGAGCTCGGCGACGGGACGCACTTCCCCTTCAAGTTCATCATCAAAGTGCTTGATTAGGGCGGTGACCAGAACGCGCCAAAATCTTACTGCACTCAAGGATGGGTGCATTCGGTACAGCTCTGAGACGAACTTGCCGAGATCGCCGTCGGCCGCGACCGTTGGCCCCGCGGCGTCGGCATATGCCGCATGGTAAAGTGCGGCCACCTTCGATGCGGCCTGCTGATATTCCGGCAACTCGGGCTGAACAGCATCAAGGTTCCAGATGATGTCGAGTGCCTTGGGAGGCTTGTCGTCGGGTTTCCCCACGCGCCCGGAAAGCGCACCATACACGACGATTCCGTGCGTTGGGTCCGTGAAGAAGTCGAGAGTGGTCGCGTAGATAAGGAACAGACCGCGCGAACTTTCGATGTTGTTGATCAGTGAGAGCAGATTATCGTGCGCCGCGCGCAGGGCAGCCTTTCGCATGATGGAGTAGGCCTGCTCAGCTTCATCGAAGAGAATGAGTAAGCCTTTGTATCCAGAAAGGCGCACAAACGCTGCCAGGGACTGCAGCATCAGCTTGGCGTCCTGGCGATTGATCATTTTGTTGATGCCGTACTTCTTTTGGTAAGCGGAGCGTTGGCCCTCGCCGCTAAACCACTGAAGAATCTCTTCGCGCGTTTGCTTTAGTTGCGTAGGATCGCCGGCATCGGGAAGGAACGTCTTCCAGTACTCCTGTACTATCTTTTTGAAATCGATATCGATGGCGGTATTTGCCATCAAGGCATCGATGGCCTTCGTGTATTGATCGTGTGGTATAGGCAGCGGCAAGGAACGCGTTCTGCTGGACAGAAACGCTAGAGACTCGATGAGCACGGTGCCGAAAGGAGCGGCTTGCTGCTCGTTGCCCTCTGCATAGTAGGAAGGCGTAGCGATGTTCCGGACGATCGAGTAGAACACCATCTCAAACTTGTTCAAGGGCGCGTCGTTGACGTTCAGCTCCACGTTCGAAACGAGGCATTCCGCCTTGAACGCTACTTCACGCAAGAGCCGGAAGAAATGCGTTTTGCCTGCTCCCCACGAACCGCTGACAAATCGGATGATTCCACCATCCGAAATCGCTGAAAGATGGAAGCGCTTCACACCCTCGATCAACTTCTCGTTCCCTACGGAGTACAGGTCGACCCCGCGTTGCGGGGGGACGCCCTTGCGGAGTGATTCGATAATTTGCCTGGCAAGTTTAGGTTCCATACTAAGCCTTTCGAAACACGATGAATCCGACATAGCCGCTTGACGCAACACCGTGGAGCAGCATGCCCTGATTGGTATCTTTGGTCTGCTGAAGATCAAGCTTCACATCGTCAACTTGGAGCGGCCCTTCCTCAGCGAGTCTCGACAAGTCGACCAAGAACTCGTCCGTGTGGAAGCCCTTCTCGTTCTTCCCGAGTCGGTGGGTGATTCGGCGAATTGGCAAGACGTCCCCGTCTTTGATGCCCTCCTTCTTGGCAACCGCAAGATAGTGTGAGCGGAGCTTTCGCAAGAACTTCTCGCCCTCGAACGGCCGCTTAAACAGCCGCCGATGCTCAGCTGCTACGACTTCGACAACTGCGCCGACATCGGCGGGAATGGAAGCCAATTTAGCCTCCCGGTCCTTCACATGCGCCAGGCGCTTGCCCGTGTCGATGTCAAGTTCGAGAAAGCCATTCTGGAACGTGTAGTGCGGCTCGCGGCTAGTGCGATCGATCGGAAGCTTGGACTCCACGCACGCTTGTTCCAAGTCACTGGGGAACGAGACCATGACCTTATCGGCGGCAGCTTTGGCCTCGCGGTAGAGGTTCTCAATCGTTACGATGCCGACGTGCCCCTCCATTCGCCAGTGTCGGAGTCTCTCCTTCTGTTGTTCCAGATAATCTTGGATGTGGCACACCCAACCCTTATCGATATATCCCGTTAGCGTTTGCCAGAAGACGTTAACGTCGTCCGCTGCCTGCCACTCGCGATGCAATTGTTCAGCCCGCTGCCGAGCTTCGTGGGCGAATCCTTTCAGATCGCTCTGAAATGCTTCGCTCGAAAATGTTGTATTCGCCATTTCTGTCATATCCCCGCCGTGCTCGAAACCGTGTCTGGTGCGTCGGTTGCTGAGATCCTAGCCTCTGGCCACCAACCGGGTCGCGGGAGAACGCCCTGCCGACACCAGCGCCGCTCATCCGCTCGCCACTCGGCGCGATCGGCAATTGCTTTATCCACGTCCTTCGTCGCGAGTACGTCGCGCGCCAGAATACCCGCCTTCTGGAGAGGTGCAATGTTCGCCCGGACGCCATCGTTAATGTCGGGGGCGTACTGGCTCTCCTGATTTACAAATTCGGCGACAGTGTTAGGAACCGGACGCCGGCCGTCGAGGCTTGTGAACTCGTCGTAGAGCGGCTGCGTCGCCAGCCATTCGACCCACTCTTCCGCCTCCGGACAACGCCAATCACAAATCTGGGCGACCAACGCCCTGGACTTTGCCGCGAGGGCCGCGATCTCGCTCTTCAGCCCCTTCACTTTCGACTTCAAGTCTTTGCGAAGCAGCTTGTTCTCAATGTTGTCCTCCAGCTGCTTATACTCCTCCTCGGCAGCCTTAATCTTCTCACGGAGAGGCTGCAACAGCGCTTTGTCGAACTGCGACTGCCACTCACGACAGATCGCGTCGAGGGCCGTCCGGATCATCGGCGGTGCGTGGCCGCGAAATAACGCTACGAGCGCGGCTGCCGTCAGATTCTCATCCGGTGTGTCAGGTAATGGCGGGTCCGGGGCGACGGCTACACAACGCCGGTCAACGTGCTGAACAGCCTCAGAGATCCAAGCGGGAAGATCGGGATGCAAGTTTTCTTCTGCGGCTTTCTTCTGCCAACCTGGAAGTGGCCCGCTGCGCAGCTCTCCACGAAGGCGACTCAGCCATCTACGAGCCATCGAGTGTATGGCGTCGGCGATCGCATAACGCCGCAGTTGTGGCGTGGCAAATCCACCAGCCTCAATGTCTGCCAGCGTTTCCTGGAATTGACTAAGCTCGTCGACCCAGAAGCCGAGCTTTCCCTTGCGTACGGCCTGATCTGACGTCAGCTGAGTGAGTCCCTCCAGCGTTCGCAGTTCGCTTTCGAAGCTCGTGCGCAGAATACCGACGTGCTGAGTCCGGAGGTTCGGCAGCGCCCCGGCTGCCCGATGGGAGTACAACAGGCAAGAAAAGATAGGAGTTGCGCCCCTCCCGGACGGATGCGTCTCCACTTGCCAAACAATGGGTCGGTTGCGAAATTGACGGATATGGCGAGGGAAAAACTCGTGTTCAAGCCAGCGGTCAAGCGGCAGCCCAACTCTCTGCTCAAACCCGTTAGCGGGAGAGTCGAACACACCTCGAAGGCGGTCCGAGATACGCCGCATTAATGCCGGTTTCTCGTGACCTTCCGAAAGAGGAATGATACCTTCAGGGTCGGACCGATCCGGAAGTGGCTTGCCGTGTTCGAGATCTTTCGGCCATTGATAACCGATTATCCGCACAATCTGGGCTGAGATGTAATTCTCGGTTCCTCGTCGGACTCCAGCTGGGCAAGTCAGCCCATCCCGAGCCATTTGCTCGAGAACGCAAACGACGCTAACCGGGTGCAAACCTGAAGCATTGCACAATCGCTCAAGCCTGGTCTCTGGAGGAATAGGAATCGCCGAAGAACTTGCGATGTCAGAGTCGCCGTCATCATTGTCCAAAGTGGGTTCAGTCTCCTCGGAGACCTCCACAGATTGGCCGACTTCGCTCAAGTAGGCTTGGCGCACCTTCTGCTTTGTGTCCGCCAATTCGGACTCGGTCAGACGAACTCTCGTTGTATTCGCAAACCATTCTCGGACTACTTCCGGTACCAAGCCTTGTGTGGCGACGGTTGGGAGCGTATCGAAGCCTTCGAGTATTGGCAGCAACCCGGCAGGTACACCCACATCGTCCAGAACTAGTCGAACATCCTCATCACTCAGGCCGACGGCCTGAAAGGCTACTGTTTCGCGGAATGCCTCATTAGTTAAGTACAGTGCCTCGATGGCAAGGGCCAGCATCTCGCCATCGATGAGGCGGCCGTCGTCTTCATTGAAGTAGTCGTATTCGGTACAATCCGTTTCCACCAGCGCACGGCGTAGTCGAAGGGATGCGTTATTCAGCTCCGCCGCATACTCTCTGGTCATCGAGTCCGGAAGAGGTAGCCGCTGGACATAACCCTCACGGCAGTCAAGACTTTGTGTCATCGCTCTCAAGAGGTAGCTCAGTAGCCGCGTGTTGAGCCAGAACCCGATGAGCGGCAAGTCTTCCAGTCGGTATGGTATTGCAGCAGGGCTTGTGTCACAAAACAGACCGGACGGCGAAAGTTCTCTCGCAGCCAGAGTCCCCCGGCCCACGCGTGAGAAGGTCCATCCTGGCCGAAAGAAGTAACTTTCATCCGGCATTCTCCCAGACCAGTGAATCGCACCTGGGGTGTCATCCTGGTGCTTCTTTACTCGCCACCCGTTGTGCTCCCAGTCCACGACTGCTTGATTCAGCCCGGCCCACCTTGGCGTGCCTCCTCCTTTAGCGAACAAAAACCACCTAGATACTTTCGGCCCCAATGGAAGCTCCCAAAAGAACCTGATGAATCGCGGATTGTCCGTAGTACAGATTCCCTGTCGAACATAGCTTTTGGTTTTGATCTGTGGTTGATCTCGGATCAGAGCTAAAAGTGCGTCGGATAGCCAGTACGTGATTGGAGCGCGATCAAGCAGTAGAAAATCAGATTGATGACGCTGGAAGCACACGCCCTCCTTCCGCCCTGATCTGCTTAGAATCGCGTCTTTTCCGCTTGTTGTCCGCGGACCGGTCACGCGCAGGGCAGTTATGCGGTGCTCACGACTCAGCTGGGTGTTCCGAAGGCAGAACAATACAATATTGACGACCTCGCCGCTGATCTCTTCGAATGCGCCCGGACCAAGATGAGCTAGAGTCTCAATCTTTGCCTCCCTTAGAACGCCAGACCTCAAGCCAGCGAAGCTGCGCAGGAACATCCAACTTTGCTGTGTCACCATCGCGACATGTCCATCCTGCCTCGAAAGCTGCACGCACCTCTCTATGAAGGCGGCGTACAGATCGCGCTTCCCGCGGCTATAATGCGCTGCACAATAAGCTTTCAGAATGGGACCCATGTTGCCTGAGCCCATATACGGCGGATTCGCCGCGACCACATCGTATCGGTTAGCAAGTAATTCGAAGAGGGAGAGAGCCTGACCGGCCTCCCGCCCAAAGAATCCTCGCAGCGGGTCGGATACTGTCGCCTCTTGCCTGAAGTGCTCTTTGAGTCGGCTCAGCATATCTTGTTTCCAAGCAGCGTAATTGCGGTTCCCGGCAACGGTCAGCACGTATTGCTCGGCCATGAAATCCAGCTTGGCCTGCGACTGCCGTAACACGGTCTCCGCGCGCCGGTCTTCCTCATCCTTCCGACGCTTGAGCTCCTGCTCCACTGGCTCCTCGACGAGCAAGAGCGTGCCCAGCTGATTAGCGTCCGCCAAGCCTCGAAAAACGGCTTCCAGTGCAAGGCGAAGTTCGGCATCTTCCGGGTGTTTGGCAAGGAACTCCTCGAGGTGGGCCAGGCCCCTGGGTAGAGACAGGTTGGCAGCGACGAGATGGTCTCGGAGGCCCTCCACGGCTTCCGGCTTCAAGTGGGGAGCGCGCTCCAAAGCATGCATCCACAGGGAAGCGACCGAAATCTGGATAGCACGTTCGTCAATGTCGATGCCAAAGAGATTGTGGTTGAGGATGGAGGCGCAAATGTCTTCGGGCGTCCCAAGAACGTTTTCTTCCTGGTACATCACGTAGAGGAGATCAAAGGCCTCTAATAAGAAATGGCCGGAGCCGCAGGCCGGGTCGAGGAAAGTAATCTCTGCGGCCGGTTTCTTCAATTTCGGTCGCCGCGCCGGCCACTCGCGGTCCCAGGCTTTGCAGATCTCCTGATTCAGCGAGGTCAGTTTCGCCAGCTCCGGCTTTGCCACTGCATCCAGGAATTGGTTGCGAAGATCGATGAATCCGCCGGCCTCAGCGGCAGGCACGTTAGCGGTTAATGTCCTCGCATACGCAACGATGTCCGCCTCAGCATAGAGCTTCGGATTCGGTCGGCTCCACGGATCGTTCGAAGGTTGGGGCGGCTTCGTGGGTTCGTAAGGCGGTGGGTCGGGCTGGACGGGCGGCGTCCGGTCGGCATCACGGACGTAGTATTCCCAACTGTCGGGCAGCTTCGTCTCGGGACTCATGCCCGCCCAAAGCGCACCGAGCGAATTCTGCACAAGGAACTTCACCATGTATGGTTCGGTGTAGAGCTGAGTAGCTGGGATCAGATCAGCGCCTTCGATCTTTGCTCCCTTCTCCGTACGTACCTTCTCGAAGACACGGTCCTTTTCTTCCGCATTCCAGAACTGATAGGCCCAGCCTGGTGCGTCACCAACTTCGAACAGTTCGTCCTTGGCTTCTCCCTGCCCATTGAGCGAAACAGTCCCGGACAGAAGTCCGATACAGCGCTTCAGAGCGGAGACGGAAGGTCGCAGAGCGATCGCAGGGGCCTGCGGGTCGAACACAGTCGGCAATTCCGTGGCACGCCGTCGAAACTCCGCTTCCAGAACGGAAAACAATCCATCGTCTTCACCGGAGCACGCGGACGGATTCTGCTGCGCGAAACGATGGTGGACAAGAGACCGGCTGCCATATACCTGTTTTTGTAGAACGACCTCGTCGATCAGCGAACGCGACTCCAGACACCGGAGCATGAATAGCCGGTTCGCCCATGTGTAGGCAGATTCTCTGACAAACTCGGCGAAGGCATCCTCTTGAGAGATCCCCGCCTCATGCCGATAGTGAAGGAAGGCATCCACAAGGCGCCGGGCGGCAACATCCGGAGCCGTGAGTCGCAATTCCTCCACCGGTTTCGGAGGTCGATCTTTCCAGACGCCTATCTGGTTCAAGCGACTCTCCAAGTCGCCAGCTTGGCCGGGAGTACCTTCCAATGTATGCCGCAGTGCTAAACTCAGCGCCCGCAGCTTTTTCTTGAGCGAGGAATCCATTTAAGTACTGGCCTTCAACCGATCTCTACTTCATTTCCTTCAGTGAGTTGCTGACGAACGGCGGTATCTACCTTGTCCCATTGGTCCACCGAACGAACAATATCGTTTCCTACCAGTTCCGCGATGCGCACGCGCTTTGATCGCTTGCTTGAAGCCGATGACGACTTCTCCGAAGCCGCTGCAGCTTTCGCAAGCTCCACTTTGCGATCCTGGATAATACGTGAGACTTCTTGAATCTTTGCCCGCGCCATGTCTGGGAGTAGCGGGGCTCGCGTGACCGAGCTCTCAGTCGCTAGCGAGTCCCAAAATGTACTCAACAGTTCAGAAAGAGACGTTTTCAGGGTTGCGTCTTCGATTCCAGCAGCCTCCAGGTCGCTCGGCAGCTTGTCGATTGCCGGCTGGATAAGCCCGCGTGCCGTTTCTCGCCACTTGACTTTCTGTGACTCCAACTCAACAGCGGCGGTGGCTTTACTGTTCTGAAGATCCTTCCAAACCTGTTCATCAATAAGACTGGCGTTAGCGTAGGCCGCAGCCCAATTCGCCAAGAATGCCTTTCCGGCGCCATCGGACGGCAGATGATAGTCGACGGAGTTCACGGTCGCGACAAAGTCGCGCATCTCGGTGAACGTCTTACCCCACTTGTCAGCGAAGGCAGCGGCTCGGCGGATCACCTCTGCACTTGGCCCGAGACCGGCCCGCGAAGCATGGATTTCTCGGACCCGATGGATCGGATTTGTCAGGGCTAGAATCTTCTCGTACAAATCTTTAGCGTCGCGGAACTCAGGCGGCAACGGCAGTGTTGCAACGTCCGCCCACATAGCCGCTTTCGCCGCCTGCTCAGCGAGCTGGCGTGCGGTACCCTCAATCTCGCTCGCGAGCGCTGCCGGCACCTCGTCGATCTTCTTCTTTCCGGTCAGTCGGATCAGCGCGGTGCGCACCTCTGTCAAGGCGGCGCCATCGATCTCAGTCTCTTCGAGAAGGAGCTCAACTTTGTCGAATGTGCGGCTGACGCGGATTGCGTCCTGAAGAGTCCCGTCATCCGGGTTTGTATAAACCTTCTTTTCGACGGATACGCGCAGAGCGCCGGCCCGCACTAACGCTGCGACGCCGACGCGAATGGCGTTGGGATCCCAGCCATACGGAGGCTTGGTGAACTCTGTAAGCAGATCGCGCCCGAGCGTGCGATCCTTTCTCGCTTGGCGCGTTGCCAAGAATACGCGAATGGCATCCAGGAGCGGATTGTTCGCGTCAAGTTGTCCAGCCTTGTCGAAAAGTTTAAGATCCCTGACATCCTGGGGAAGATCCTTGGCGCCTCTCAAAACATCCAGCACCGCACGCTGCTCGTTAACTACGCGTATGGGGACCTTATCATAATTCGGGTACAGGTTAGGCCAGAAGCGCGCGAGGTCAGTGCGCAATGCCTCGCCGGGCGTTTGTGTAGCCTTTACGGTCAGTGCGTGACTCGATCCTCGGAAGATGACCTGCGACTGCTTCAGGCCGTCGCGAATGGATTGCTCGACTTTCTTCTTGAGCTTCTCAAGGCTGTTGCCTTCTCGTTCTAACGCCAGCTTTCGGGCTTCCTCGGAACGCTGGGGATCGCTCTTCCATCGCTTGATGATTGTGCGCATTGCCAAGAAGTCCCTGAGTTGATCCACGAGACCGGGTAGCCGGTCTGAGAGCACATGGATCGATTGCTGCATATCCGGCCGGAGGCTCTTGTCTTCGAGATCAGCCGCCTTGAGGCCGTCGACAGCTGCCAACGGTGAGGAAATCCGAACATCGATGTGCCCGTCTTTCGTCACAGCCTGGTCGTCAAAGAAGATACGAACCGGAAATTCGAAATCCTTGTAAGGCACGCGATCAAAGCCCAAGATCGTCGTATTGATGAACTCCGCCAGGCCCGCTTCGATTTCGGCTCTTCGGAGCGGCGCCGCCTCGTTTGCAACTTCTTCCTCAAACGTGCGCCGCTCGCCCGTCAAGAACTCGTATTCCTCGCCAGCGACAGCCACCAGTCGTGCCTTTACTAGCTTGTCAATCTCCGGACGCACGTGGCTTATCAGCGTTGGCAGGTCATCACTCGTGTGTTCCACAATGAATCGGGCGATGTTATCGATGGTTCGGGGGATGTACGTCAACTCACGAATGAGATAAAGAACTTCGGCGAGACGCCTCGTCAGCGCGTTGGCACCAGGAACAATCTCCTCAATTCGGCTCAGGTCGCGGCGGGCATCCGCGGTGACTTCACCCTCACTGGCCAAGTTCCCATACACCTCATCGAAAGAAACCAACAGCCCAACTGGGGCTTTTAGGTAGTCCCTCCTTCCGGCCCTCAGCACATCCTGCGTGATAGCGATCAGCGTGCGGGTGGATCCAGAGAGCTGCTCTCCTCGCCCACCTTTGCTGCGTAGGCTCTTCACGATCTCTGGAATGAGATGGATCTGATACGGCAGAAAGGGGTAAAAGGCGATGAAGCGTTCTTCCGAGCACTCTGGCAGCACCTGTGCCGTGTTCTGAAGTTGGCCAAGGTCGCGAAGGACCCCAGGATTGCTGCGGTACTCGGCTTCCAGCGCCTGCTTGCCCTGGATGTTCTTCCGGAACACGGAATCTTCAAGAACTAGCTCGATGTTCTCCGTAGTAAGGTTCCATTTGTAGCGGAACCGGCCTTCAATCTTCTTGAAATCGCCGTGCGCTTCCAGCCGCTTCGCGTTCTGGTAGATGGAGCCCATGTCTTCATGTGTAGTCACCATAACCCAGATCTTGCCTCTGCCAGCTTCAGCGGCTTCTTCCACCAGTGCCTGCAGTTGCGACAGTCGCTCTCCGCTGTCTTCGATCCATTGACCGGACTCGTCGAGCAATAACACGACGCGTGTGGGTTTGCCGGTTTTGGCTTCCTGCTCTTCAAGGTCGTCCAGGATAGTCCGAACCAGGAATTTGACATTGAACAGTTCGCCTTTCTCGGCGTTTTTTAGGGCTGCAGTCACCTCATCCGGACTGTCGAAAGCATCTGGCGCCGCCTCGCAGGCGGCCTGGTAGAGCGCCTTAGAGTAAAAACCAAGGTTGCGAACGATGTCGGCCCAGGGCTTGCCAGCAATGCGGGAAACCGCCTCGTGCAGTGCATCCAGCTTGCCGCGCTTGTCTAATTCGGCCTCGATAACGCGCGCATATAAAAGGTTGCCACCGTAGCCCTTTGAGACATACCACTGAGTAAGCAGCACTCTCGGCAGAGGGGTGACTTTACTATCGGCGAGTGTATTCAGATTGAAGGCCAGAACCCTCGAATCGCATTGCGGGATTCGAGCGAGGTTACGAATCAGCGATGACCGGCGTTCGCTGTGCGCTGGAATCCGCGACTCGAATCGCTGAATCGCGGCTACGCCTTCAAGGATTTGATTCTCAACCAGGAGAGTCGCGATCTTTCCTAGGTGGGACTTGCCTGAACCAAAGTATCCGGAGATCCAAACACCAATCTCGGATGAGTGCAGGCGGAAGGTGTCCGTATAGTGCTCCAGGAAGTCATCAAGATACTTCTCGATGGTGGGAGTGACGACAAATCTGCCGATCTCCCCCGCGAGCTTGCTCTTGTCCTGGCGATCGCCGACCTTGATGACAGGCTCGATCTTCTCTTCTATACGTGTTTGAAATATGTCTCGAATCTGCATTGGATTACCTGGAGAGCCTCATAGGACGTCACCACGATACATGAACTCTTCCCGCCGATTCACGAATGAGTACACGCGCGGTTGGAGCAAAGTGCCTGGAATTAGGAAAACAACAACTGTGTCCAGCGCCGCGTGCTCGGTGTCCCACACAGCTTGCATGACGGATCGAGGACCGGAGGCTGGATACAAGGCGGCAAGCCGCTCGACGACGACGAGAGGCACGGCCCCGGTTGACGCCGGGGCCGCCAGTTCGTGGATCTTGGAAGCTATGGCGTCGATCCACTGGCGTCCAAGTTCCGCCTGAGGATCAGAGCCGGGCATTGGATCTTCGAAGTTGCTGATGATGGCGTCGACGCCCAGTTCCTCAACTGCACGCGCCGTTTCCTCAAGAGCATCGACGGTTCGTACGTCGTAGGTTCCTTGAAGGGAAGCCATCAAGGTACGCCATTCCTTCAGAACGGCGATCTCCTGCTCGGGCGGGTAGAGAATCGCCAGGATGGGAGCGCCGCTACTGCGGCCGATATGCGCGTACGCCGTTTTGATGCGTTCGACGGCTTCGCGAAGCTTCCATCCCCAATCAACGTCCGTCATCGAATCTCCAATGTGCGCCGCATTTCAAGGATCGTGATACGCCCGGAACGCTCAAAACGGATCCACTCACGGCGGGCAAAACCAGCCAGGTGCTCAGCAACCTGGGATTCGGACAACAGAAATAACCGCCAATCCGGCGCTGCCAGGAGGCTTGTTCCTCGCAGTCCCTCTGCCCACAGGATCGAAAGCAGATGAAACAGTGTTTCCGGTGCGACACCGGGCTGCTGGAGGTTTTTCCTCTGTGTGCCCGTGAGTATCCCGAAATCACGTAATGCGGAGAATACGTTTTGGCCGAGCCGAATTCGCGTACTCTCTCGCCAGCGTTTTAGGTCGGGATGCTCGACGGCCAACGCATCCAGGAACTCGAAGAAGTCTATCGGGTCCAAGGATGTGGAACGCGATCGCCACTTCTCCCAGATTGGACCGGTGACGAACTGGAAAACCACGCGGTCCCGAATGGCGTAATAGAGGTACGCAAGAGACCTGAATTCAACGGAATCGAGTCCCAAAGCTGTCGCCCGGGCTAGTGAGCGCGCGACATAAGGATCGAGGGAAAAGTACCGATGGCGTAGCGCCATCCAAATGCTTCGTCTCGTCTCAATCGAGGTCTTCTGTAGCAGCCTGCCGTCGAGTATTCCGGTACGTACTTCGTCGATCGGGAATCCTGTAGCAATGGCGCGGAATACAGCGAACGATTCCTTGATCAGCCCGCCTTTCGCTGTTCCTCGCGAAGCCGGCTCTGATCGGTCCCGTACGCGCTGCAGAGCTGCTGCCTGAGCGTCGGTGAGCGTCGCCTCAGCATGGGCTTCGTTAGTCATGAAGGCCTCCCGATATTCCCGGTTGACCATCGCTCGTTTGGGCTGTGGTGGGCCATCGCTGTTGCGCTTCCAAATCTTTTGCGTGTGCCCTCATCTCCTTGGCTCCGAGGGTGGGTCTGGCTTGTCGCTCAATTCATCAGCTCCACCGGAGCGAACCCAGGCATCCACTTCTGACAATTTGAATTTCCAAAGCCGGCCGATGCGGTGCGCCGGCATCCGCTTGGCTTCAATCCAGCGGTAGATCGTGTCGCGGGCGACTCCGAGATGAGCCGTTACCTCTTCGACCGACGCCCACGGCTCCAGCGGTTTACCTTTTGGCCCGGCTTCGCTCTGCATGAATCGTATATTGTCGCACAGAGTCGTAAAGAGCGTGATAGATCAGTAAGCCACCAAAAACGCTGCGGACCGAGTTCATTGGCCGCTGGTGGCGGAAACAAGCTGTTTCTCACTCTTAAGCTCGATCCACCTAATGCTTCCATCAGCAGTGAACAGAAGTCCGCAACCGAGTCTACGATCCCCGAGCAGCCCTGTAGCCGCGAGCAAACGCCCGTATGTCCGCACCTGCGCGGCATATTCCGGATAAGTCTGCTCCACCGGGCCTGATGGCGGTGGGTCGGTCTTAAAGTCGATGACACGCAGGAGCCCTTCCGTCGCGCCGATCAGATCGATGTACCCAACCAAGAGCTGACCGCTCTCCCATGCTGATGCGACGGGATACTCTACCTGCAGATAGGGGCCGATCGGGCCCGCGAGGCCTTCCGTTTGCAGCGCCTCCAGCGCGCGCACGACATCGGCGACGGCTTCATCGAAGTGATCTTCGAGGCCGAATCGTTCGGCCGCGCGTCGAACCGCTTCTTGCGTTGTGAGGGCGCCGTCCCGAAGAGTTAGACCAATCGCGCGGTGGACCACGCTACCGAAAAGGCCGCCAAACCGACCTTGTCGGGGCTTGGAGTCAATGGCATCAACCATCTCCTCTGATTCAGCGACCGGGGCTGCGCGGGAAGTACCGGAGACGCTCGCAGGACGAAAGCGAGGCCGCGCAGCTGCAATCGATGCCGCCGTCCACCACTCGGTTACGCTTCGTTCGACTTGGGCGCCGTCGGCGTGCTCAAGCTCCACTCGAGGTAGCACCTCACGAGCCCAATCGCATTCTCTACCATCGATATATGGGCCAATCTCGCGTATCAGATGTGCAGGTGCTTCGGCAAGCAGATCGCCGCACACGAAACGGCCGGCTGGGACGTCGCCAGCTTTCGGCACTACGATCAAGTCGCGGGCCCGCGTTGCGGCCACATAGACGACTCGCCGCCGCTCTGCATCAAGGTAGGCGCGCTCAGTCTGCCGGATGCCCAGACCCGCTGGTTCCTCCCAGGTGAGTTGGGAGATATCTATCATCCAGCCGCGGCCATCGCGCTCCATGCGCCACGCGCCGCTCTCCGGGCGGGTATCCCACCGGCCCTTCCCGTCCCAGATCGCAACAACAGGGAATTCGAGTCCTTTGGCTTGGTGCACGGTGATTACCTGAACCGCTTCTGTGCCGACCGGATGTGGCGGGTCGAGTTGAATGGGGCGTTCCACCCACTCGCGTAATCGCACGGTCGCGGTATCGTAGTCCAGCCCCTCGTCCGCAGCGAACTGCTCCATAATGAGGCACAACTCGCGCAGCCGCGTCAGCCGCTGCGTTCCGTTCGCACCCAAGGCAACGGAGCGCGCGAAGGCGGTTCGCTCAAGCAGATCCCGTGCCGTGGTCCCGGGCGGACGGTCGAAGCGCCGTTGACGCAGCTCGCGCACGAGATCCCGGGCCTGGCGAGCGCGAAGTACGGAATCGTCGGCCAAGTCGGTTCCGTCTCGGGTCGCCGCGCGCTCATTCAGCAGGTCTGCAAGGTCCACGGCGAAGAATGGCGGCCGCAGCAGTGCGGCCTCGGCGACACCGTCGTCGCGGTCAGCGATGGCCCTGAGCCCGAGCAAGAACTGCCGGTGGAGCGGATCCTCAAGGAAGAGGGTCCCTCCGCGCGAGGCATATGGAATGCCTTCGGCGGCCAGCCAAGGGAACAGGAGAGACAGCCGCCATGTCGAGATCGCGAGGATGGCGACATCGCTGTAGCGCACACGCCGCAGACGCCCATCGAGCGGGTCGGCTATGCGGACGTCGCTCACCTCGACGAGCCAACGGAGATAGCGAGCCAAGACTCTGCCCTCGAGCTCCCGGTACTCGTCGACACTATGTTTGCCCCCGTCGCCGAAATCGAATGGCAGGATGTGAACGGGCGGGAGGGCGTCGCCCTCACGTCCCGGCGCGAGGGGCTGCTGGAACACGCGCCCGGTGCCTGGATCAAAGGGCTGACCATTCGGCGGAAGGCCGAGCACACGCGCGAACCGGTCATTGAGCCACTCGATGAGCGGTGGGACACTTCGAAAATTGGCTGATAGCTTTGCTTCGAGGGGATCACAAACTTCAACTAATCTTCGGACGCGATCGTACATCGCGACGTCTGCGCGGCGGAACCGGTAAATGGACTGCTTCGGGTCTCCGACGAGCGTGAGCTTACCGTTACCGAGAACGATTTCATCCCACCGATCTGCGCGAGGTTCGCGTTCGCAGAGGAAGAGGACGACCTCGGCCTGCAGCGGATCGGTATCCTGGAACTCGTCGACGAGGATGTGATCAAACATCTGCTGGAACTCGCCTCGGACGGCGCGATCTCTGACAAGGAGGTCGCGCAGCTTCAGGAGCAAATCGAGCTGGTCGAGCTTCCTGCGTCGCGCTTTGACCCTCTCGTAGAGCGTTACGACGATTGGGAACAGCCGTACGAGGCGGGTAGCCATCCAGCGGTCGAGTGGCGCACACAAGTCGTCCCGCAGCGCACGTTGCCGCTGATTGTCCTCACCAATGAAGATCTTCCAGACTCGCCAAGCGGCGGCATCGCCGGCAAAAGTGTCCCGCTTCGTTACTGGATTGCGAGGCGCTCGGTCAAGCTGGTGTTTGACTTCGCGGTAGACCGCAACGGGATCGCCGCGGCCCTTCAGACGTCTGAGAAAGCTTGCCGTCCGCACGATCCAGTCGATACCGGAGGAATCCCCGTGTACCGGAGCGGCTACTTGCATGAACTCGTCAGCCGCAGCACGAAACGCCGTGAAATCGAAAGGTAGCGGCGCGACGTCCGGCGGCGGGATGTCCCGCTGACGGACGAATCCCTCGACGAGGGCGTCAAGGCCGTAGTAGATTTTCCACTCTGTTTCACGGGACTCTGCTGGTAGACCCGCGGCGAGTGCGTCGAGGATCGTCTGTGTAGCTTCGTCGGACCGAGTCGCTGTGCCCGTTCCGGCGAGCTCCGCAGCTAGCGTGCCACGTTCGACGGTATGGAGCAGCACCTGAAGCGTCTCGCGGACCAGTGGTCCTTGGTCCTCGGCGATCTCGTAAGAAGGGCTGAGAGCCGCTTCAACCGGCCGCAGCCGCAACAGACGGTCGGCGAAGCTGTGTATGGTACCCACGTACGCGGTGTCCAGCCCAGCTAGGGCGTCGCGGAGTTGAGCCTCTCGTTCGGAACCCGCATGCACATCTGCGAGTTCGCTGAGCAAACGCTCTCGGATACGCAGCCGGAGGTCACCCGCCGCCTTCCGCGTAAAGGTGATAGCAGCGATTCGACCGATCGGGATGGCGCGCTGCCCGGCCGAGGGCGCCACTATTTCGACAAGGCGGTCCACGAGAATCGTCGTTTTGCCGGTCCCTGCGCCAGCGTCGACCAGGACGTTCCGATCACGTTCCGCTACGGCAGCATCGCGCTGCGCTTGGTCGGATGCTGGCTTGCGAATCCGACGCATCACTCAGTCCACCTTCCTTGGATCTATGCCCTTGAGAGCGCCAAAATCCACAAGTACTCCCTCGCCGTCGGCAAGCAGAGCCGCCGCGCGGGCGTAGCCGGCCTCGCCGCATACAGGGCGGAAGCAGCAATAAGTACAGTCGTCGGCATTCGGCGTCCGGGGGAAGTGTCGGTTCGCGAGCAACCCAGCAGCAACCGCGAGCCAGTGACGAGCCGCTGGCTCTAACACCGTGTGGAAATCGTCGTCGTACACTCGCTCGACGGCGCCACTCCGCCCGATATAGGTATAGGCGACTGCCACTCGCTTCGGAATCTTCCACTCGTCTGCGAGCGTCTGAGCAACCAGGCCGTAGATGGCAATCTGAACATCTAGCGCAGGGTCAGGGTTCTTGCCCTTGCCGACACGCGGGTGGGCACGCCCTGTTTTCAGGTCCCGCACCAGCGTTCTCGGCCCCTCGACATCGATCCGGTCGATACGGCCACGCACAAACAGCGAGTGCTCGCCGAGCGGCAACTCGACCGGAACGGGCCGACCGAATACGCGTTCGGCAAATAAGAAGCGTCGCCCCTGAGATGTCTCCCAATCGTATTCGATCAGTTCGCGGACATCGCGCCGCAGGCGCTCTCGTTGTTGTACGTGAACCGCTTCTCCCACGAGCGGATATTCCCTTAAGAAAGCCTGGAAGGCGCGGTCTGCGATCTCCTCCGCGCTAGAGAGCCAGTCGGCGAGCGCACGCTCGCGCGTGCAGAATGACGCGCCGTTTTGAATGTAGAATTCGCTAGCCACGGCATGGAACAACTGGCCATACGCGGGCTGGCCGATTTCCCGCTGGGGCGGTGGAGATGCAGGCTCCTCGAATCCGAGCAGGTTCCCGAGGAGGAATGCGTGCGGACAGCGGAGCAACGTCTCCAGCGTCGAGGGTGATATCGGCAGGTCACGCGTGAGTCCATGGACTTGAATCTGCGCGGTTGCGGCACCGAATATCCCGTCCAGAGGCCTCGCTGGGCCAAGCGAAGTCAAATCGGCCAAGCGGCCGAGGTCAAGCGCCTCGATACCCCGCCAGTGCGGCGGCACGCCGATCATTCCTTGCGAAACGCAGTCCTGCCATGCCGCCTCGCCGAGCGGCGTTTCGCTCCGGAACTTAGCTGCCGCCTCGCGTGTGGGTACGAAACTGTCCCGCCGAAGTGCGGCTGCATCAGGGATGATCGCGCCCGCCTCACCCGTCGAGCGATTAGGTCGACCGAGCGCCGCTGCAGCCTCCAGAATCACCGATGAGGGCTCGCGTTCGGAGCGATCTACGTCTAATCGGGCGGCGGAGAAGGCGACGTGTGACTCCACGTTGCGGACGACCAGGTCGAGCGCGTGTAGGTCGTTCAAGCTTCTGTCGATTGCTGTCGGCGGGAAGATCCCCGTCTCCGCGTGGGGGATTCGCAGACCTTCGCGCAGTGCGTCGGGGATGACGGGGTCCTCGGGGGGCATCGAAGGAAGGTGTCCTTCTGCAAGGCCGATGACGCGGACCGCGCGGAACCGGAGGCCAACCGCTTCGCGCACGGTCCCCAGATACACCGAAGAATCGCCAAAATGTCCGATAGGCACTCGAGTTGATGTGATTACCTCTTCGACGATGCGCAGCGCGTCCTCGCCGGCGAGAGTTCCACACTGCGCATCGGACGCCATCCTGCTTAGGCGCTCGTTGAGGATGACGTGCACGCCAGGGCCGTCGCCCGGCTGTAGCAGCGATTCGTCGAAAAAACCGAAGAGCCGAGGCCACAGCGTGGTTAGATTCGTGCCCTCAACCGCGAGTCGGGCTAGGCCCACCAAGGCATCGAGCGCCGGGCGAATTGCTCGGAGGTCCGCTCGCAATCGTTCGATGTCGGTAGCCCTCCGTGCGAGTCCCGCCTCTATCGCCTCATTTTCCAAGGCCTGGGCACGAGCGAGCTGTTCCGACAATTCGGCCTCCCGCTCCGCCGCACGATCCGCCCAGTCCAACGCCCCCTCTGGCCGCGCGGGGTTCCCGCCTACCGTACCAAGCGACCAGACCAAGTCCATCGCCGCGCCACGTGACAGGTGCCGGCCGTTGGCCGCTGAACTGCGCAGAGCAGGAAGGACGTCAGCCAGCGATCCCGCTTCGAGATGTGCTCGCAGCGCGTGCACGACAGCCAAAGCCCGCGCACCCGCAGCGAAGCACGTTATCGTTAAGCCACCCGCGACGTGTACCGGGAAAGAACCGTCGTGCCACGGGAGCCGCGCGAGCCGGTTCGCGACAAGGCCGGCCAGTGGGTCAAGCGCTGGAAGCAGCACTGCTATTTCTTCGAGCGCGGTTCCCTCAGCCATCTGACGCGCAACCCAATCCGCCGTGGCTTCGACCTCCGCCTCCACGCCAGAGTGTTCCTCGATATCGACAGTGCCATCAGGTCCGGTACTCCGTGGACGGCCCGGATCGGCAAGGACAATGGGCGGCTCAAAAAGGTACGAAGCGATCAGGTCACGCTCGGTTCCGTCAACTCTGGGCGCCACCGTCGACCGGAGCACGTTACCAACTTGCTTGCCCAGAAGTGCCTCCAGGCGGTTGAGATAACGCTCGCGTGCCGGACGTGCAGCAAGCAGCCCGATCATCATATCTGGGACTGCTCGAAAAAAACGCGCCTCCGCGGCGGTGATCTCGCCTCCGACAAATGCAAGTGCCGTGCCTCGGAAAGGCCAGGTCTCTGGTCGGTCGTCGAGTGCGATAGCTGCTTCGTGGTACGTGCGCTGGACCGTCCACGAACTGCCTGCGGAGTCGTTGATCGCGCGCCAGATCGTCCCTACGTCTTGCAAGCGGCCCGACTGGCCGGACATATCGAGGTCTTCGGGGCAAAGTCCGGCACCCTCGAGGTCCGAGATAGTCCGCGCGAAGGCTTCCTCCCAACCTGGCTTCGAGCGCAGAAGGTCGGGCGAGAAATGCCGTAGTTGTATTTGAGAGCGGAACAACACCGACAGCCGAGCCGCGCGGAGGGCCTCTTCGCCCGGTTCAAACTTGGCGCCGGCATTGCAGAGCACTTCCGCCGCCGCCGCGGAGAATGGCACGAAGCGAGTGCCCGCGAGCACGTTGCCGAATCCGTTGCGAATCAGATCACGGCGTAGCGCGTGTGCAACGCGTTCTCGTCGAACCAGGACAACGCGGCACGGGAGAGGCTCTTGGACCGGCAACTCGGCCACCGCGTCCACCCAATCACGGGAAGTCCAGACGACCCTTACGCGCATGAGTCTTTACCTATCGGACCGTGTCCCCCAGGATATGCCCGGATTACCCGGACGGTCACGTTCGCCGGCTGCTGCCTGGACGTAGTCCCTCTAGGTGACGCCCAAGCCTTCCTTACTCGCCGCCCTCGCAGCTGCGCGCGCATATCCATCCGAGGACGCCGTAGCTTATACTCGGTGATCTGCACGGCCACATCCGGATTGGAGCAATCAACATTCATTCAAAAAGTCGGCTCCTAGATTCCAGCCGTAACTCCGAAGAAATTGGCATACCTCGTCCGCGCATGCAACGAGGCAGCTAACTCGGACTGAGAGTGACAGATGCAACCTGCGCGTGGCCGGCGGTCAGCAAGAATCGGCACGCTCAGATCACCCCCGAAATCGAAGAGACCGAAGTTTGGCACCTGTGGATACCCCGCCAACTGCAGTCGAACAAGGTCAGCAACCACCAGCAGACCTGCAAAGACTGACAAGAAGGGGAGGGCCGCATCGATGCGTGCGCCAGGAGCGGCTACGGTAGCAGTCGAGCATGCAAGCTCTTCCGTACGGAGCTCTGTGGGGAACCGATCCACTAGGCAATCGTCGCGTCCAGGAATATGCCGACCGAAATTAACGCCCCAGTTGATGCCCGTCGATGTGTGAATCATCAATGGTGGCACGTTGTTCTGCATGCTCCAACGTACACCACGCTCATTAGCGAGCGGCAGCCACACGTCGAAGGCACCACGCACGCGGCTAGGTTCCGACACTAGTTCTTCCCACCAACCAGGAAACGGCGTACAACGCACATCCGAATCCGCAAGCGCCGTTGCAAGCGCAGCAACCTTAGGCAGTCCAAATGTGCGTGGACCAAACAGCGGCGACCGATTTAGGTTCTCGACTCCAACAACGTCTTTGTCGACCACAAAGAGATCGGCAGCCAATCCGGCTACCTGTAAGCAGTACGCCACCGACGATCCGACCGACCCAGCACCAACCAACAATAATCGACCAAGGTCACGCCGGCTCCATAGCGACGCTTCAGGATCACTAGGAGCATCAGCCCACGCAAGCCGATACAGATCGAAAACGCCCGAGCGCAAGTGCTGGTTAGGTGGCATACCCAACGCCAGCTTGAATACCTGCGCCACGCCAAGGCAAGCGGCAGCAATCGCTCCAAGGACGTTCCGCTCATCAGTGGCCAACGCTGGGCCTTTAGCAGTGCCGAGATACGCATGCCAGCCTCCAGCATCAGCGGCGACGAGGTGGCGGGCGCATGGCGAGCCCCCAGCACCTAGGTGGAGCTGAACCTGAGCATCGCGTGGAACCACAGTCCCCGCGGTGAACGTGCCGAAAGGATCTGCATCTCGCATTACGTCCAAGGCGGCGTCAACGAATCCCGCAGCCTTGGGAGTCACGATAGTGATGTTCCGACACCACCGCGACAGGAGATTACACGCGACCGTCGCCAGAACGCGACCGCTGACTGTTGACATAGCAGACTCAGCCAGGGTAACGACGCATGACACCCCTTGGTACGCCGGAGAACTAACACAACAGTTCGTGCGGTCATCCCGCAGCTGGTAGAAGAGTTTGGCTTCAGTCGGGAAGTCGGTCATTTGGGCCTCTCAACAAGACGTGCTGGTACCAGCCTGAACTGGATCTCGATCTCCTGGTTCGTCAAACGATGGAATTCGCCCTTCTCGAACCGGTGTATGCCGCAATGCTGTATGGGCCACAGCGTCGTGTTGCCGTAGTGCGGCACCACCACGGACAAGAAGTTCTCGTATGGCATTAACGCATCCCTGTCATCACCGGCGGAGTGATCCACTGCACTCCCGGGATGGCTGTGGACTTGAGCGAGGAGTACCAGGTCAGCGGCCGCGAGGAGGGCAACAACACGAGCATTACTCGCCGCTGTGGTCCGGAATGAGCCGCACGTCGTAATGGCCTCGGGAACGATGCATGTAGTCGCTATCCACTCGTCGTTGTGCGCCTTTCCGGCCCAGTAAACAACCCCCTCATGCGCGGAATGTTCATCCCGAAACTGCTGCAGAGCGCACAGTGTTGGTTCCAGCACGGCTTCGTGGATGTACACTACCGGAGGTCTCGCCGGGGGAGTCGTCCGCCAGAACCGCCAGTTCATGACTGCCGTCCTTGATAGAATTCCTCCCGACCCAGGCGGGTTTGGACAAGGCCGAACATGTCGGCGAGGGTGGTGTAGTTCTCCCACGCGGTGCCATTCGCCGTCGAACGTGTCCAATCACCGAGCGCCCAGTCACTGTGGGGCCCGAGGGGATCGACATTCTTGTATGCTTTGCGGTTGAACGGTGCACACAGGCAGGGTGCTGAGTGGAAGAGGCTGTCGTGACCGCGCGGGTAGGCCGCCTTCGTTCCGCGGTCGCCCGTGAATGGGTCGATGAACTCGAAGAAGGGCGGGATCTCCTTGTAGTCGTCGCATCGCACCTCGACGATGAAGAGATCACCATTGTGCGCGTACATGGTGACGGTCACCCGCAGCCCGCCGAACTCAGGGATAATACCCCATCGGTGCGTCCGCCCCAGTTCGCGCACCGCCAGGAGTTCTTGTGCGAGGACGGCCCGCGTGATTGCAGGATCGACCGGCATCCTAGACGCCGCCACCGATGCTGGTCAGGAGGAACACCGTGCCGTCCATCACGTGATACGAGACGAGGGGTCGCTCCGGCTGCAAGACCTCCCCAGGATTCGATGCCAGGGCGAGTTCGAACCGGTCACCAGGCGCGAACCCAAACGCGCTCACCGCAGCACTGATCACCTCACTTACCTTTGCCGTTTTCGAGAACGAGAACGACTTCGTCCCCCGTGTCGACTGCACCGATACCTCTAACGAATCTCTTTGCGACATCGCGCTCCTCCTTCCCGGGCTTGACGTGCACGCCCGGATCGGTTAAAGTACCAACGAGATAGTTGAAGGGACCTTCCCCGGTAGCTTAAACTATAGCATAATCATATCAACGATAATGTAATGAGTCAAGGTGCCACCGACGACGCTCAAGCCCTTGGGAAACGCGTTGCTGAACTGCGCGACGAGCGCGGCCTAACGCAGAAGCAACTGGCGGATCGCGCCGGACTCAGCGTGACATTCTTGAGCGAAGTGGAGAACGGCAAGCGGAATCTGAGCACCGGGAAGCTCTTACGCATTGCCGACGAGTTGGGCACGTCGATGGACTACCTTGCACGTGGGACCACCACCGAGACTCGCCCCCGCCCGCCCGTCAAAGTGCCGCCGGAACTTTCGGATGTCGCCGAAGAACAAGGATGGACGTACGCGCAAACCCGCGCGCTCCTACAGACAAGCGAACTGATCCGTGAACGCCGATCACCCAGTGGAGCGGAAGTCCCCAAGATCTACACGAAGCACGACTGGCTTGAACTCTACCGGAGGCTGTTCACATGAATGATCTCTCTCGCCATCCCAAGCTGCGCCAACTTGCGCGCAACCTGCACATCCCCGACAACGGAGACTGTTTGCGGGAACTACGCGATCACGCCATCGCCACTGTCCAAACCATGCTCACGCAGTGGACCGTAAATACGATCGAAGAACTCCGGATGCTCGTGGCAGACCGACTGAGTGTCAAACTCGGGTTCCTCCACACGGACGAGGACCTCGATCGCATTGCCACGACGTACGGGCACGTCATGGGTCATTTCCGCCGGGTTTTGCGCGCCGAGTTTCTAAAGAGCGACACGGAAGGACTTCTCATCGACAACCCCAAGCCGGGCAAAGGCGGTAGAGATTACCTCGCTATCATCGACGCCCGCGGTCCCCGCAAGATGCGATCGTACTTCACAGCGTGGCACGAACTCGCGCACCTCCTCCTCTATCCGCCGCGGCAACTCGTCCTGGACGGCTTTCGACGCACACCAGCAGAAAACGCCAAGCACAAGGACCCGGTTGAATCTGCCGTCGACCACATCGCCGGACTCCTCGCGTTCTGGGAACCCCTCTTCACGCCGGCACTGCGCAGCACAGCCAACGAGGAACTCACCTTCGCCGCGATCGAGCGCGCCACCATCGCGGTCGCGCCCGGCGCGAGCCTCTACGCTGCCAGCCTCGCCGCGATTCGCTCCTGGCCCGGACCGGCAGCATTTCTGACGGCGGAGATCGCCAGCAAAAAGGACGGGAGCGTGCCGAGCCTGCGGGTGCAGACGATCATCCAAAACGACCTCGCACGGGACTACGATTGCCGGGTGCACAAGCACATGCGCGTCCCCACGAGCTCTGTCCTTCAACGAGCCTTCCACGATTTGCTCGGTCGACCTCACACTGCCACAGAGAACCAGGCTTGGTGGGAGGTCTCCGACCGTGGACCCCTCCCGCCACTCCAGTGGCACCTGCACGCGGTACGGCGCGGACCGGCAGTGTACGGCCTACTCACGAACATGAGCACCGTCGCCGCCGTACCTTACCGGGAGTTCCTGCTTCGGGGAGCGACCCGATGAACGCTCGCGAGCACATCCTGGGCGGGATCATCGCCACCAGCGTCACGTACCTCGCGGCGTCCGCCGCCTCCGAGGAACCCGCTACGCTGGAAGGTCTCCTCATGGCCGGCTTCCTCGGCGTGCCCACCGGCTTGGCGCTCGACCTAGTAGAACCGGCCCGGCATCCCCACCATCGGGGTCCAGCGCATAGCACGCTCGCCGTGGCTGGCCTCCTGGCGCTCGCCAACAAGACCTGGACGGATCCCACCACACTGCCAGCGGCAAGGGTTTGGTCCCTGGTCGTCCTCGCCGGGATCGGAAGCCACTACGTCCTCGACGCGACGACACCCCGAGGTCTGCCCATCACCGGCTTCCGTTTTTAAATGGCAACACACCGATTGGTGGGACGTACAGCCATGCAGGGCAATGGGTGGCTGCGCTGGGACAGCCAACACCGGGAACGGCCAACCTACACACCGAGCGGTGGCGTCCGGGAAGGCCACACGGCATGAACCCCATGTCGCCGACACCCGGATTTCTGACCGTCATCGTGGACCTCCCCTTTTTGCTCGGGCTCCCTAACGATACCTATCCCATCCACGACCCGATCAAGGAGATCGCGCTAATCCAGACCATCAAGCGAGAAGGATCACGAGCGTTCTTCCGCAACACGCCCATCACCGGACCGACTCCCTTCGCTGATCTGGAGATGAAAGCTCGGGAGTTCGCGCGCCTCCAGCAACCGTACTCCTACATCATCACGTCACAGTTTCCGGATGGCGGGCAACACGCGACGCTGAACGTCCACACCGGCAACTCCGGCGGCTTTGCCGAGGCCAAGCCCTATACCGAACTCCATCTCACCTTCCTCGACAATGACCTCACCAAGACGCTCAAGAACGAGGGCGGGATCATGGATCGAGCCGGACCACTTCTGAACGCCTTCTTGGACAAGTACCGCCTCGTGAGCCAGGACTACCGGGCCAGCAGAGTCGGCGACGGGAAGAACTTCTATCTCGCCACGGTCCACACCAGCACCCTGCAAGAGGACGAGCGAGAAATCCCAGCGCGGGAACTGATACAGCGCCTTTTCCGGCAGCCGCGCACGTTCCACGCCGAAATCGGCCGGGGTGCTGTCAACATCCTGGGCGTGAACAGCGCCACCGGTCTCCTGCCCAACGATCTGGACCCGACGCTGCTCCCACCATTGCGGAGACTGTTGGGCACCGAGTACACACTTCTCCTGAGCTACGATCTACTTCTGGAGGCCCACCGCGCCCTGCAACTCACCAAAGATTACAAGCTGGCCATCGTACACGCCGCGACCGCCGTCGAAGCCCATGTCCTCCACCTTCTCTATGAGACCCTCATGCTCCAAGGGAGCACGCCAAGCAACGCGCTAAACATCCTCGACAACGACCCCGACTACAGCGGCATGAAGAACCGGCTCCAGCGCCTCGACCGCCACACGAAGGACTACGCCAACGGCAAACTTCCGTACACAGCCTTCCTCGGCACGACCAGGCGAACGGATTGGGACGACCGAGTGAACAAGCCCCGCAACCGCGCGATGCACGCCGGCTATAGCGGCTTTACCTGGCACGATGCGAAGGACAGTATCGTCACGGCAACGCGCACGATCATCTTTTTGGACAACCGGATCCCGGCGCTAGCGCATCCCATCCAACTCACGCCGCCTACGAGCTTGCAGCCCTACGCGAGCCCCATCCTCTTCTGAGGAACACGCCAGAAGTTGTTGATAATACAGGGACCGAAAATCGCTGCCCCGAAACAAAACAACAGATTCGAGCCACACCGTGTTCCTCCCCGTTTGGTCCCGCGTCACGCGGGCGCTCCGCTTCTAAGAAAGAACGCCCTCTCGGGTTGGAAAACGTTCTGTCCGCTCGAGCGTGGTCCGGGAGGTGGCGCTATGAAACCCCTTTGGCGACGTATTCGCACCGAAGCGCAGTGTTAATCGTACACCCGCGAGCGCTGTCGATCTTGGTGGTGGTGAACGATCACTTGTCTCATGGTCGAGAGCTGTCGGTGATCTTCTAACATCCGTCGACGGCCCGAAACAATACGCTCTGATCTGATCTCAACGTCCGCCCACGGGGTGCGAAGCGCGCCGGTGAGGCGGATACCAGGTGCCGAGTTTATCAATTCTCGCCGCTCTAGGTTCGCCTCGTCAGGCAACGTCAACTGATATTCACGCGCAAGCATCTGGTTGGATAGGTTGCCGAGGGAGTAGTGGGCAACAGCCACATCCTGCTCCGAGCAGAGACCGCACGTGCAGTGACGGGGTTCGGGGGACGACTCGAAGCCCGCGCGAGGATGGGTCTGCTGTTGCATCGTCACTCATCAGACAGGAAGCTGAGACCGAACAGATACGCCGCTCCCCCGACGGAGGACCCGATCAGCACGGTCGCGCCGATCGCCAGCGAACATAGGAATGAGCGTTCAGATCCTCCACGCCGTATCTTCGATCTCCGCCAGAATCCTCGCCCTTTGCCTCTTTGTGCGACCTTTAGAACAATCTGGCGTTTAGATTTGCCACTAGCGATCATCTCGCGGATCGCCGCTCCCGGGGGATAAGATGCCCGAGGGGTGAGCCAACTCAGAGAACTCGCCCCGAACGCGGTCCCTAAAGTGCAGCGCCGCAGCGCGGCCGTTGTGATATGTTGATGGTGTCGTGAAGTGGATGGAGTCGAATCGGTCCCGCGCAGAGCTGCTCGTACCAGAGCTGTGCTGGCGTGGGTTTACTGTCCGTTTTACTGTCCATTTTGCGATCAGACCCCATGGTTCTGGATGGATTGCAGAGACCGTATGGACTCGCCGGGAATCCGGCTAAAGCCTTGCAGGACAGTGAAGTAGCGGAAAACAAAGGAACGCGGGAGTAATTCAGTGGTAGAATGCCAGCTTCCCAAGCTGGACGTCGTGGGTTCGAGTCCCATCTCCCGCTCCACGTTTTTTTAGACTTAGCATGCTTCGGTGAAATTCTGGCTCGTTCGTT
>Ga0187893_10002936_pt1 | contig 36010 bp, 36 predicted proteins | sample MA1701074metaG_FD_139574 | JGI IMG/M metagenome (GOLD analysis project Ga0187893, IMG submission 139574) | White microbial mat communities from a basaltic lava cave in the Kipuka Kanohina Cave System on the Island of Hawaii, USA - MA170107-4 metaG ... | reverse complement strand
GGTCGTCGCGCGCGGGCGCCACGTCGACGCGCTGCTCGCGCTGCGCCACGCGGCGGATCTCGGCGGCGCGCTGCCGCTGCAGGCCGCGCTCGCGGACTTCATGAGCACCGGCGCGTACGAGCGTCATCTCGCGAGCCAGCGCAAGCGGCTGCGCGCGCGCCGTGACGCGCTGATCGCGGCGCTGCGCAGCGAGATGCCCGAGGGCTCGACGTGGACCGAGCCGGAGGGCGGCCTGCAGCTCTGGCTCGAGCTGCCCGAGCCGCTCGACTCGCGCGAGCTCTATGCCGACGCGATGCGCGCGGGCGTGCTCGTCTCGCCCGGCTTCCAGTTCAACTGCGACGGCCGGCCGTCGCGCGGATTCCGGCTCTCGATCGGCTCGGTGAACGAAGCGGAGATCGCCGAAGGCGTGACGCGCTTCGGACGCGTGATTCGCGAACGGCTCGAGGCGGGCGCCACGAGCGGCGGCCGCGCGTCGTTCCACATCTAGCGCCCCAACAGGTGGGCAGGAGGCAGCGATGAGCGAGAAGCAGGTGCGCGAAGGCGCGCAGTCCTACGAGCTGAAGGTGGGGCTCGCCGAGATGCTGAAGGGCGGCGTGATCATGGACGTCACGACGCCGGAGCAGGCGAAGATCGCCGAGGACTCGGGCGCCGCGGCCGTGATGGCGCTCGAGCGCGTGCCGGCGGACATCCGCAAGGAAGGCGGCGTCGCGCGCATGGCGCAGATCCAGGTGATCGAGAAGATCCAGAAGGTCTGCTCGATCCCGGTGATGGCGAAGGTGCGCATCGGCCACTTCGTCGAGGCGCAGGTGCTCGACGCGCTCGGCGTCGATTTCATCGACGAGAGCGAGGTGCTGACGCCCGCCGACGAGGCGTTCCACGTCGACAAGCACGCGTTCCGCTCGCCGTTCGTGTGCGGCGCGCGCAACCTCGGCGAAGCGCTGCGCCGCATCGCCGAAGGCGCGGCGATGATCCGCACGAAGGGCGAGGCCGGCAGCGGCAACATCGTCGAGGCCGTGCGCCACCTGCGGCAGCTGAACGGCGACATCCGTGCGATTCAGGCGCTGCGCGGCGACGAGCTGTTCACGAAGGCGAAGGAGCTCGCTGCGCCGGTCGACCTCGTGAAGTACGTGCACCAGCACGGCAAGCTGCCGGTGCCGAACTTCGCGGCCGGCGGCATCGCGACGCCGGCGGATGCGGCGCTCTGCATGTCGCTCGGCGCCGAGGCCGTGTTCGTCGGCTCCGGGATCTTCAAGAGCGAGGATCCCGACGCACGCGCGCGCGCGATCGTGCACGCGACCACGCACTGGAAGGACCCGCAGGAGGTGCTGAACGCGTCGCGCGGTCTCGCCGGCGCGATGGCGGGTCTCGAGATCTCCAGCATTCCGGAGAACGAGAGGCTCGCGAACCGAGGCTGGTGATCTCCCCAACAACTGCAGGAAACACGACGGGCGGCTCGGCGCGCGCGCCGGGCCGCCCGCACTCTTTCAGACCACGGATTGGAGGGACTGAGCCATGTACGTCCCGGATCACTTCGCGGAGCAGGAAATCCCCGCGCTGCACGCGCTGATCCGCGCGCACTCGTTCGCGCTGCTCGTCACGCCGCGCCTGGACGACGCGCCGCTCGCGACGCACCTACCGCTCGTGCTCGACGCCACGCGCGGAGAGCTCGGCACGCTGATCGGCCACGTCGCGCGCGCGAACGCGCACTGGCGCGCGTTCGACGGGAAGACGGCCGCACTCGCCGTGTTCTCGGGACCGCACGCTTACGTCTCGGCGCGCTGGTATCCGACGCCGAAGCAGGTGCCCACCTGGAACTACGTCGCGGTGCACGCGAGCGGGAGGCCGCGGCGGATCGACGACCCGACGCGCACGTTCGAGCTGCTGCGCAAGCTGATGCACCAGCACGAGGCGGCGTTGCCCGAGCCGGCGCGCGGCCACGGCAAGGGCCCGCGCGAGCTCAGCGACATCCCGTTCGCATATCTCGACAAGCTGCTGCGCGGGATCGTCGCGTTCGAGCTGCCGATCGAGCGGCTCGAGGGCAAGCGCAAGCTCTCGCAGAACAAGAAGCCGGCGGAGCGGCGCGGGCTGATCGCCGGCCTGCGCGCGGCTGGCGGCGCGGACGCGCTCGCGATCGCGGAGCTGATGAGCGAGGGCCTCGCGGCGGAGGAAGCGCCGTGACGAAACCGCGCGTCGGAGTGCTCGCGATCCAGGGCGACTACGAGGCGCACGCGAAGGCGCTCGTGCGCGCGGGCGCGGATCCGGAGCTCGTGCTGTGGCCGAAGCAGCTCGCCGAGCTCGCTGCGCTCGTGCTGCCGGGCGGCGAGAGCACGACGATCGCGAAGGGTCTCGCGCGCCTGGCCTTGTACGAGCCGCTGCGCGAGCGGATCCGCGCCGGCCTGCCCGTGCTCGGCACCTGCGCCGGCGCGATCCTGCTCGCGGAGCGCGTCGAGAATCGCCCGGTCGAGACGCTCGGCGTGCTCGACGCCACCGCGGTGCGCAACGCGTACGGCACGCAGGTGGACTCGTTCATCGCGTCGGTGGACGAGGGCGCCGCCGCCGGCCTGGCGGGCCTGCGCTGCGTCTTCATCCGCGCACCGCAATTGAAGGATCCAGGCGCCGAAGTCGAGGTGCTCGCGCGCGTCGACGGCGAGCCGGTGCTGCTGCGGCAGCGCAACGTGCTCGCGGCGACCTTCCACCCCGAGATCACGGACGACGCCCGCGTACACCGCCTTCTGCTCGCGATGACACCGCCCGGGGTCTGACCCCGCCCGGGGTCTGACCCCTTTCGGTGCCATTGCGACGAATGCGTCCGGGAGTGTTCGGCGCCCTTCCTTCCGCCGAGCCCCTCTGCTAAATCGCCGCGTCTTCTCGGTCCCGGTTCGTGCGGCCGCCCGCGGCGCGCGCGAGTCCACCGGGGCCCGGGCTACGGCCCGCCCACGAGAAGGAGGATGAATGCGGGAATACGAGACGACTTTCGTCGTGCAGCCGGAGATCTCGGACGAGGGCTGCACCGATCTGTGCACGCGCGTGAACGGCGTGCTCGAGCGCGCGGGCGCGGTGCCGCTGCTGCACGACGACCAGGGCAAGCGGCGGCTCGCCTACGACATCCAGAAGTTCCAGAAGGGCCGCTACGTCACCGCGTACTACCTCGATGTCGAGGGCAAGGGCGTCGCCGAGATCGAGCGCCTGCTGCGCATCGAGGAGTCGGTGCTGCGCTTCCTCACGGTGCTGCGCCCCGGCGAGGTGACCGACATCGAGAAGCGGAAGGTCGAGGCTGCGGAAGAGCAGCGCGTGCGCGCAGAGCGCGCTCGCGAGCGCGCCGCGCGCGAGGCCGAGGAAGAGCGGATGCGCGCGCAGATGCGCGATGACGACCGCGATCGGGATCGAGACCGCGATCGCGACCGCGACCGCGACCGCGATGACGAGATGGGAGACGACGAATGAGCGAGACGGGCGCACCCGGCGGCTTCGGCGGCGGTGGCTTCGGTGGCGGCGGCTTCGGCGGCGGCCCGCGCGGCCCGCGGCGCGAGTTCGATCGCGGCCCGCGTGGCCGCGACGGCGATCGCGAGCCGCGCGGTCCGATGAGCGTCAAGGCGCGCCTGCGTGCGAAGGCGCGCAAGAAGGCGCGCAAGGCGGCCAAGAAGAAGGGCGGCTTCCTCCGCAAGAAGGTCTGCCGCTTCTGCGCCGAGCCGCGCACCGGCATCGACTACAAGGACCCGAAGGGCCTCCGCTACTTCGTGACCGAGACCGGGAAGTTGATCCCGTCGCGCATCTCGGGAAACTGCGCGCGCCACCAGCGCGAGATCGCGACCGCGATCAAGCGGGCGCGCCACCTCGCGCTGCTGCCGTTCGCGTCGCAGCACGCGGGATAACGGCAAGCGAAGCGCGCAGCGAGCCAAAGGCGAGCGGAGTCGAACAGTCGCCTGGAAGGCCGGAATCGTGCTGAAGGTCGCGCTGGCCGCGCGTTGACGACGAAGGGCGAATCGAGGAGAACGCCATGGCGCAAGTCAAGATCATCCTGCGCGAGGACGTGCACGGGCTCGGGCACGCGGGCACCGTCGTGTCGGTACGGCCCGGCTACGCGCGCAACTTCCTGCTCCCCGAAGGCAAAGCGGTGCTCGCGACCGAGGCCGGCGTCAAGGAGCTCGACCACCACCAGCGCGTGATCGCGGAGAAGGTCGCGCGCGAGCTGAAGACCCATCAGGCCGTGAAGAGCCGGCTCGAGGGCTTGAAGCTGTCGGTGGCCGCGCAGGTCGGCGAGGAAGGCAAGCTGTTCGGCTCGGTGACCGCACGCGAGATCGCGGATCTGATCGCGGCGCAAGGCGTCGAGATCGATCGCCGCACGATCCAGCTCGCCGAGCCGATCAAGGACGCCGGCACGCACACGGTCGCGGTGCGACTGCATCGCGAAGTCGTCGCGCAAGTGAAGCTCGAGGTGACGGCCGCGAATCCGCCCGCGGAGGCCGCGCAAAGCTGACGCCGGCGCGACGGCGCGCGGATTTCCTCCGGCGCCGTGCGGATTCGTCACCCGGCGACGGCGTTCTCGTGCGAAACTCTGCCGCCGCGGCGCCGGGGGTGAGATGGCGGTCAGCGACTACGGCGGAAGCTATGCGCCTGCTGGAGGGCGACGCCGGAAGCGCAGCGAGCGCGGCGACGAAACCGCGGTTGATTCTCCAGTGCTCGCCGGTCGCGTCCCGCCCAGCGACCTCGCCGCCGAGAAGGCGGTGCTCTCGTCGTTGTTATTGGATCCGCGCGCGTTCCACGAAGTACTGGCCGAGCTGCACTCCGACGACTTCTATCACCCGGCGCATCAGCTGCTGTTCACCGCGATGGCGACGGTGCACGACGCCGGTCGCCCGGTCGACCTGATCACGCTCTCCGAGCACCTGACGCTGCAGAAGCAGCTCGACGCGGTCGGCGGCGCGCTCGCGCTCGCGGAGATCGCGGAGTATTCGGCGACGGCCGCGAACGTCGCGCACCACGCGCGCATCGTGCGCGACAAGGCGGTGAAGCGGCGCTTGATCCGCGTCGCGACCGAGATCGTCGAGACCGGCTACGACGAGACCGAGAGCGCCGACAAGCTGCTCGACTTCGCCGAGTCGAAGATCTTCGACGTCTCGAAGGCGCAGAGCCGCTCGACGTTCCAGAACGTGCACGACGAGATGCCCGGCGTGTTCGACTACGTCGAAGGCATCATGAACCGCGCCGGCGCGCTGTCGGGCCTGCCGACGGGTTTCGGAGACCTCGACGAGATCACCGGCGGCCTCCAGCCGGGCGAGCTGATCATCATCGCCGCGCGCCCGAGCATGGGGAAGACCGCGTTCGCGCTGAACATCAGCCGCAACGCCGCGGTCGACCACGGCAAGCGAGTCGCGGTGTTCTCGCTCGAGATGACGACGCGCTCGCTGATCATCCGGCTGCTGTCGTCCGAGGCGCGCATCGACTTCTCGAGCCTGCGCAAGGGTTTCCTGCCGATGGCCGACTACCGCCGGCTGCAAGAGGCCGCGGATCGGCTCTCGCACGCGAACATCTGGATCGACGATTCCGGCTCCGCCTCGATCCTCGAGATCAAGGCGAAGAGCAGGCGGCTGCATGCGGAGCACGGGCTCGACCTCGTCGTCGTCGACTACCTCCAGCTCTCGCACGCCGACGGCCGCCGCGATCGCAAGGACCTCGAGATCGCCGAGATCAGCAAGGGCCTGAAGGCGCTCGCGAAGGAGCTCTCGATCCCGGTGATCGCGCTCTCGCAGCTGAACCGCGGCCCCGAGCAGCGCGACCCGGACAAGCGCCGCCCGATGATGGGAGACCTTCGCGAGTGCGTGACGGGCGACACGCGCGTCTGGCTGACGGACGGAACGCGCGTTCCGATTCGCGCGCTCGTGGGTGAGACCCCCGAGGTGTGGGCGCTCGACGAGCGGCAGCGCCTCACACGCGCGCGCTCGGACAAGGTCTGGTGCGTCGGGCGCCGGCCGGTTTTTCGAGTGCAGCTCGCCAGCGGCCGTTCGATTCGCGCGACGGCAGAGCACCGCCTGCTCGGCGCAGCCGGGTGGACGACCGTCGCGGGGCTCGTGGCCGGAGATCGACTGGCGCTCGCGCGGCGAGTGCCGGAGCCCGCCGAGCCGCAGCGCTGGCCCGATCACTCGCTGATTTTGCTCGGCCATCTCGTCGGCGACGGCAGCTACGTGAAGCATCAGCCGCTCCGCTACACGACCGCGTCGGAAGAGAACAGCTCCGCCGTCCGCGCTGCGGCCGAGGCGTTCGGCTGCCGTGTGACTCGCCACGCGGGCCGCGGCGCTTGGCATCAGCTCGTGATCAGCGGCAACGGGAATCGCTGGTCGCCCGCAGGTGTTGGAGCTTGGCTGAAGGGGATCGGCATCTTCGGACAGCGCTCTCACGAGAAACATCTGCCGGCCGAAGTCTTCGCGCTGGCGGACGATCAGATCGCTCTGCTCCTCCGGCACTTATGGGCCACCGATGGGTCCGTCACGTTCCGCAAGGAGAGCCGCGGCGCGGCGCGCGTCTATTTCGCGACCTGCAGTCCGTTGCTGGCGAACGACGTCGCCGCGCTGCTGCTGAGGCTCGGGATCGTGGCGCGAATCCGAACGGTTCACCCAGCGCGCGGCCGGGCGATGCACAGCGTCGACGTCTCGGGGGCGGATGCGCAGAAGCGATTCAGCGAGCTCGTCGGAGGGTTCGGGCCACGCGCGGCGGCGGTCCGCGAGCTCGAAGCGCGCCTCTCGCAGGTCGAAGCAAATCCGAACGTCGACACCTTGCCGATCGAAGTGTTCGGCGAGGTTCGCGCGCGAATGCGCGAGCGCGGGATCACGACGCGGGCGATGGCGGAGCTGCGCGGCACGGCCTACGGCGGCACGAGCCACTTCCGCTTCGCGCCGAGCCGCAGGACGCTGGCGAGCTACGCAGCGCTGCTGGACGCGCCCGAGCTCGAGACGTGGGCGGAGTCCGACGTCTTCTGGGACCGAGTCGTCGCGGTGACCGCGGAGGGCGAGGAGGACGTGTTCGATCTGACCGTCCCGGGGCCCGCCAGCTGGCTCGCGGACGGCATCGTCACCCACAACTCGGGCGCCATCGAGCAGGATGCAGACGTGATCGCCTTCATCTACCGCGACGTCGTCTACAACAAGGAGACCGAAGACCCGCGCTGTGCCGAGATCATCATCGAGAAGCAGCGCAACGGTCCGACCGGCACCGTGAAGCTCGACTTCGACGGGAAGTACGCGCTGTTCCAGAACCGCGCCAATCGCGACGGCATCGGCGCGCCGCCGGGCGGCGGCGGCTTCGTGCCGCCGGAGGGCGGCTTCGGCTCCTCGTTCGGCGACGAGTCGCCGTTCTAGGAGACGGATTCGCGATGGCCGCCTGCTGATGGCGAAGTTGTTACGAGCGCGCGCGTTGGCGCGGGGCGGCACGATCGCGATCGCGGCGCCGGCGTTCTGGGTGGAGCCGGCGCGCGTCCACGCGATGGCGGCGCGGCTCGTCGCCGCGGGCCATCCCGTCACCTGGCGCGACGACGTGTTCGCGCGCTCGGGCTACCTCGCCGGCAGCGCCGAGCGGCGCGCCGCCGAGCTGATGCAGTGGGTTCGCGACGGCTCGGTGCAGGCGATCCTGTGCGCGCGCGGCGGCTGGGGCTGCCATCACGTGATCCCGCAGCTCGACGCGCGCGCGTTCCGTGCGGCGCGCAAGCCGCTGATCGGCTTCAGCGACGTGACGACGCTGCTCGGCTGGCAGCGCGAGGTCGTCGGGCTCGCCGGCGTGCACGGCCCGATGTGCGTGCGCGACGACGGCCCGACACCCGCCGAGCTGCGCGCACTGCTGGGCGTGCTCGCAGGCGAGCGGCCCGCTCCGCTGCGCGGGCGCGGCGCCGCGCGCGGCCGCGCCGAGGGTCCGCTCGTCGGCGGCTCGCTGACGCTGGTCGCCGACAGCCTCGGCACGCCGTGGGAGATCGACACGCGCGGCGCGATCCTGTGCCTCGAAGAGATCGGCGAGAAGCCGTACGCGATCGACCGCCAGCTCTCGCATCTCCACGCCGCGGGCAAGCTCGATGCGGCAGCCGGCTTCGCGATCGGCCACCTCGTCGGCTGCGCCGACCCGAAGCGCGCGCGCCCGACCGCGCTCCAGGTCGTACACGAGCTGCTCGGCGCGCGCAGAAAACCGCTCGTCACCGGCTTGCGATTCGGGCACGTCAGCCCGAACTTGCCGTGGCCCGTGGGCATCCGCGGGCGGCTCGACGGCGGGAAGGGTGAGCTCGCCGTGCTCGAGCCGGCGGTCGATTAGGGACGGGACTTTCCGCGCGGCGCGAGGTCCGAATGAGGTTGGCTTGAGGCACGCTGCGATCCGCAAGAAGCTCGCGCGCGTGGATCGCGCGCTGGACAAGGCGATCGACGCGGCCGAGATCCCGGGCGCCGTCGTGCTCGCGCGCATGCGCCGCGAGGGCGAGCTGCTGGAGCACTGCTCGGTGCGCGGCCTCGCGGTCTCGCGGCCGGAGCGCATCCCGATGGCGCGCGAGACCGTGTTCGATCTCGCGTCGCTGACGAAGGTGCTCGCGACGACCAGCGCTTTCCTGCAGCTCGTCGAGCGCGGCGCGGTCGCGCTCGACGATCCCGTCGCGAAGGTGCTGCCGAGCTTCGCCGAACGCGAGAAGGAAGCCGTCACCTTCCGCCATCTGCTGACGCACTCGTCGGGGCTGAAGCCGCTGCGCGACTTCTACGAGCCGCTGGCCGAGCGCGAGCGCAAGAGCGGCGAGCGCCTGCTCGGTACTCCTGCAGCGAAGGCGTGGGTGATCGACTCGATCTGCCGCTCCGCGCTCGTGCACGCGCCGGGCGAGGCGGCGGTCTACGGCGACCTCGACTTCATCACGCTCGGCGCCGCGATCGAGCAGCTCGCCGGCAAGCCGCTCGACGCGCACTGCGCGGAATCGATCTACGGCCCGCTCGGCCTCGCGAGCATGCGCTTCCTGCCGCTCGCGCAGCCGCTCGGCGACGACGCGCGCCGCACGATCGCCGCCACCGAGAACTGTCCGATCCGCGAGAAGATTCTCTGGGGCGAGGTGCACGACCCGAACAGCTGGACGATGGGCGGCGTCGCCGGGCACGCGGGGCTGTTCGCGAACGCCGACGACGTGATGAAGCTCGGCGAGACGCTCGTCGATGTCTGGCATGGTCGCAGCGACGCCTTTCCGCGCGCGCGGCTCGCCGAGTTCGCACGCCGCCAGAATCTGCCGCCCGGCTCGGACTGGGCGCTCGGCTGGGACACGCCCGCTGCGCAAGGGTCCTCCGCGGGCCGCTGGTTCTCGCGCGCGTCGATCGGGCATCTCGGCTTCACCGGCACCTCGCTCTGGGTCGACCTCGAAGCCGAGTGCGTGATCGTGATGCTGACCAACCGCATCCACCTGGTCGTGAAGCGCAGCAAGTTCGCGCTGCGCGCCGAGATCCACGACCTGATTCGCGAAGCGTTCGCGGAGTAGTCGGGGGCGTCGCGAGCGTGCACGTCCACTTCATCGCGATCGCCGGCACTGCGATGGGCTCGCTCGCGGGGCTGATGAAGCAGCGCGGCCACGAGGTCACCGGCTCGGACGAGGGCGTCTACGCGCCGATGAGCACGTTCCTCGAGCGGCTCGAGATTCCCGTGACGATCGGCTTCCGAGCGGAGAACGTGCTCGCGCGCCGGCCCGATCTGGTCGTGATCGGCAACGCGGTGCGCACCGACAACGCCGAGGCGAAGGCGGCGATCGCCGCCGGCCTCGCGTACGCATCGCTGCCCGACGCGCTGTACGAGCACGCGATCCGCGGCAGGCACTCGGTCGTGATCTGCGGCACGCACGGGAAGACGACCACGACCAGCCTGGTCGCCACGTTGTTATTGGAGGCCGGGCGCGATCCGAGCCTGCTCGTCGGCGGCATCGCAGCGAACTTCGACGGCAGCTTCCGTGACGGCGCGGGGCCCGAGTTCGTCGTCGAGGGCGACGAGTACGACACCGCGTTCTTCGACAAGACGCCGAAGTTCTTGCACTACGGCCCCGAGACCTGCGTGATCACGTCGATCGAGTTCGATCACGCCGACATCTACCGCGATCTCGCCCACGTGCAGGGCGAGTTCACGAAGCTGGTCGCGAAGCTGGGCACCACCGGGACGTTGATCGCGGCCGCGGGCGCGGAGACGATCGACGCGGTGTGCGAGGGCGCGCGCTGCCGCGTGGTCCGCTACGGCGTGGAGTGCGCTGCGGACTTCGCGGCGCGCGATCTCGAAGCGGGACCGCAAGGCACGCGCTTCGACGTCGTCGTGCGCGGCGTGCGGGCGGCGCGCGCACTGCTGCCGGCCTGGGGCCGGCACAACGTCGCGAACGCGCTCGCGGCGCTCGCGGTCTGCGACGCGCGCGGCGTTCCGGCCGCGGACGCGGCGGCACTGCTCGCGCGCTATCAGGGCGTGAAGCGCCGCCAGGAAGTGCGCGGCGAGATCGCCGGCATCACCGTGATCGACGACTTCGGGCACCACCCGACCGCGGTGCGCGAGACGCTCGGCGGCCTCGCCGCGCGCTACCCCGGCAGGCGCATCGTCGCGGTGATGGAGCCGCGCTCGAACACGAGCCGGCGAGCGGTGTTCCAGCAGGAGTACGCGCGTGCGTTCGACGGCGCCGCGCGCGCGGTGATCGCGCGCGTCCCGGACGCGCCGATCTACAGCGCGTTCGGCGGCGACCCCGAGCGCCTGAACGCGGACCGGCTCGCGGCGGATCTCACCGCGCGCGGCATCCCCGCGCTCGCGTGCGACGGCGTCGACGCGATCGTCGAGCACCTCGCGAGCGTGTGCCGCGCGGGCGACGTCGTGATCACGCTCAGCAACGGCGGCTTCGGCGACATCTGGGGCAAGCTGCTCGCGAGCCTCGCGCGCCGCAGCCCCTCGCCCTAACACATCAGGAGCATCGCAATGACCGTGAAACGCCTGCAGCCGGGCAAGCGCCTCTCGCAGGGCGCCGTCCACGGCGACCTCGTCTACAGCGCCGGCATCGTCGCCGACGACCCGGTGCCCGACGCGAAGAAGCAGACCGAGCAGATCCTCGCGCAGATCGACCGCCTGCTCGCCGAAGGCGGCAGCGACAAGAGCCGCATTCTCAGCGCGACGATCTGGCTCAGCGACATCCGCCACTACGCCGCGATGAACGAGGCGTGGGATCCGTGGGTCGTGCCCGGCGACACGCCCGCGCGCGCCTGCGTCGAAGCGAAGCTCGCGGCGCCGCAGTACTGGGTGGAGATCCGCGTCGTCGCGGCGCGCTGATCGAGCCTCGCGCGCGCTCGCCGGACAGCCCTGATCCCGGTTGTCGCGAGCGTCAGGCGGGCGGGAGACCGAGCACGCGCCGTCCCGCGCCGATCGATTGCGCGCCCGCGATCGCGGCGCGCACGAACGCGCGCGCGTTCTCCACTGCCGCGATCAATTCATCGCCGCGCGCGAGGCGGGCGGCGATCGCGGCGCTGAGCGCGCAGCCGGTGCCGTGCACGTCGCCGCCGGGGATGCGCGCGCCGGCGAGCCAGCGCAGCTCGATCTCGGCGCCGCTCCTCAGCGCGAGGCAATCGTCCGCATCGCGCTCGCGGTGGCCGCCCTTCACCAGCGCGGCGTTCGCGCCGAGCTCGCCGACGAGATGGCGCGCTGCGCTCTCGATTCCCGCCCGCGTCGAGACGTCGCGTTCGCACAGCGCCTCTGCCTCAGCCAGGTTCGGCGTGACGAGCGCGGCGCCGCGCATCAGCTCGCGCAGCCCGCCGAGGGCGCGGCGCTCGAGCAGCAGCGTGCCGTCGCTCGCGCGCAGCACCGGGTCGATGACGAGCGGGATCGGGAGTCGGCGTACCAGCTCGAGCCCGAGCGCGACGGCGCGCAGCACGTCGTCGGTCGCGAGCATGCCGAGCTTCACCGCGTGCGGCGGCACGTCGCGCAGCAGAACGCGTAGCTGCTCCGTCAGCACGTTCGGAAAGAGCGGCAGCACCTTGTGCACCTTCGCGGTGTCCTGAACCGTGAGCGCGGTCGGCACTGCGCAGCCGTGCACGCCAAGCGCGCGAAACACCTGCAGATCGAGCTGGAGGCCCGCGCCTCCGGTCGGATCGGAGCCGGCGATCGAGAGCGCAACGCGCACGGGCTGCATCGCGCGCGATGTTAAGCTGCGCGCCCCTTCGGGACAGCTGCCGGTGCGAATGCAGCGCTTCCCGTGGTCCCTCGCAGACGGAGCACACCGCGAATGACTCGACTCGCCGCGTTGCTGATTGCGCTCGCGCTCGCCGCCGGCGCTGCCGCCGCCGAGACCTGGCACGCCGAGCGCGTCACGAGCGGAGCGGGCGGCGCGCCGCGCGTCGAGCGGCTCTGGTCGAAGGGGCCTGCGCTGCGCGCCGAGATCGTCCTCGGCGGCCACGCGATCGTCACGTACGTGAAGGGCGATCGCTACGTCGTCGTCGACACGCTCACCGGCAAGGGCACGTCGATCCAGCGCAATGCGAAGGCGATCGCCGAGGACGCGAAGCGCGCGCGCCCGTTCGGCAACGAGCAGCCGGCGCTGGTCGCGCTCGGCGCGGAGAAGGTGAAGAGCGAAGGCGCGGGCGACGCCGTTTGCGAGCTCTATCGCATCACCGATCAGGCCGGCCGGCGCGAGGTGTGCGTCTCGACGGGCAAGGAGCAGCTACCGCTCGTGCTTCGCGTCTGGGATCGCAAGAGCGGCGCGGAGAGCGAGACGCGCTACCTCGCTTGGTCCAAGGATCTCGAGCAGCAGGGCGCGACGATTCCGGACTCGTTCTTCTCTCCCGATCCGCGCATCGCGCTCGAATCGCTCACGCAAGAGGCTTTTCTCGCGAAGGCGCAGTCGGGCGAGCCGGCTGCGGTCGCGCCGATCCTGTACCCCGAGCTGCTGGTGGGGCGCTAACGATGAGCCGCACCCGCCCGCCCGCGCTCGGGTTGCTGTGTGCCGCTGCGCTCACGCGGCCGATCTCGGCACCACGGTGCAAGCTCCCCTGCTCGCGCAGGTGACGATCGAGCGGCTCTGACACGCCTCGCGCCGAGCGCAGCTCGCGAGCTCCTAGCTAGGCGCGCAGCAGGCGCCGCCGCGAGCTCTCGCGCGCGCCCTGCTTGGGAGCGCCGAGGTGCCAGCGGAACACGCGCACCGGCGGCAGGTTCAGCAGCTCGAGTGTGGTGTCGGGCTCGCCGAACACCGGCTCGGCCAGCTCGGCCACCGTGCCGCGTACCTGATAAGCGAGAAAGCACCCGCTCGGAGCGAGCGCGCGGCGGATGCTCTCGATGATGCGCGCGCCGACCGCCGGCGGGATGATCGAGAACGGGATGCCGGAGATCACGACGTCCGGCGCCGCGAGGCCGTGGGCGCGCAGGACCTCGTCGAGCTGCTCCGCGCTGCCGTGGTGGACGATCAGCCGCGGATCGGTCTCGCGCCGCAACAGCGCGGCGAAATCCGCGTCGAGCTCGATGCAGAGCAGACGCGCGCCGGCGGGCAGCGCGGCGAGCAGCGCGCGCGTGGTGCCGCCCGTGCCCGGGCCGAGCTCGACCACCAGCTGCGCGCTGCGGACGCCCGCGAGCGAGACCAGGCGGCGCTCGAGGAAGCGCGAGCTCGGCATCACCGACGCGACTTGTTGGGGGCGGCGCAGGAAGCCCTGCAGGAACGGGAGGTGCTCGTCGCGCAGCAGGTTTCGCTTCGGCCGCTTCTGGAGTCGCTCACTCGCCACGCATCCGCTCCTGGTTCGCCGCAGCGCGGGCCCGCGCGCTCGACTTCTCATGCAGTCTGCACGCTCAGCTCGCGCTCGTCACCCACGAAATGTTCGCGTCGGCGACCTTCGGCGCGCGCTCGGCGAGCACCGCGAGCCTGCGCGCGACCGTTCCGGCGATCGTGCGCAGCGCCGCCGCGGCCGGTGCGGCGGGCGCGTGCACCAGGATCGGGCGGCCCGCGTCGCCGCCCTCGACCACGCGCGAGTCGATCGGCACTTCCCCTAAGAAGTCGACGCCGAGCTCGTCCGCGACGCGTTTGCCGCCGTCCCGACCGAAGATCCAGTACTTGCGATCGGGCAGATCGGGCGGAACGAAGTAGGCCATGTTCTCGACGATGCCGAGCACCGGCACGTCCACCTTCTCGAACATGCGCAGGCCCTTGCGCGCGTCGATGATCGAGAGGTCGTTCGCGGTCGTGACGATCACCGCGCCCGAGAGCGGCGCGTTCTGTGTGAGCGTGAGCGCGGCGTCTCCGGTGCCGGGCGGCAGATCGATCACCAAGTAGTCGAGCTCGCCCCAGGCGACGTCGACCAGGAACTGGCGGATCAGCCCGTGCACCATCGGGCCGCGCCAGATCACCGGCGAGTTGTCGTTGATGAAGAAGCCCATCGACATGACCTTCATGCCGTACGCCTCGAGCGGCAGGATGATCTTCTTGCCGTCCCGCTCCTCGCTGACGGGTCGCTCCTTGACGCCCAGCAGCAGCGGCAGCGAAGGGCCGTAGACATCCGCATCGAGGATGCCGACGCACGCGCCGCTCTCGCGCAGCGCGAGCGCGAGGTTCACCGCGACCGTGCTCTTGCCGACGCCGCCCTTGCCGGACGCCACCGCGATCGTGTTGCGCACGCCGGGCAGCACGTCGCCCCGCTCGGGGCCGGGCAGCGCACCGCGGCCGCGCGTGTTCGCGGTCATCGTCACAGCGACGCTCGTCACGCCCGGCAGCGCGCGGACCCGCTCGGTCGCGGCGCGCTCGAACTCGGCCTTGACCGGGCACGCGGGCGTGGTCAGCTCGATCGCGAACGCCACGGCGCCGCCGTCGATCCGCAGGTTCTTGATGAAGCCGAGGTCGACGATGCTCTTTCCGAAATCGGGGTCGACGATCGGACGCAGCGCGGTCAGGACCTGCGCGGGGGTGACGGCGCTCATGCGGGGCTCCTGGGCGTCTCGGCGAGCGCGCCCTGCGCTCGCGGGAGTTCCGCAGAGTCGGCGAGCCCACCGGGAGCGTCAAGCTTGCTTGCCCCGGCCAGGCGCCGCTGCGAGTGTGCGCGGCCGCACGCTCGGCGGACTGGGGCGAAGAGGCACGCGAGCGGCGCGCTGCGCGCCGGCGAGGAGCTCAGATGACACTGCCCGCGTTCCTCGATCCGACCAGCTGGGGCGCCTGGACCGCGCTCGGCCTCACGGGCCAGGCGCTGTTCTTCTCGCGCTTCGCGGTGCAGTGGATCGCATCGGAGCGCCGCCAGCAGAGCCACATGCCGGTCGCGTTCTGGTGGCTCTCACTGGTCGGCAGCCTGATCACGCTCGCGTACGCGATCCACCGCCGCGATCCGGTGTTCGTGATCGGGCAAGCGTTCGGCTGGCTCGTCTACTCGCGCAACCTCGCGCTGATCTACCGCGCGCGCTGACCAGCCGCGGGGTCAGACCCTGCAAACTTGCAAAGTCGCGGGGTCAGACCCTGCAAAGTTGCGAACCCGGTCGAGGTCGGATCCGGAGCTCAGGCCTCCGGCTTGCTCGCGGCGCGGCGCAGAATCGCCCGGTAGCCGCCGCGCTCGACGCACGCGTGAGCGAGCAGGCCGCGCTCGCGCAGCAGCTCGTGCATTCTCGGCAGCTTGTAGTGCGGCACCGTCATCAGCAGGTGGTGCTCGAGGTGGTAGTTCACGCGGTTCGGCGCGATGAACAGGCGCTCCCACCAGCGACCGAGCGTCGTGCGCGTATTGCCGAGCGGGTCGTCGAGGCTCGGCGTCAGCGCATGCTCGGCGATCGAGCGGATGCGCGTCAGCAGCGTGTTCGTCGTGAGCCACGCCCCGGCCCATAACAGGTAGAGCTCCGCGTGACCGAGTGCGGCGAGCGCGCCCAGCAGCAGCGCGTTCGTGACGACCACGCCGATCGCCGCGCGCCGCCCGGCCGGCTCGTGCCAGCGCGCGACGCTCCGCTTCCAGCCTGCGCGCGCGAACTTGACGCCCGTCTGTCCCGTCAGATCGCGCACGATCTTGCGCCACAGGCTCGCGCGCGTGATCGGAAACGGCGTCACGAGGCCGAGATCCGGATCGCGCTCGGTGCCGGTGTGGGCGTGATGCTGCAGGTGATACGAGCGGTAGACGGCCATGTCGCTCCAGACGGGATACGCGCAGAGCCACTGGCCCGCCCAATCATTGACCGCGCGCTTCGCGAACAGCGAGCGGTGCGACGCCTCGTGCATCAGCACCGCGAACCCGAGCTGGCGCGCGCCGATCAGAAACAGCGCGAGCACGATCGTCAGCGGGTTCGGCCACTGCGCCACCAGCGCCATCGACGCGAATACGACGCCCCAGTCGAACGCGATCGACCACCCGCTCCGCCAATCCTCGAAGCGCAGCAGCTCGGCGATGTCGTCGCGCGAGAGATGCTCGCGCCACGAGAGGTCGCCCTCGGCGGTGTGTCGCTCGACGACGGCTTCGACGGCCATGGCCATGAAGGTTCTCCCTAAGCGATCGCGAGCGAGAGCGTGCGCTCGCCGTGTGCGGGCGCCGAGGCGTGCGGCGCGTCGTAGCGCGACATGAAGCTCGCCCAGGCACGGCGGCCGGCGCGGTCGTAACGGCGCATCGCGGCCACCAGCGCGCGGCGCTCCGCTTCGGGCGCCAGCGGCTCGGGCAGCAGCGGGTCGAGCACCAGCTCGCGGATCACGCGGCCCCCTAACAGGAACGACTCCACCATCGCGCGCTCCTCCGGCAACGCGGCGAGCCGGGCCTCGCTCGCGTCCAGCTCGGCGAGCGAGCGGCGGTAGGTCGCCGCGAACGCCTCGCGCTTCCAGAGCCCGCGTGCGCGCGTCTCGCTCTCGGGGTCGAGCTCGCGCACGAGCGCGACCACTGCGTCGCGCTCGAGGCCGAGCTCGTGGAGCTCGCCCTGCAGCTCGGCGAGCGACGCGCGCAGGTTGTCCGGGCGCAGCGCGAAGCCAGGCGCCAGCTCCGCGAAGCCGAGCAGCGCGAGCGCGCGCTCGCGATCGCGGCGCTCGCGCGAGCGCGGCGGCGGCAGCACGCCCGCGCGCACGAGCCACCAGCCGCCCGGCCACTTCGCGACGCGCAGCTCCGCCGCGCGCCAGCCGAGCACGCGCTGGTCGATCGCGTGCGCGGCCTCGCCGAGCCGGTAGCGCCCGCGCTCGTCGCGCGCGATCTGCCCGCTCGCGAGCAGCCGCGCGATCGCGACGCGCAGCGCGTTCTCGTCGATGCGGAACAGCTTCGCGGCCGCGACCAGCGCCGAGACGGGCATCGCCGCCCCGCGCAGCGAGGAGAGCAGGTCGAGCGTGAGGCTCTTCGCGGTCGGCCGGCGCATTGGCAAACATTACAGCGACCGTCCCATATAGACAATCCATGTAATGTCGGCCGAGCTGGACCGCTCGCTCGGGATAGACTGCGCGCCTTCGTTCCACCCGATCCCATCCAGGAGGCCCCTCATGAGCGAGCTGCTCGTCGAGAAGCAAGGCGGCGTCACGATCCTCACCTTCAACCGCCCCGATCGCATGAACGCGATCAGCGGGCCGATGCTGAGCGCGTTCTCCGAGCAGCTGCTCGAGGCGAATCGCGATCCCGAGGTGCGCGTCGTCGTGATCACCGGCGCCGGCCGCGCGTTCTGCGCGGGCCTCGATCTCAAGGACCAGGGCGGCAGCAACCTCGCCGGCGCGGGCTTCGACGTGCGCGAGGCGCCGCCGATCGTGCTCCATCAAATGGACAAGCCGACGATCGCCGCGATCAACGGCGGCGCCGCCGGCTACGGCATGGACCTCGCGATCGGCTGCGACATCCGGCTCGCATCCGACGCCGCGAAGCTCTCTGCCGCGTTCACGAAGCGCGGCGTGCTGCCGGAGAGCGGCGGCACCTGGCTGATGCCGCGCCTGGTCGGCTGGGCGAAAGCGAGCGAGATCTTCTTCACCGGTCGCACCCTGACAGCCGAGGAATGCCTCGAGCTCGGCCTCGTCTCGAAGGTGGTGCCGGGCGAGCTCTTGATGAAGGAGACGCTCGCGCTCGCGCAAGAGATCGCCGCCAACGCGCCGCTCGCGGTGCAGGGCACGAAGCGCATGATGCGCATGGCGCTCGAAGAGAGCTTCGAGGCGAACGTGCACCACGTCTACCTGCAGCTGCTGCCGCTCTTCCGCACGAAGGATTTCGCGGAGGGCGTGAAGAGCTTCCTCGAGAAGCGGGCGCCGAAGTTCGAGGGGAAGTGAGCGGAGGGATCGCCGTGGGATGGCCGTCATACTTAGAGAACCAAATCGAGCGGATGACGGAGCTCCAGTACGACCTGTCGTCACGTGCCCGACGACGGAAGCTTGCGCCCGGCCAGGCGAGGATTGAGGCGGAGCGGGCGTTCCGCGACCTCCAGGAGGTCAAGGAGTGCTTTCAGGCGCTTCTAGCCGCGGCCGACGATCCCAAGCTCGAGATGGCAGCGCGCCTTCCGCTCGTTGAGCAAGCCAATGCAGCTCTTCACGCGCAAGTCGAAGGGTTGGTAGACGAGCTGCAATCAGCGAGAGACCAAATCCGGGAGATGCAAACAGCAGCCGTTGCTGAGCGAGCGGTCCAAGGCCGCGAAGGAACAACGCATCGGCAATACGCGAGCGAACGTCAATGGCGAGAGCTCGCCGAAAGAAAACGCAAGGAAGCCGAGGCAGCGCTGCGAACGTGTCGCGAGCTGAACGCCAAGCTTTCGAAAGAGAACGAGAAGCTTCGAGCGCGCACTCGGCCGATTGACCAGGCCGCGGGCGAGAGTTTCAGCGCGATCGCGTTAGAGATCGGGATTCGCCGATACGGGCGGTAGCATTCACACCAGCACCGCGACCACGCTCGCCGTCATCATCGTCGCGAGCGTGCCGGCGAGGATCGCCTTCAGGCCGAGCTGCGCGATTTCGGGTCTTCGCTCGGGCACCATCGCGCCGACGCCTCCTAACAAAATCGCGAGCGAGCCGAAGTTCGCGAAGCCGCACAGTGCGTAGCTGCTGATCACGGCGGCGCGCGGCGAGATCTCGTGCTCGGCGATCAGCGCACCGAGATCGCGATAGGCGAGGAACTCGTTCAGCACCGTCTTCACGCCGAGCAGCGAGCCGACCGTCTGGGCCTCGCCGGGCGCGATGCCGAGCAGCAGCGCGAACGGCGCGAACACCCAGCCGAGCACGCGCTGGAGGGTCAGGCCCTCCACGCCGAGCCAGCCGCCAACGTGCTCGAGCCCCGCGTTCGCCATCGCGAGCAGGGCGATGAACGCGATCAACAGCCCGCCGACGTTCGCGGCGAGGCGCAGCGCGGCGCTCGCACCCGCGGCTGCCGCGTCGATCGTGTTGACCGAGCTGACCGCCACCGTCGCCGCGGATGCGTGGCTCGTCTCCGGGACCGCGGTCTCCGGCACCATCACCTTCGCGAGCAGCACCGCCGCGGGCGCGGCCATGAAGCTCGCAGTCACGAGATGGCCGGCGAAGTCGCCGCCGCCGAGCATCTTCGCGTACGCGACCAGCACCGAGCCGGCGATCGTCGCCATGCCGGCGGTCATTACGGTGAACAGCTCGCTGCGCGTCATGCGCGCGAGATAGGGGCGGATGAGCAGCGGTGCCTCGGTCATCCCGACGAAGACGTCGGCGACCGCGGAGAGGCTCTCGGCGGCGGAGATCCCCATCGCGCGCGAGAGGCCGCGCGCGAGCGCGCGCACGACGAGCTGCACGACGCCCCAGTGGTAGAGCACCGAGAACAGGCTCCCCATCACGATGATCACCGGCAGCACTTCGAGCGCGAACGAGAAGCCGGTCGTGCGCAGCGCGCCGAACACGAAGTCGGTGCCGGCGTCGGTGAAGCGGATGAACGCGTTGACCGCCTCATTCACGCCGAGGAAGAATGCGCGGCCGGCCCCGCTCCGTAACAACAGCAGCGCGAGCGCGAGCTGGAGCGCGAGCCCCCAGCCGACGACGCGCACGGGGAAGCGGCGGCGACGCTCGGAGAACGCCCACGCGATCGCGATGAAGACGGCGATACCGAGCGCCGCCGCGGCGCGTGACGCGAGCTCGCTCATCGCGCCTGCGCCCACGCGGCGACGAGCGCTCTCACCGCGCCGAGCGGGTCGCTCGCGTTCGCGACCGCAGAGATCACCGCAAAGCCCCGAGCGCCCGCCGCGCGAGCTTCGGCGCAGTTACTGGGGTCGATGCCGCCGATCGCGACGAGCGGCAGCGCCCCGCAGTGGCACGCGATCTCGCGCAGCGCCGCGAGCCCGCGCGCCGCAAGCTCGGTCTGCTTGCTCGCCGTTCCGAAGAGCGGTCCGTATGCGACGTAGTCGATCGGCTCGGCGAGCGCGCGCGCGAGCTGCTCGGCGTCGTGCGTCGACCGCCCGATCGCGAGACGTGGCGCGATCCGGCGGGCATCTGCCGGCGGGAGGTCGTCTTGGCCGAGGTGCACGCCGTCGGCCACGCACGCGAGCGCGACGTCGACGCGATCGTTCACGATGAAGGCCACGTTTGCGGCACGCGTGAGCATCCGGATCTCCCGCGCCCATGCGAGCGCCTGCGAATCCGTCGCGCGCTTGGCGCGCAGCTGCACGACGCGCGCGCCCCCAGCGCACGCTGCGTGCGCCTGCGCGACCGGATCGTGCCGCCAGCGCGGATCGTCGTCCGCGAGCACGTGAAGGCCTGAGAAGTCCCCCGCCACGCCGCGCATTCTTCCGCTTCTCGCGCCGCAGCGCGACCGCGAACGCGGCATTGGAAGAAGGAGGAACGTCCCCGCTGCTTCGCCTCGTTCGGGAGGGGCGCGCTCAGGGCTTGTCGGGCACGTCGATGCCCAGCTCGAGGATGCGCTTGCGCAGCGTGTTGCGGTTGATGCCGAGCAGCTCGGCGGCGCGCAGCTGGTTGCCGCCGGTGCGCGCGAGCGCGGTCTCGATCAGCGGCTTCTCGACGCGCGTCAGCAGCGCCGCGTGCACGTCGCCCGGCACGCCGCTGTCGAGCGCGGCCTCGGTCTCGGCGCGCACGATGCCTTCGAGCGTCAGCGCGACGCGCTCGCTCGCGCCGCTCTCGAGGAACGCGAAGTCCTCTGCGCCGATCACCTCGGCGGGCGCCAGCACCAGCGCGCGCTTGATCGCATTCTCGAGCTCGCGCACGTTGCCCGGCCACGGATGCTTCGCGAGCGCCTCCACCGCATCCGGCGAGATCACGTGCATGCTGCCGGTCAGCTCCGTGTCGTAGCGCGCGAGGAAGTGGTCGATCAGCGGCGGGATGTCCTCGCGCCGCTCGCGCAGCGGCGGCACCGCGATTGGCACCACGCGCAGCCGGTAGAGCAGGTCCTCGCGGAACGCGCCGCTCGCGACGGCGGCGTCGAGATCGCGGTGCGTCGCCGCGACGATGCGCACGTTCACCGCCTCCGCGCGGCGTCCGCCGACCGAGGTCACCTCGCCGCTCTGCAGCACCCGTAACAGCTTCGCCTGCAGCTCGACCGGCATGTCGCCGATCTCGTCGAGGAAGAGCGTGCCGCCGCTCGCCTCGCGGAAGCGGCCGGCGCGCGCCTCGACCGCGCCGGTGAATGCGCCGCGCTCGTGGCCGAACAGCTCGCTCTCGAGCAGCTCGCGCGGAATCGCGGCGGCATTCACCGCGATGAACGGGCCGGCGGCGCGCGAGCTCGCGGCGTGGATCGCGCGCGCGATCAGCTCCTTGCCGGTGCCGCTCTCGCCGGTGACGAGCACGGGCACGTCGCTGCGCGCGACGCGCCCGATCGTCTTGAACACCTCGAGCAGCGCGGTGCTCCTGCCGACGAGCCGCTCGCTCGGCGGCGCGCCCTTGCCGAGCGCGCGGCGCAGCGCGCGCACCTCGAACTCGAGCGCGCGCGAGCGCAGCACCTTCTCGACCAGCGCGAGCACCTCCTGCGTGCCGAACGGCTTCGTCAGGTAGTCGAACGCGCCGCGCTTCATCGCCTCGACCGCGTTCTCGAACGTGCTCTGCGCGGTGATGATCACGATCGCGACGTCGCTGCCGACCGTGCGCGCGCGTTCGAGCAGATCGAGCCCGCTCGCGCCGGGCATGCGGATGTCGAAGAACGCGAGGTCGAAGCTCGCCTCGGTGAGCGCGCGGAGCGCGTCGTCGCCGTTCGCGACGTCGACCACGCTGTGTCCCGCGGACTCGAGCGTCTCGCGCAGCACGAAGCGGATCGACGCCTCGTCGTCCGCGATCAGCACGCGGGCGCTCATGACGGCTTCCGCAGCGGCAGCGTCACGCGCACGTTGGTGCCGGCGCCCGGCTCCGATTCGAGATGGAGCGTTCCGCGGTGCTGCGCGACCCAATAGTCGGCGACGGCGAGGCCGAGCCCGGTGCCGCCGGGGCGCGCGGTGAAGAACGGCGTCGTCGCCTGGCGCAGCTCGTCGGGCGTCATGCCGCGGCCCGTGTCGCGGATGAAGACCGCGAGCGTCGGCAGCGGCCGGCCGTCCTCGAGCGCGATGCGATGGTCGAGCGTCATGCGCGTAATCACCGTGAGCTTGCCGTTCGCCCCTTCCATCGCTTGGAGCGCGTTGCGCATCAGGTTCAGGAACACTTGGATCAGGCGGTCCGCGTCGGCCGCGAACTCGGGCAGCGAAGGATCGTATTCGCGCTCGATCGCGATCGCTTCACCCAGCGGATCGTGCGAGAGCAGCGCGAGCACGCCGTCGAGGATGCGGTGGATGTTCGCGGGCGCGAGCCGCAGCTGATCGCGCCGCGCGAACACCATGAAGTCGTCGACCAGCGCGGCGATGCGCGTCGCCTCGCGCACGATCAAGGTGGCGGTCTCCTTGGTCTTCGCGTCGGCGGCGCGCTGCGCGAGGATCTCGCCCGCGCCGCGGATGCCGCCGAGCGGGTTCTTGATCTCGTGCGCGAGGCCCGCTGCGATTCGCCCGAACGCCTCGAAGCGCTCGCGCTCGCCCTCGAGCTGCTCGAGCCGCCGGTGCGCGCTGCGATCGCGCAGCACGACCACCGCGCCCTGCGTCGCGCCGCTCTCGGCCTGAAGGGGCGAGGCCGACACGTCGACCGGCACGCGCTCGCCGCGCTGCGGCTCGAGCTCGCAGTCGGCCGCGGAGATCGCGGCGCCGCGCGCGAGCACGCCGCGCGCGAGCCGCGCGATCTCGTGGCCCGGCGGCACGAGCTCCTCGATCGCGCAGCCAACCGCCGCTTCCCGCGAACGGCCGAGCAAGCGACACGCGACCGAGTTCACCTCCTCGACACGCCCCGCCGGACCGACGACGACGACGCCGGCGAGGATCGCCTCCAGCACGTCTGCGAGGTCGCGGCGCGGCATGGCTCGGCACGATAGGAGGAACGACGCCCACGGACAGGTGCGGGCATCGCGAACGGAGCTCGAGCACGGGGTCAGACCCTGCAAACTTGCAAAGCGTCCCGTTCGGTCGCTGCGCGCGATACGTTCGCGCGATGCGAACCGGCATCTCGGTCCCCGAAGCGCGCGCAGTTGTGCTGGAACAGGCACGTCCGCTGGCGCCTGAGGTGGTCGCGTTCGAGTCCGCGCTCGGACGCGTGCTCGCGGAGGACATCCGGTCCTCGCGCACGCTCCCGCCGGCCGACTGCTCGGCGATGGACGGCTACGCCGTGCGCGCCGCCGACGTCGCGCGCGCCGGCGCGCGGCTGCGCATCGCGTACGAAGTCGCCGCCGGCGCCCAGGCGCCGCGCGCGCTCGCGGCCGGCGAGGCCGCGCGGATCTTCACCGGCGCGCCGCTCCCGCCCGGAGCCGACACGGTCGTGCGCCAGGAGGACACCGAGGCGCGCGCCGGCGAGGTCCGTGTCCTCGTCGCGGTCCCGCGCGGCGAGAGCGTGCGCGAGGCTGGAGAGGACGTGAAGGACGGCGACCTCGTGCTCGCCGCGGGCGCGCGCGTCGGCCCCGCCGAGATCGGGATGCTCGCCGCGCTCGGCAGGACGCTCGTCCACGCGCACCGGCACCCGCGCGTCGCGGTGCTCTCGGGCGGCGACGAGCTGGTCGAGCCGCACGAGGCGCCGCGCGGCGGGCGCATCGTCTCGTCGAACGCGTACTCGATCTCCGCGCAGTGCCGCGCAGCGGGCGCGCTCCCCAACAACTTGGGTATCGCGCGCGACACGCCCGGCGACCTCGAGCGGCTCTTGCGCGCCGGCCTCGGCGCGGACGTGCTGATCTCCAGCGCAGGCGTCTCGGTCGGCGATCACGATCACGTGCGGCCGACGCTCGAGAAGCTCGGCGTGCGCCTCCTGTTCTGGGGCGTCGAGATGAAGCCGGGCTACCCGATCGCGTTCGGCCGCGCGGGCGACGGCAGCGGAGCGTTCGTGTTCGGCCTGCCGGGCAATCCGGTGTCCGCGATGGTGACGTTCGAGCTGTTCGCGCGCCCGTTGTTATTGGCGCTCGCCGGGCGCCGCGATCTCGCGCGGCCCGAGATCCACGCGCTCGCCAGCGAGCCGTTCCACAAGAAGCCGGGCCGCGAGCACTACGTGCGCGTGTGCCTCGCGAGACGTGGCGACGACTTCGTCGCGACCCCCACCGGCAACCAGAGCAGCGGCGTACTGCGCTCGATGACGCTCGCCGACGGCCTGCTCGTGTTTCCCGCCGGCGCGAGCGAGATCGCGGCGGGCGCGCGCGCGCGCGTGATCGTGCTCGACGAGAGCATCTTCGCGCGCGCGATTGGGTGAGCGCGGAGATGGAGGCGGGCTCGCGCATCGCGAACGTCAGCGCGGCGCTGCTGCTCGGCGGCGAGTCGACGCGCATGGGACGCGACAAGGCGTGGCTCGAAATCGGCGGCGAACCGGCCGCGCTGCGGCTCGCGTCGCTGCTGTCGGGCCTGTTCGACGACGTGCTGCTCGTCGGCGGCGATCCACCGGCGCGCGCGCCGGGGCGCCGGATTCCGGACGCCGAAGGCCCGCGCTGCGCGTTGCGCGGCCTCGCGACCGCGCTCGCCAGCGCACGCGAGGAGCGCGTGCTCGTGCTCGCGACGGACCTGATGGCGATGACGCCGGACCTGCTGCTCGCGCTCGTCGCGTACCCCGAGGCCGACGCCGTCGTGCCGCGCGCGGGCGGCGTCGCGCAGCCGCTGTGCGCGATCTACCGGCGTGTGCCGGCGCTCGCCGCCGCGCGACGCTCGCTCGCGGGCGGCCGGCTCGCGCTGATGAGCGTGCTCGACCAGCTCGCGCCGCGCTGGCTCGAGGGAGACGACCTCGCGGCGGTCGACCCGGACGGGCTCGCACTGCGCAACGTCAACACGCCGGCCGAGTACGCGCAGCTCGCCGCGCGCGAGGCGCGCGCGTGAGCTGGCTCGCCGAGCGCGCCGCGAGCTTTCGCTTCGCGTTGCGCGGGCTCGCAGCGCTCGCGCGCGAGCCAAACGCGCGGATTCACGCGGCCGCCGCGCTCGCGGTGATCGTGCTGGCCGCCGCGCTCGGCGTCGGCCGCCACGACGGGGCGCTGCTTGCGCTCGCGATCGGGCTCGTGCTCGCCGCAGAAGCGCTCAACACCGCGCTGGAAGCGCTCGCCGATCACGTGGCGCCGGGCGTCCACCCGCTCGTCGCGCGCGCGAAGGACATCGCAGCAGCCGGCGTGCTGCTCGCCGCGCTCACAGCCGTGGCCGTCGGACTGCTGGTGTTCTGGAAGCCGCTGCTCGCGCGGCTGGTCTCATGATGCCTGCCGCGACCGGCGTGCGGCGCGCGCTCAGAACCGGAACGTCCAGCTGAGCTTGCTCGTCAGCCCCGCGCTCTGGAAGCGGAAGTCCCGCCCTTCGACGTCGTTCGCGCCGTGCGCCTGATTCCAGATGATCACCAGCTCGTTGCCGGGTTGGAGAATCCAGCGCAGACGGCTGTTCCAGCCGATCGAATCGCTCAGGTTGTCGTACTGCACGAACGTGTCCCAGCTGACGTCGGGCGAGAGGATGAACTGTGCCTTCAGCTTCACGAGACGCTGCACGAAGTCTCTGTCGTCGGTGGCGACGATGTCCCCGTCGAGATCGCGCAGCTCGTTCGTGACGTCGTGGGCGCGGTTTTCGATGTATTCGACTTGCCCGAAGAAGTGCTTGCTCAGCCGCAGCTCGAGGTTGCCTTCGACCCTGTGAATCTGGCCGCCAAAGAACCCGCCGTAGGAGTAGTCCAGGTAGAGCGCGACCGGCCGCGAGGGCGCGGTCCCGAAGCCCAGCTGGACGTGGCGCCAATCGAAACGCCCGCTCGGAATGCAGATCAGCGGCGTCTTGTTGATGTAGAAGCCCCCGCAATCGGCGTAGACGCCGTCGTCGAAGTCGGAGATCACCTCGCTGCGCGACTCGGCGCCGAGGTAGACGAAGTCGTCGAGCGCGTTGTGGATCTCGAGGAACGTGGGATTGATGATCAGCGTCTGCAGGTGCCCGTCGAGGCCCTGCACGAGGTCGGCTTTCAGGAAGCTGTCGTAGAAGCGCACGCGGCCGGAGTCGGGACGCCAGCGCCTGCGCGCGAAGGTGTGGAACTGGTCGACGCCGGGGCGATTCACGAAGCCGAGCGCCGGCGTGAAGTCCTCGCCGATCCGCGCCCACGAGGAGTCGACGAACCAGTGGTCGTTCGGGTAGCGGAAGCGCAGGCCGTAAGCGGTGTCGCTCTTCGAGTCGAAGTCGGTTCGCCGCGTGTCGGGGGGATTGGGCGGAAGCGTGCGGAATTCGCGCGCGAGGCCGGACAGCGACGTGCGCTGAGCCCAGCCGATCAGCTCGGCGATCTGCCCGCCGCGCACGTGACTCGAGCGGAGCCGAAAATCGGCGCCGAGCGTCGAGCCGCTGCCCGGGCTGTTAGGGTCGCCGTAGGTCGCGATCACTCCGGCGGTCGACTCGGCGCCGAAGTTCCACTTTGCCCGCGCGACCGAGAGGTTCTTGTTGCCGATGCGCAGGTTCGTCGTGCGCTCGGGCGTCGCCTCGCGCCCGCATTCGTGCGCGGGGTACGCCGTGTCGAGATTGCAGTGCAGCTCGAAGTCCTCGAGCTGGACGTTCATCACGCCGAAGTTGATCGGGCCGACGCGGCCCGTGACCTTCGCCCCCGCGCGGATGTCGAGGATCTCCGTCTGCGCGACGCCGACCGGATCCGAGAAGATGCCCAGCTTGCGCGTGAAGAACGGCATGCCGTTCGGATTCGAGATCTCGTCGAACTGGACCTGCTCGCCGATGCCGCCGAAATCGAAGATTCCGGCGTCTTGGAGGAAGAAGTCGCGCGTCTCCGGGAAGAACAGCGCGAAGCGGTCGAGGTTCACCTGGCGCGCGTCGATGTCGGAGTCGGAGAAGTTGGTGTTGAAGGTGAGCGCGCCGGTGACCGACGGCGTGATCTTGTAATAAGCGTCGAGACCGGCATCGAGCGTCGAGTAGTCGCGATGCTCGTCGAGGTTGCGCTCGACGAAGCCGCCGACCGCGCCGTACGGAACGATGTCGAGCCCGATGCCGGGCACGACGCCCTCGATGCCCGTGAGCGTTCCGGCCTCGGACACGTCGAGCGGAAACCTGTTTTGGCGCCACGAGGCCCAGCGGCTCTCCTCGTTCAGCCGGCGCACGCTGCGCGTGATGTTGAAGCCCCAGGTCGTTTGCGACGGATCGAACGCGAGCGATTGAAACGGGAACGCGAACTCCGCAGTCCACCCTTCCGCGTCGACCCGCGATTTGGCGAACCAGATCCCGTCCCATTGGTCGCGAACCGTCTGGTTGTTCTCGATCAGCGCTTCCCAGCGGCCGCTGTTCGGGTTGGTCGAGAACATGTAGCCGTTGCGGCGGTCGTGGAACGTGTCGATCGTGATCAGCACGCGATCGTCGCTGCGCTGGCTCGTGTCGCGCCGCATCACCTTGGTGATCAGCTTCTCGGGCTCCGGATCCCACGCGCGCACCGACACGTAGAGGAACTCGTCGTCGTAGAGAACTCGGACGTCGGTCGGGAAGGTCGGCTCCGCACCTTCGTGCGGGTTCTGCTGCGTGAGCGGGCCGAGCGAAGTCGCGTGCTGCCACGCCGCATCGCGGATGCGGCCGTCGATCTTCGGCGGCTTCACGCCGGCCGGCAGCTTGCGCAGCGCCGCCGACGGCGACATCTCGCGATTCGGCGCCGGCGGAAACAGCTCGGGATTCGGATTCTCGGCGCGCGCGCGCGCGGCGGCGAGCGCGAGCGCCGCGCTGAGCGCGAGCGCGGCGCAGCCAGCGCGCGTGCGGCGGAGCGAGCCGCTCTTTCCTTGCGTGGTCCCCATCGGCTGCGCGGGTTAGAGGCGCTCGATGATCGTGCCCGTGCCGAGCCCGCCGCCGCAGCACATCGAGATCAGGCCGTAGCGTCCGTGCGTGCGCTCGAGCTCGTGAAGCGCGCTCGTGATCAGGCGATCGCCGGTCGCGCCGGTCGGGTGGCCGAGCGCGATCGCGCCGCCGTTCGGGTTCACGCGCTCGGGCGTAGGCCCGCACTCCTTCTGCCACGCGAGCACGACCGACGCGAACGCCTCGTTCACTTCGTAGACGTCCATGTCGTCGATGCGCAGCTTCGTCTTGTCGAGCAGCTTGCGCGTCGCCGGAATCGGGCCCTTCAGCATCGTCTCCGGGTCGACGCCGACGAGCGTCGAGTAGACGACGCGCGCGCGCGCTCGAAGACCGAATCGCTTCACGGCCGCTTCCGAAGCAAAGATCACGGCGGAAGCGCCATCGGTGACCTGAGAGCTCGTGCCCGCGGTGTGCAGGCCGCCCTCCATCACCGGCTTCAGCGCGGCGAGCTTCTCGAGCGACGTGTCGCGCAGCCCCTCGTCGCGGGCGACGCGCAGCGTCTCGCCGGTCGGCTTTCCTTCCGCATCGAATACCGGCGCTTCCTGCGGCACCACCTCGCGCTCGTAGCGTCCCTCGCGCCACGCGCGCGCTGCGTTCGCTTGGCTGCGCAGGCCGAAGCGGTCCGTGTCCTCGCGCGTGATGCCGTATTCCTTCGCGATCAGCTCTGCGCCTTGGAACTGCGAGTTGAACGCGTACTTCGCGAAGTACGACTTCGGCACCGGCCGCCCGAGCTTCTTGTCCGCGAAGTTCGCGCCGAGCGGGACGCGGCTCATCATCTCGACGCCGCACGAGAGCACGACGTCCTCGAGCCCGGCGCCGACGAGCCCGACCGCGAGCGTGCTCGCTTGTTGGGAGGAGCCGCACTGCGAATCGACCGTGGTCGCGGCGACCTCGAGCGGCAGCCCCGCCGAGAGCCACGCCGTACGCGCGATGTTGTACGACTGCTCACCCACCTGAGAGACGCAGCCGCCGATCACCTGCCCGATCTCGCGCGCATCGATTCCGGCGCGCGCAAGCGCCGCCTTCACGACGTTCCCCAACAAGTCCGCAGCATGCAGCGTCGACAGCCCGCCTCCGCGCCGCCCGAGCGGCGAACGAGCAGCTTCGACGACGAACACATCGGGCATGGCGAATCCTTTCAGGGCGTCCAGCCGCACGAGCGCAGACAGCCCAGGAACAGGCGGCGCACGGTAGCCAGACGCCTTCGCGTTTGCTCAGGAACCATCCACGCCCCGAACACGCAAACCCGCAGCGCAACCTGACGACGCGCGGCGTGAAGCAGGGCCGGTCGACGCGATCAGCGCCGCATGCGGCCGCGGCGCCGGATTCACGGTCGTGGCGCGCTCAGCGACGCCCAGCTGCCGCGTGTCGCCTCCACCCAACTCCGCACGCCGAGGTGCCGAGGTCCGGAGTCGCGACCCCTCCGCCCCGGCGCGCGCGCTCGCGCGCGCTCACGAGGCCCTTCAAAACAACCTCTAGCGGTGCTTCATCTTCACGCGCTCCCCGCCGCGCGTCTTCCCGCCAGCCTCGATCCAGGCCTTGAACGTGCGCCCCGAATCGCGAGCCGGGTTGTAGACGTCTTCTTCGGACTTCCACTTCAACCCGCCCGCGTACACGAGCCGCGACCAATTGGGGAACGAGTACGGCTCCCCGTTCGGCTGGAACGGCTCGGGGAATGCATTCCGCACCTCCCACACGATCGCGCCCGTCTCTTCGTCGACCGCGAGCCACGTGATCGGAAACGTCATCGTCGGGAACGGCGCCATCACGTCGCAGATCCACGCGCGGATCGCCTCGCGCCCGTGCAGCTCGCCGTATGCGTGCTCGATGTAGTGCGCGTCCTCGGCGAAGCAGTCCGCCCAGACGTTCCAGTCACCGGTCTGCGACGCGACGTCGCGGCGTCGCTTGTAGTCCTCGAAGGCTTCGAGCAGCTCGGCGCGCGTGTACGGACCCATGGCTCCTCCCAGATCGGGCCACGCTATCGCAGCGCGTCGACCTCGAAGCAGCGTTCGGGCTCGCTGACGTCGAACTTTCCCAGCGACGGGTTGAACTGGCGCACGCACACGTTCGGCCGCTCGCGCGGCGCGGCCGCGTCGATTCGCAGCAGCACCAGCGTTCCCGCGGTGCGCTCGCCGAGATTGGTTTGGAAATCGGAGAACACGTTGATCACGCGGCTGGCGCCGATGCGGCTGTCCCCGTAACAAGAGAAATTCGGATCGGTGACGTAGTGCCCGCCGACGATCGCGAGCACGCCGCCGCCGCTCGCGAGCTGCCCGGCGCGCAGCGCCTGGCCGGGCTCCGTCGATGCCGCGCACGCAGGCGATTCGCCCGGTCGCGCGATCGCGTGCCCGAGCAGGATGAAATGAGTGCTCGCGCGATGCTGCTCGAGCACGCTTCTCGCCCATTCCGTCTGCGCCTCGCAGTCGGGGTACCAATCGAGCGAGAGCGCGGCGAAGCGTTTCGCGAAGCGGATCCAGCCGCTGCGGCTCGGCGCGCGCTGCGCACCGCCGAGCCCGCAGCGCCCGTGCGCCGGGTGAATCTCGGGCCCCGCGCCCTGCCACTCGGGCTGCTTCGCGGCGCGCTTCATCACGTACTGCTGGAAGTTGCCCGCGCGGTCGCCGCCGCCGGGAACCGCGCAGCCGCTCGGTCCCGCGTCGCAGTCGTGATTGCCGAACGCGCCCAGCCACGGCACGCCGCAGCCCTCGAGGCGGTCGAGCAGCCGCGACGCCGCGTCCCACTGCGTGTGCACGCCGCGCGGCTGCGCCTGTACGAAGTCGCCGACGTGCAGCACGGCCGCGATACGCAGCCCGTCGCGGTTCTCGCAGATCCATTCGGCATTGCGCTCGAGGCGCGGCAGCTGCCACGGAAACTCGAGCCGCGCCGACGTGTCGGGGTCCGTGTCCACCTCGTGCTGCGTGTCGGGGACGATCACGACCGTGAACGCTCCCGCGTCCGGGTCGAGCTCGACGCGCGCCGGAGGCTGCGCCAGTTCGGCGGGTCGCGCGTCCTCGGCGGCGCCGACACCGAGCAGTGTTGGCGCGAACGCGAGCGCGAAGCGGGCGGCGGCGAGCGTCCTTCGCTGCGGCTCCATCGCGCGAGTCTACGCGCGCGCTCGGCACCGGCCTATGCTGCGCCGCCATGCGAGCCGCGAAGATTCGCTGTGGCATCGGCGTCGCCGCGTTCGGCTTCGATCGCGCGCGCGACTACTTCGCGTTTGCCGAGCAGTGCGAGGCCGGCGGCGTCGACTCGCTCTGGCAGACCGACCGTCTCGTCGGCGAGGACGAGCAGCTCGAGCCGATGGCGGCGATGGCTTCGCTCGCCGGCGCGACCTCGCGCATCAAGTTCGGCATGAATGCGGTGGTGGTCGCCTACCGCGACCCGCTCGTGCTCGCGAAGGAGTGCGCGACGATCGACTTCCTGTCGGACGGGAGGCTGCTGCCGGTGTTCGGCGTTGGCTTCGAGGGCGATCCGACCTGGAGGGCGACCGGCCGCGACCCCGCCGCACGCGGCAAGCGCTCGGACGAGATGCTCGAGATCATGGCGCGGCTGTGGGCCGGCGAGGCGGTCGACTTCGCAGGCGCGCACTTCACTTATCAGGGCGCGCGCATCGCGCCGCTGCCCGTGCAGCGGCCGCTGCCGCTCTGGATCGGCGGCCACAGCCCCGCCGCGATCCGCCGCACGGCGCGGATCGGCAGCGGCTGGCTCGGCGGGCTGATGCCGCCCGGCGAGGTCGCGGGCGTGGTCGCCGCGATCCGCGCGGAATGCGCGCGGATCGGGCGCTCGATCGACCTCGACCACTACGGCGCAACGCTGCCGTTCCGCTTCGGCGACGACGGCGACCCGCTGGTGCAGCGCTTCGCGGCGCGCGCGAGCGCGCGCGCCCCGGGAACCGAATCCCAAATCGTCGTGGGCAAGCCGGCCGATCTGGTCGCGCGCATTCAGCAGTACGTCGCCGGCGGCGTCTCGAAGTTCGTGCTGCTGCCGCTCGCGCGCGGCACGCGCGATCTGCGCGAGCAGACCGCGCGCACGATCGCGGAAGTGCTGCCCGCGGTGGAGAGCTAGCTCGTGTTCGCTTCCGCCTCGCGCGCGCCCGTGTTGCTACGCGCCGAGTGGCGGATGCTCGCGATGCTGAGCTGGGAGATCGACCCGCGCGTGCTCGCTCCGCTCGTGCCCGCGGGCTGCACGCTCGATGCGTTCGGCGGCCGCACGTTGATCTCGCTGGTCGGCTTCCAGTTCAAGAGGTCGCGCGTGGCCGGCATCCCCGCGCTCGGCCACGCCGCGTTCGACGAGGTGAATCTGCGCTTCTATGTGCGCCGCGAGCAGCCGGACGGCGTCCGGCGCGGCGTCGTGTTCGTGCGCGAGCTGGTGCCGAAGCCGCTCGTCCGCACGCTCGCGAATGTGCTGTACGGGGAGCACTACATCACGCTTCCGATGCGCCACCGCGACGCCGCGCCGGAGCTCGCCTACGAGTGGCGGCGCGCCGGAGCGTGGGAGGGGCTGCGCGTTGCGACCGACGGCGCGCCGTTCACGCCGGCCGATGACGCCGAGGAGACGTTCCTCTCCGAGCATTATTGGGGCTACACGGCGCGGCCCGGCGCGCGCACGTTCGAGTACCGCGTCGAGCACCCGCGCTGGCGCGTGTGGCGCGCGCGTGAGGCGAAGCTGGATGCCGACGTGGCCGCGCTCTACGGAGAGGCGTACGCGGGGGCGCTCTCCGTCTCGCCGTGCTCTGCGTTCGTCGCCGAGGGCTCACCGGTCGCGGTGCGCTGGCGCACATCCATCCATTAGGGGGACATGCCGATGCCGATCGATCTGCAGGCGCTCGAGGAGATCAAGCAGCTGAAGTACCGCTACGTGCGGTGCGTCGACCGCAAGCTGTGGGCGGAGCTGCGCGAGACGCTCGCCGAGGACGCCACCAGCTCGTACGGCGGCGGCAAGTACAGCTTCCGAGGGCGCGATCAGATCATGGCGTTCCTCGAGAAGTCGATGTCATCTCCGAAGTTCTTGTCGAGCCACACGGTGCATCAGCCGGAGATCGTGCTCGAGAGTCCGACGCGCGCGCGTGGAATCTGGGCGCTCCATGACACCGTGATCAATCTGGAGCAGGGCTGGACTCTGAATGGGTCGGCGTTCTACGAGGACGTGTACGTGAAGGGGGCGGACGGGAAGTGGCGGATCCAGCACACGGGGTACACGCGCACCTACGAAGAGATCGAGCAGCGCGCGAAGACCGGGGCGAAAGTGACGGATTCGTTTTGGGGCGAGCGGGAGCTGAAGTGGGATCCGGTGTGAGGTGTCGGAGGAGGCGCGGGGATCGCAGCGGCTTCGAGCCTCGCCTCCCGCGCGCTTCGCGTCGGGCGCGACCGTGGTGCTGCGATCGCTACTTCGCGCCGCGCGCGGCGTCGACGCTCCAGGTGCCGGAGCCCTTCGCGGCGATGAAGAGGAACGCGAAGCAGTAGGCGACGGCGAGCTCGCCGCCGTTGACGAGCGGCACGATGCTGCCGGTCGGGTTCTGGTCCGCGTTGAATGCGTGGCCGATGGCGAACGCCGCGGCCATCGTGCCCGACAGCAGGAAAGCCGCGGGTCCTGCGAATAGGCCGACCGCGACGAGCAGGGCGCCGAAGAGCTCGATCGACCCGAGGCCGTAGAGCATCGGCGCGGGCATCATCCCTTCCGGAATTCCGCCGAACCAGCCGAGCAGTTTTTGGGTGCCGTGCTGGAGCATCAGCAGGCCCGTCATGATGCGAAACGCCGCGTAGACGTATTCCGCGTAGGGAGCGAGAAAGCCCATGAGTGGATTCTCCGTGTCGTTACGGGGAGCTCGGTCTGCGCATTCTATGCAGGGTTGCGCGGGCTTGGGGCGGGTTTTTGCGAGGCGTGACCGCGCGCACTCCGTAACCGTCAGGGACGCACGACCGTTCTAGCGAGATGCGAGGGGCCGAAATGCGATCGATTCGAGCGAGCAGGTTGCCTGAGCGCGAGGTGACGCCTGAGGCGCTCTTCCTACGGCGCCGCGCGTTCCTCCAGGCCGGCGCCGCGTTCTCGGCTTCGCTGGTGTTCGGCTGCGGCGAAGACACCGCGGCGCGCGCGGCGACGCCCGAGAGCGCTGCGCTCGCAAAGCTTCCTGACGTGATCCCCGCACCCGAGGGCTACCGCACGAGCGAGGAGCCGACGCGCTACGCGGACGCGACCGCGTACAACAACTTCTATGAGCTCGGAACCGGCAAGGAGGACCCGGCCCAGAACGCGCACTCGTTGCGCGTGCGGCCGTGGACGATCGCGGTCGAGGGCGAGGTCGCGAAGCCCGGCGTGCTCGACATCGAGACGCTGCTGAAGGCGTACCCGCTCGAGGAGCGGATCTATCGGCTGCGCTGCGTCGAGGCGTGGTCGATGGTGATCCCGTGGGTCGGCATCCCGCTCGGCGACGTGCTCAAGCGCTTCGCGCCGACTTCTCAGGCGAAGTACGTCGCGTTCGAGACGCTCGTCGACGAGCAGCAGATGCCCGGCCAGCGCCGCCGCACGCTCGACTGGCCGTATCGCGAGGGGCTGCGCATGGACGAGGCGCTGCATCCGCTCGCGATCCTCGCGGTCGGCATGTACGGGCGCGTGCTGCCCGGCCAGAACGGCGCGCCCGTACGGCTGGTCGTGCCGTGGAAGTACGGCTTCAAGAGCATCAAGTCGATCGTGCGAATGCGGCTCGCCCCGCGCATGCCGCGCACCACGTGGAGCGACGAGAACCCGAGCGAATACGGCTTCTACGCGAACGTGAATCCGCATGTCGACCACCCGCGCTGGAGCCAGCGCAGCGAGCGCCGCATCGGCGAGTGGAGCAAGCGCCCGACGCTCGAGTTCAATGGCTACGGCGAGCAGGTCGCGGGCCTGTATCGGGGCATGAACCTGCGCCGGAACTTCTGATGCTCGAGCGATTGGGTCGAGCGCGCATCGCTCACCCGAGAGGGGCTAGCACGTGAAGCGCCGCTGGCTCCACCGCGTGCTGATCGCGCTCGCGCTGGCGCCGCTCGCAGGCCTCGCGCTCGGCGCGGCGCGTGGCGAGCTCGGCGCGAATCCGGTGGAGACGATCACGCACACGACCGGCGCGTGGGCGCTGCGCTTGTTACTGGCGTCGCTCGCGGTGACGCCGCTGCGCCGGCTCGATGCGCGTCTCGCCGCGCTCGCTCCACTGCGCCGGACGCTCGGCCTGCTCGCGTTCGGCTACGCGCTGCTGCACGCCGCGACGTTCTTCGCGCTCGATCTCGGCTTCGCGCTCGCGCTGCTCGCGGAAGAGGTCGCGGAGCGCCCGTACGTGACGCTCGGCTTCGCTGCGCTGCTCGCGATGCTCCCGCTCGCGCTGACGTCGACGCGCGCAGCGCAGCGCCGGCTCGGCCGCCGCTGGATCGCGCTGCACCGGCTCGTCTACGTCGCGGCCGCGCTCGCGGTCGCGCACTTCCTGTGGCTCGTGAAGAAAGATCTGCGCGAGCCGCTCGTGTACGCGGCGCTGCTCGCGCTGCTGCTCGCTGTGCGCGCCGTTCGCGCGCGCTGGCCGATCGGTCTCCGGGCGAGCAGCTAGCTCGGCTCGAGCGCGACGAGCTCGCCGCTGCCGGCGCGCAGCTCGCGCCAGCTCGCGACGCCGAGCGCGATCGCGGCGAACGAGCCGGGCCGGATGCCGCTCGCCAGCCGCAGCCGCGCGCGTGGATCGCTGCGGCGCGCGAGCTGGCGCGCCAGATCGGAGAGGCCGGGCTCGTGCGCGACCAAGAGCACGCACGCGCTCGCGTCGGGCACGCTCTGCAGCGCGGCGAGGAGCTTGGCCGCGCTCGCGAGGTAGAGC
>Ga0187893_10002935_pt1 | contig 36022 bp, 39 predicted proteins | sample MA1701074metaG_FD_139574 | JGI IMG/M metagenome (GOLD analysis project Ga0187893, IMG submission 139574) | White microbial mat communities from a basaltic lava cave in the Kipuka Kanohina Cave System on the Island of Hawaii, USA - MA170107-4 metaG ... | reverse complement strand
CCCGACCGGCACCGAGATAGCGGGGCAGCCGGTCAACGTGAGCACGAAGGTGAGGTACATCCAGTCGATGTACGAATCGAGCTTCTCGCCGCCGATCTCGGTCGGGAAGCGCTGCGCCACCGGGTACGGCGGCACCGCGACCGTCGGGCAGGCGAGCACATCGTGGTGCTCGAAGTACGCCGCGACGCGCATGAACAGTTCGCCGCGCAGCCGGTCGGCGCGGGCGAGGTCGGCGCCACCCTGCTGCAGGCCCTTCTCGATGTTCCAGATGATCTCGGGACAGATGCGCTCGCGGTGCTCGTCGAGCAGCGGGCCGCGCACTGCCGCCACGAGGTTGGCGCGCAGGGTCTGGAAGGCCTCGAAACCGCCCGAGAAGTCCGGGTGCTCGCCGTCGACCCGGGCACCGACATCGTCGAAGCGCTGCACCGCGGCGCGGCACAGGTCGGCGACTTCCCGGTCGACCTTGCCGATGCCGAGGTCGGGTGTGAAGCCGACGCGCTTCGGCGCGCGCGGGTGGCGCACGGCATCGACGAACGGCAGCGGCGGTGGCGCGATCGACAGCGGGTCGCGCAGGTCGAAGTGCGCCTGCGCGTCGAGCATCAGCGCCACGTCGGCGACGCAACGGCCCATCGGACCTTCGACCCACAGCGCATCGAACGGCACCACCGACTCGGGGCGCGGCACCCGCCCGACGCTGGGGCGCAGGCCGACGACGCCGCAGTAGCTCGCCGGGATGCGCAGGCTGCCGCCGAGATCGTTGCCGGTCGCGAGCCAGACCATGCCGCTGGACAGCGCCGCAGCCGATCCGCCGGACGAGCCGCCGACCGTGAGCTCGGTGTTCCACGGGTTCCGGGTGGCGCCGAAGACCGTGTTGAACGTGTTCGCGCCCGCGAACTCGGGCACGTTCGACTTCGCCACGGCGATCGCGCCGCGCTGCTGCAGGCGGCTCACCGTCAGGTCGGAGCGCGGCGGGCGGTGCTGCGCGTAGATCGGCGAGCCGTAGGTCGTCGGCGCGCCGGCGACATCGTTGTAGTCCTTGACCGCGATCGGCAGGCCACCGAGCCAACCCGGCGCTGAAGCGGTCGCCGCGTCGGGCCGCGGGAACGATCGCGCCTCCTCGCGCGCCAGCTCGAAACGGCGGATCGGCAATGCGTTGACGATCGGATCGACTGCCTCGATGCGTGCGATCGCGGCATCGACCAGCTCGAGCGGGGAGACTTCGCGCTTTCTCAAGAGCTCGACGACCCGCGTGGCCGGCATGTCGCACAGTGTCGCGGTGCGCGGGATCTCTTCGGTGATGCGGCTGTCCATCCTTCGGCTCCTGGTGCGGCAATTGCGCTTGCTTTGGTGTGCGGACAATAATTTCTCGAGCCGCCCGAGACAAATCGCTTCTTCCGATAAGGCTCATCAGCCCGGCTTCTAAGCATTCCAGAAAGAAGACCATGGACATCAGGCACCTGCGCACCTTCGTCACCGTGGCGCGTCTGGGCAGCGTCACGCGCGCGGCGGAGGCGCTGCACCTGACGCAACCGGCGGTCAGCGGTCAGCTGAAGAATCTCGAAGAGGAGCTGGAGCTACAGCTCCTTTCGCGCACGACGACGTCGGTCACGCTGACGCAGTGCGGCCAGGAGCTGCTGCGCAAGGCGGAGAGAACAATCGAGTCGTTCGGCGACTTCGTGCATGCCGCGAAATCGTTCCGCGGCCAGATCAGCGGACGGCTGCGGGTGGGCGTGGCCATGCTCGACCCCGAGGAGTTGCGCGTCGGCGCTTTCATGCATCGGATGGTCACGCACCACCCGGCGCTGAAGATCGACCTGCACGTCGGCCGCATCACGTGGCTGCTCGACGCGCTGCGCGGCGCCGAGCTCGACGCCGCGATCTTCGTCTGCAAGTCGCTGCCCAAGGACACGAGCGGCATCGTGCTGAAGCACCTGGCGTTCCGCATCGTCGCGCCGATGGCCTGGAAAGACCGCCTGGCCGGCGAGAACTGGAGCGATGCCGCGCAGTTGCCCTGGCTGCGCATGACGCCGCGCAGCGCACACGACGAGATGATGAAGGAGATCCTCGACCACGCAAGCATCAAGCCGGTCGAAACGGTCCAGGCGGACCACGAGGCGCTGATCTATGCGCTGGTCTCGGCGGGTGTCGGCATCGGCCTGCTGCGCGACGAGCTGGCCGATCGCGGCGCGGCCGAGGGCAAGCTGTTCGCCTACGGCGATGCCTGCGTCAAGACGACCTTGTCGTTCATCTACCCGTCGGAGCGCGAGGACGACCCGACCATCGCGGCCAGCGTCGACGTGCTGCGCGACCTCTGGGTCGACTGAATCGCGGCAGGCCCTCATCGACGCCGGATCCCGCGGCCAATCACGAGGCCAGCGATCGCGTCGGAGATTACGTCACCGCGCGCGGTCGTAGAGCGAAGTCGGCTGACCCTTGGGACCGGTCGTTGGCGACACGATTTTCTTGATGGATGAGCGATCGGAAGTGGCGCTTATGAACAGTTCGGCGAGCGAACCCGAGGTCAGACGGCAAGTTGAAGTGGCTTGATGCGCTTCAACACGGGTGCAGCGGCCTTTCTGGCGTGCCACAAGTCGTACGCGGCCTGCATGCCTAGCCAGACCTGAGCACGGCCGCCGTGCTCTGCGCCCAGCCAGCGCTCGATGCGTAGCGCCATATCCGGGGAAATGGCGGCTCGAGCGTTGAGTACGCGCGACAAGGCCACGCGGGTGACTCCAAGCGCAACGGCGGCCTGAGTGACCGTTAGCTCGAGCGCAGGCAGCACATCGTCGCGCAGCGTCTGGCCGGGGTGCGGGGGGCTGTGCATGCGGGTCATGATGGGTTGTCCTCAGTGGTAATCGCGGTAGTCGACGAGCAGCGCGTCTCCGTCTTTGAAACGGTACGTGAGACGCCAGTTCCCATTCACCCACACGGACCAGTGACCGGCCCGGTTGCCGGTTAGGGGATGCAGCCGCCAACCGGGCAGGTTCATGTCTCGGGGCAGCCCAGCCTGATCGAGCTGCGCCAACTGTCGCCGCAGCTTGGCGGCGTGCGCCGGTTGAATCCCTGCCTTCTTGCCGGTCAGGAAGAAGGCTTCCAGGCCCTTGTGCGCGAAAGAACGTATCACCGGCGCCAAGTGTATAGCATAGATATACACATGGCAAGGGCAACCCGGCGGCTCATAGAACCGATTCTTCAATCTCCGCGGCAAGGGAATGCTGGTAGGCCGTGTTGGGATCGAACCAACGACCAAAGGATTATGAGTCCCTAAACCATGGATTTCCTTGGACGCCGTTGACTGGCACCAGAACTTGCGCTCATAGGGAAATGGGTCCAAAATAGTCCGCATGCGTGCAACCTGATTTGGCCCGAAACTGGCACCAGACTGGCACCAGCGGGCTTGCGGACTATGGTCGAGAAGGCATCAGCGAAGGGCTACAGCGACGCAATCCGGGCGCTCGTGACGGGGCGATTCGTGACGCTCGAAAGTCGTCTGGACCACGGCGGCTCGCTGCAAGCGCGCAAGCTCGCGACGGGCGCGGTGCAGCTCTACTGGCGCTATGCCTACCGAGGCACCACGAGTCGTCACCCGATCGGCATCTACGACCCATCAGCGCCACCGAAGAAGCGCGAACCGACCGGCAAGGGCTACGGCATCGCGGCAGCCATCGAGACGTGCCGCGCGCTGGCGCAACGCCACGAGCAGCACGCGAACGCAGGCGGCTTGCGGCAGGCCATCGCCGAGGAGCGCAAGCGCTTTGATGCCGCAAAGGCTGCGCAAGCGGCCAAGGACTCACAAACGTTGGGTCGCCTTCTGGACGCCTACGTCGCGCACTTGAAGGGGAAGGAACGGCGCAGCTACGCCGAGGCCGAGCGGCTGTTCCGGGCGCACGTCGCCGAGGCATGGCCGCGCGTCGCAAGCGCGCCTGCTGTCGACGTGACCCCCGACGATGTGCTCGACATGCTGCGCAGGCTCGTCGAGGCCGGCAAGGGGCGCACGGCCAACAAGCTGCGCTCGTACCTGCGCGCCGCCTACCAGTGCGCCATCGACGTGCGCACGAGCGCATCGATTCCGGTCGCGTTCAAGTCCTTCGCCATCATCACGAACCCCGCAGCCGTGACCAAGCGCGATCCGAAGTTCGACCGCAGCGCCAAGCACCCGCTGAACGCCGAGGAGCTGCGCGCGTACTGGCGCAGGGTCAGGCAGCTGGCCGGGATGCCGGGGGCTGCGCTGCGCCTGCATCTGCTGACCGGCGGGCAACGCAAGGAGCAGCTGCTTCGGCTGCGCTGGGCCGACGTCACCGACGAGATGATCACCATCTTCGACACCAAGGGCCGGCCTGGTCAGGGCCCGCGCGCGCACTCAGTGCCGCTCGTCGCGCCGGCAGCAGCGACACTGAAAGGCATCGAGCGCTCGGGCGAGTTCGTTCTATCGACAACGAAAGGCAAGCGCCCGCTGAGCTCGGTAACCCTGTCGCAGTGGGCGCGCGAGGCGGTCGGCGAGGCGATTGCAGGCTTCCAGATCAAGCGCATCCGCTCGGGCGTCGAGACACTGCTCGCGGCCGCCGGCATCAGCCGCGAGATTCGCGGGCACCTGCAGTCGCACGGGCTTGCCGGCGTGCAGGCGAGGCACTACGACGCGCATGACTACCTGCCCGAGAAGCGCAAGGCGCTCGAGGTGTTGCTCGCGCAGCTCGAGCACAAAGAGACCGAGAAGGTCGTCGCGATGCGACGGCCCCGCGCCGGCCGGTAGCCGGCAAAGAGCGAGGCCTCGAGGGGCGTTGAACACCTCGAGGCCTCTGACCCCCAACCGATCGAGAGAGGATCGAGATGAAGGCTGCTTCCAATCCTACCCGCGCCGCCGAGCCGTCACACCCGGCCTTCGCGCAGCGACGAAGGCGCCAGGCGCTGCCAGCTCAGACAAGCAACCCGCACGAGGATGCCGTAATCGCGCTCGCGCTGCGCATCATCGAGTCGCGCATGCGCAGCGCAGGGCCGCTGTTCGACGCGCCGGGGTGCGTCAAGGACTACCTGCGCATGCAACTTGGGCATCTCGAGCACGAGGTGTTCGCCGCTCTCTTCCTCGACGCCAGGCACCGGCTGATCGAGTTCCGGGTGCTGTTTCGCGGCACCTTGACGCAGACGCGCGTCTACGCGCGCGAAGTGGCGAAGGAGGCACTCGCGCTCGGCGCTGCCTCGCTGGTGCTCGCGCACAACCATCCGTCGGGCACGGCAGAGCCTTCGCCCGCCGACGAGGACTTGACCGTGGCGCTGAAGATCGCTCTCAAGCTGGTCGACGTGTGTGTGCTCGACCACATGATCGTCGCCGGCGAGCACGTCGTGTCATTCGATGAGCGAGGGCTGCTGTGACCTTGGCGCGGCCCCCGCAAAAGAGCGGGCCGGCCGAGACCCACCACGGCACGGCCGGCCCTGTGACCCAACCCCCAAACACGATAGAGCCAAAGGGATCGTGATGGGAGAGGGGCCCGCGGCGATGATAGCGAAGAAGGACGCCGCCAAGGCGGGCCGTGAGTGCTCTCCCGCGCAGTGACAGCACTCCAGCAACGTTCAACGAAGGATGTGAATGTGGCGACCCCGTTCATGAAGTTCGAGCATGCAGCGCGCGCTCGGCTGCTCGAACTCTTGCCCGAGCGGCACGTTGACGAGCTCGAGCGCCGCGTCGCGGTGGCGCAGGGCTTCATGGAACAGGAGCGGGCTCAGCCAGGCAACGCCGAGGTGCGCGCGCAGCTGAAGCGCATGAGCGAGTTGGCTGGCAAGCTGCGTGTCGCCCTGGACCCCCTGGGGCCTGAGAGCGTCAGGATCGATGCGCATCTCAAGGCGATATTCCACCAGCACATGGACCGGCCGCGGGCGCAGATGACGGCCGACCTCGAGTGCTTGGCCGAGGCTTGCCGCCGGGTTGCCGGCTCGCTAGCGACGCAGACACAGCGGCAGTCGCACGTCTTGCTTGTCAGCAAGGTTGCAGCGCTTGCCAAGGACGCCGGCCTGGACGTCTCCGAGGCGCCGAGGAGCCGCTTCTTCACCATCTGCAGGCTCGTGTTCGAGGCGGTCGGCGTCTTCCAATCCCCGGCCGCCTCGATTCGAGCCTACAAGACCTGGGAGTCGTCGGGGAGATAACCGCTCGGCCGAAATCGATGGCGGTTATGTCCTAGGCATGGCGGCGATCGTCGCCGATGCTTCCGCAAGCTAAACCAAGCCTGCGAGATGCAATGGATTCCGAGACAACCCTCTGGCGCTTGCCCACGCTGATACGCGAAACCGGGCGCAAGCGGTCTTCGCTCTACAACGATGTGTCGCGCGGCACGATGACGCGACCAATTCGAATCGGGCCTGGGGCGGTCGCCTGGCCAGCCCGAGAAGTCGCGGCCCTCAACCGCGCGCGCATCGCCGGCCGCAGCGACGATGAAATTCGCGCGCTCGTCGCCCAGCTGCACGCGGCGCGTACGGCATGAGCGACCCCGTACCCGCGGCCGTGCTCGACCCCAAACGCCTCACAACGTTGCAAGCCCACGCCGCGCTCGCCGGCTACACGCTGGAGCAGCTCGCCGATGGCTCGCTCGTCGTTGAGCGTTGGGGGCTGCTGCGCCGGCTGCCCGACCTCGAGGCCGCGGAGGCATGGCTCGACGCGCCGGACGGGGAGTCGTGACCATCTTCGCCTACTCCATCGGCGCTTCGCGTTACGACGCCCGCCCTGAGCGTCGCGAGGCCGCATCGTTGCGCGCATTCGCTGCCGACGTGCTCCGCCGCCGCGCGCCGAACAAGGCCGCCGCCGGGTACGTGGCCGCAGCGTTCGGCGGCGACGGGCGCCGCAGCCGCGCGAACGCTGAGCCGTGCACCTGGCTCGCCATTGACGCCGACGCCATCGACGCGGCTGTCTGGCCAGAGTGGCGCCTCTACCTGGTGCGGTACCGCGGGTTCGGGTGGCCGACAGCATCGAGCACGCCGGCAGCGCCGCGCGAGCGATGCATCCTCGAGCTGAGCGAGCCTGTCGCGCGCGAAGAGCGCATCGCGATCGGGGCACTGCTGTCGGGAGATATCGCCGCCGAGTTCGGCGCCGCGGTCGTGATAGACCCGAGCACTTACCGAGCTGAGCAGCCGTGCTTTCTCCCACTGACCGATGCGCGGCCGTATTACTTGCTCGGCGAGCCGCTCGACGTGCCGCGTTGGCTCGCCCAGGCGCCGCCGGCGCCGCCCGAGCCGCCGCCCGCGTCGGCCGCGGTTGTTGCTCTCGCGGATGTGCGCATGCGCGTCGTCGTCGCGCAGCTGCACGCAGCCGGCCTGCTGCTCGCACCGCTGCCGAACGCGCGTGGCTACGCGATGCTGTGCCCATGGCAGCGAGCACACACAACGTCGGCTGAGCGTGGCACAAGCGCTACAGCCCTGCTGTTTCCGTCAGAGGAAAACGGGTGGCGCGGGGCGTTCCGCTGTTTGCATGCGCACTGCGCGCAGCGGCGTCTGCGCGACCTGCTCGATGTATTGCGCCGCGCGAGCCGCGCGAGCCGCGCGAGCCAGGCGGCATGATGCAGGACACGCCGCACGCCGCTGCCATATTCGCGGCCGCCAACTGGGACGGCGCCGCCCGCCCGATAGGCCCCGACGACGAGCAGCTGCCCTACCTGGTGACGGACATGTCGCAGCTCGCCCGTGCCGACGACACCCCGCAGCAATGGTTCTGGGACTCATACATGCCGGCGGGCCATGTCACGATGCTCGCGGGCCACGGCGGCGCGGGCAAGTCCACGCTGGCGCTGCATCTTGCCGCGTGCGTTGCGACAGGTACCCCAGCCTTCGGTCGCGCGACAACGCGCGCGCGGGTGCTCTATTACTCAGCGGAGGACCCGGCGGCGTTGCTGCTGCGGCGGCTGCGCCTCATCTGCGACCGGCTCGCGCTGCCGGTCGCCGAGGTCGCGCAGTGGCTTCAGATTGTCGATGCGTGGGACCACGCCCCCGTGCTGTTTCGCAGAGCGTCGCGTCGATGGCACCCGCTGCGGCTGCACGACGGCCACTTACGGCGCGCTCGCCGAGTACGTGCGTGCCGAAGGCTTCGGGCTCGTCGTGGTGGACAACGCCAGCGACGTCTACGACGGGGACGAGATTCACCGGCCCACGGTACGCGCGTTCGTCCGCGACCTGGCGCGCCTCGTGCGCCCCAGCGGCGGCGCTGTGCTGCTGCTCTCGCACGTTGACAAGATGACGAGTCGCTCTGGCAAGCTGGCCAACGGCGAGGCCTACAGCGGCTCGACGGCCTGGCACAACAGCGTGCGGTCGAGACTCTTCCTGCTCGAAGTCGAGCCGGGGCAGCTCGAGCTCAGCCACCAGAAGTCAAACCTCGGCCCGCGGCGCGAGCCGCTGCGCTTGGAGTGGCTGGGTGGTGACGTGATGCGCGTCGCGCAAGCCGGGTTCGTCGCGGCGCTTGAGGCGCAAAGCGACACCAGGGCCCTGCTGAGTCTGCTGCACGAGTTCGCGGCGCGCGGCGAGTACGTCACCACCGCGGTGACGAGCCGAACGAACGCGGCGCGATTGTTCGCTCGCGAGAAGCAGTTCCCAAAGCACCTGACGACAGCGGACGTGTTCGCGCTGCTGCGCGACGCCGAGCGCGACCAGCTGATTCGTCGCGAGCAGTACCGCGGTGCGGATCGAAAACCGCGTGAGTGCTGGGCGCTGACGAACTCCGGACATGCGCTCATCGGGGTTGCGGCGACTGCGGCGACTTCGAGCGACTCACAAGTGACCGCAGTGACCGCAGTGGCGCAAGGCGCCTGCGGCGACTGCGGCGACTTCGCCGGGGGGGTATGGGGGGAAGAGCGCGCACAAAAGCCGCCGCACTTCGAGCCGGAGCGCGACGCATGAGGCCCCGCCAAAGCATCACGCGGGTCCTTCCTCGGCGCCCCCCAAAGCGGGTCGTTCGCGAGCGCGATGCACACGCGCTTGGTGAGTTTTGCAAAAGGTCACCCCGGCGGCCGCAGGCCACGAACCCGGCGCATGGCGTGACGCAGCCAGACGCAGCAGCGCGGTACAGCGCGCCCGATCTGTCGTTGAAGCTGGTGCGCCCGAGCTCAGCGCCGCAGCCGAAGTCGCCGCCCTGCCTGCGGGCGCCAGAGCCGACCTTGCCTCAATTGACGCCGCACGAACGGTGCGTCGGCAAACTTGCCGACCCAAGTTCTCAATCGATTCATGCTGAGAGAGGAGATGACCATGAACCCAATCGAGTCCATAGCCCAGCCCTTCACCCCCGCTGACCTGGCGCAGCTGGCCGAGAAGATTGCGGCCGCACCCCAGAACTGCCTGCTGTGGTACTGGTCGCCTGCTACGCGCAGCGTCGTCGTTGTTTGGATTGTTGCCGGGCGCGTTGACGGGTGGGAAGTCGTCTCGCCCATGACGACCGCTGCGCTCGCTCGCGAGTACGCCGAGGCCGTCCATGCTGCGGCGAATGCGGCGAAGAACAAGCTCGAGGAGCCGCCGGCCGCGCCGCCGCGTCCCAACTGAATGCGCGCTGCTCAATGTTGACGCCCCCCGATGGGCGACGCACAATCGGCGCCGCGCGCGAGCTTTGCATGCCCGAGCGCCGCGTCGAGAGGGTCCGATGCTTCGCGCTCGGACACGATCCGCGGCCACTGAGCGCAAAGCGGGAGCCGGGTCTGAATGGCCCGACTGGTCAGCCGCAGCAGTCCAGTCCCGTCCTTGGAGGCTTCATGCCTGAAACGCTCGTGCGCCGGTTTGAGCTGCACGCGGAGCCGCGCGGCCAGACCTACGTCGCGTCGCTCTCGTCCGAGCAGCCGGTCGAGCGCGACTTCGGCGTCGAAGTGCTGGAACACACGGCCGAGGCGGTTGACCTGAGCCGCGCCCGGGACGGTCTGCCCCTGCTCTTCAATCACGACACGCAGCGCCTCATCGGCCGCGTCAGCGGCCTTCACGTCGCGGAGCGCCGCCTGCGCGGCAGCCTCGCCTTCTTCGACACCACCGAGGGCCGCCAGGCGCTTGTGGCCGTCGAGAACGGCCATCGCGAGGTTTCGGTGCGCTACGAGATCCTGAAGACGCGCAGCGAGCGAGACGGCGTCGTGCGCGTCACGCGCTGGAAGCCCTACGAAGCATCGGTCGTGAGCGTCCCGGCCGACGCAACGGTCGGCATCGGCCGCGCGGCCCCTTCCCCTCACGCGGCCCACACGGCCCACACGGAGCACAGCATGCAAGACGACATCCCCCAAGACCCGCCGCTCCAGCAGTCGCGCAGCCAGCGCCGCGCGGCCCAGGCGAGCGCCGCCGCGCTCGCGGCCACCGAGCAGTCGGCCGTCGAGGCCGAGCGCGAGCGCATCAAAACCATTCGCCTCATCTGCCGCCAGCAGAAGGTTGGCGACGAGTTTGCCGACCGCGCCATCGCAGAGGGTGTGTCCATCGACGACTTCTGCCCCGCGTTGCTCGAGCACGTCGAGGCCCGCCGGAAGGCGAACGCGGTCTTCGTCCCCATTCCTTCATCGTTCGGGGCGAGCGACATCTCCGTGCAGTCGCGCGAGTGGGCCCACATGGTGAACCGCTTTTCGATCGGTCGCTTGATGCAAGCGAGGCTCGACCCGGCGACGTTCCTTCGCCATGCCGGGCCGGAGATGGAGGTCTCGCAGGAGCTTGCACGCGGCGCGGCCCTGCCGAGCAACGGCGTCTTCGTTCCGATCGAGGCCTTCTTCGGCTCGGTGATCCGCGCGCATCAGCGCAGCCTGTCGGTTGCGGTCGCAGCGGCCGGCGGCAACACCGTGCAGACGACGATTGACCCGTCGCTGTTCGCCGACGCGCTGCGCACACGCACGATCGCCGGCGCGCTCGGCGCGCGCCTGCTGCCCGGTCTGTCGTCCACGCTCGTCATCCCGAGGAAGACCGCGACGACGGCGGCCGGCTGGTTGACGGAGACGGGTGCCGCGGCATCGAGCGATCCGGCCTTCGACCAGCTTACACTGGCACCCAAACGCATCGGTGCCTACACCGACGTGAGCCGGCAGCTCATCCTGCAGTCCGAGCTGGCGATGGAAGAGCTTGTTCAGGCCGACCTGACGCAGACCATCCTCGTCGAGCTCGACCGGGTTGCGCTGCTTGGCACCGGCGCGAGCAATCAGCCGCGCGGCATCACGAACACGGCGGGCGTCGGCTCGGTGGTCGGCGGCACCAACGGTGCGCAGATCAACTGGGGGCACGTGCTCGACCTCGAGCGCGCCGTGGCCGACGCGAACGCGCAGGTGGACCTGGGCGCTTGCGGGTATGCGATCAACCCGAAGTCGCGCGGCTGGATGAAGCGCACGCAGAAGGTGGCCGCCTCGAGCGCCGAGCTGATCCTCGGCGATGACGCGATGGATGCGAGCGGCATCACAAGGCTAAACGGCTACCGCTGCGGGGTCTCGACACAGCTGCCCAGCAACGGCACCAAGGGGACTTCGAGCGGCGTGTGCAGCACCTTGATCTACGGGTGCTGGTCTGAGCTGTTCATCGGCATCTTCGGCCCTGCAGTCGAGGTGATCGTGGACCCGTACACGCTCGCGACCACGGCGCAGGTGCGGGTCACCGCGAACCTCTTTGCCGACATCGGCGTGCGCCGTGCGGCAAGCTTCGCCGTCATGAGCGATGCGCTGACGGTCTGATTGGCGACCTACCCTGCCTCGTGCCGCGAATGGGGGGCCGCGGGGCGCGGCAGCAACCGCGTGTGCGCTTTCTTCCTGCTCGCCCCATGAGCCCGCCGCCGCGGTCTTTCCAGGCCCTCCAAGCGTTCGGAGAGCCTCCAAGCTACCCAGGTAGCGGGGGCCTCGCGATCGCGCCTCGGCGGCGTTCCTGAACAGCGAGAGAGCCGCTTCGCGAGCTCATAGAGCGCGCGACCGAAATCAAGATTCGCGCCGAGCGCAGAGCCGGCGAGATGCTTGAGCAATCCGCGAAGAATAGTGGCGGTCGACCATCGGAAAACCGGTCATCAAGGAGTACCGGTTCATCACCAACTCTCTCTGAAATCGGAATCACCAAGAACGAGTCGAGCCGCTTTCAGCAGCTGGCCGCGATGCCCGAGGAGCGCTTCGAGGCCGCCGTCGCTACGGCCAAGGCCATTGCCGGCGAGGTGAGCGGGCGAGCGTGACACCCGGCGGTCGAGGCCCCAGAGGTTGCGTCCCACGTCGGTACGCAACCGGAGCGAATGTCCAACGAAAGTACATTCGCCGCGACCCTCACCGACATCGGAGCACTTGTCAAACTCGCCGACAAGTGTTCGGCCGCGCTCTCGGCGCAGCCGGAGGCACCTCCCGAGAAACTGGCACCAGACTGGCACCACGGGAGTCATCCCCGCCGTCAAAGTCAGCACTCGCTGACGTGTAATCGGCCGTTTTGCTTGGTTTTTCTTGTAGGCCGTGTTGGGATCGAACCAACGACCAAAGGATTATGAGTCCTCTGCTCTGACCAACTGAGCTAACGGCCCGCGCGCAAATTGTAGGGAGCCGCGTCAGCGGCTTCCCGCGCGAGTCGAGCGGCCGCGGGTCCGCTCGAACGAGCGCAGACATCGCGCCGCACGCCCCGCACCCTACTTCTGCGACAGCGCGTTCGACACCAGCCGCGACGTGATGTCGACGATGTGGATCATGCGGTCGTACGCCATCCGCGTCGGTCCGATCACGCCCAGGGTCCCGACCACTCTGCCGTCGACCTCGTACGGCGCCGACACGATCGACAGCTCCTCGAACGGCACCACCGTGCTCTCGCCGCCGATCCAGATGCGCACGCCGTCGGCGCGGCTCGAGACGTCGAGGAGCCGCATCAGCTGCGTCTTCTGCTCGAACAGGTCGAACAGCCGCCGCAAGCCCTCGAGATCGGCCGAGAAGTCCTGCACCGCGAGCAGCTTGCGCTGGCCCGAGATGACGACCTGCTCGGCGTCGTCGTCGAAGCTCGCCGACACCGCGGCCTGCATCAGCGCCGCGATCTCGCCGCGCAGCGCATCGACCTCGCTCTTCAGCCGCTCGCGCACCGCTTCGATCGTGAGCCCCGCGTAGTGCGCGCTGAGGAAGTTGCTCGCCTCGACGAGCTGCGCCTGCGTGTAGTCCTGCTGCGTGAAGATGACGCGGTTCTGCACGTCGCCGTCGGGTGCGACGATGATGACCAGGATGCGCCGGTCCGAGAGGCGCAGGAACTCGATGTGGCGGAACACGCTCGCCTTGCGCGGCACGGTCACGACGCCGACGAAGTTGGACAGGTTCGACAGCAGCTGTGCGGCGTGCGCGATCACGCGCTGCGGCTGGCCCGGCGCCAGCGCCGGCGCGAGCTGCGGTTCCGCTTCACCGCCCGGTTCGCGCGCGGTGAGCAACGCGTCGACGAACAGCCGGTAGCCGCGCGCGGTCGGCACGCGCCCGGCCGACGTGTGCGGGCTCGAGATCAGCCCCAGCTCTTCCAGGTCGGCCATCACGTTGCGGATCGTCGCGGGCGACAACTCGAGTCCGCTCGCGCGCGACAAGGTGCGCGAACCGATCGGCAAGCCGTCGGCGATGTAGCGTTCGACCAGCGTCTTCAGCAGCGACTTCGCGCGCTCGTCCAGCATGTTTTTCATTCTAGGCGGGGCCTGTTCGCGAGGCTCTCGCCGAGAAGTGCTGTGGTGTAATTCCTCGCATGGCGTCCCGCTTTCGTCATGCTGCGCTCGTCGGCAAGTACCAAGCGCGGGGCATCCGCCCGGTGCTCGAAGAGATCGCCCACTTTCTCGAACGCCAGGGCGTGCGCGTATCGCTCGAACGCGAGACCGCGATCAACACCGAGCTGTCCGACTACCCCGCACTCACGGCCGACGAGCTGGGCCATCACTGCGACCTCGCGGTCGTGGTCGGCGGCGACGGCACGATGCTCGGCATCGCGCGGCTGCTCGCGCCGCACGGCGTGCCGCTGGTCGGCATCAACCAGGGGCGCCTCGGCTTCATCACCGACGTGCCGGTCGGCACGTTCATCGAAGCGCTCGCGCCGATGGTCGCGGGCGACTACGAGATCGAGCACCGCACGATGCTCGAAGGCGGCGTCTGGCGCGAGCGCGAGCAGATCTACGGCTCGATCGCGATGAACGACGTCGTCGTGAGCCGCGGCGCGACGGCGAGCATGGTCGAGCTGAAGATCGACGTCGGCGACGAGTTCGTCGCGAACCTGCGCGCCGACGGATTGATCATCGCTTCGCCGACCGGCTCGACCGCGTACGCGCTGTCGGCGGGCGGGCCGATCCTGCACCCGGGGATCGCCGGCTGGGTGATGGTCCCGATCGCTCCGCACACGCTCTCGAACCGACCGATCGTGATGCCCGACAGCGGCGAGGTCGCGATCGAGATCGTCGCGGGCGGGCGCGACGTCAGCGTCAATTTCGACATGCAGACGCTGCAGAGCCTGCTGCACGGCGACCTGATCCGCGTGCGCCGCTCGGCGCACCAGGTGCGCTTCCTGCGCCCGCGCGGCTGGAGCTACTACCAGACCTTGCGCCGCAAGCTGCACTGGAACGAAGGGGTCGCCTGAAAGTGTCGTGCCGCCGCGCGCGCTGCGTTCGCTGCCCACCGAGGGGGCGCTCAGCGCCGCTCGGGCGTCCGGGCGTGCGCTGAGATGCTGCGCCGCCTCGCCCTGCGCGACTTCGCGATCGTGCGCGAAGTGGAGGTCGAGTTCGGCGGCGGCTTTTCGGTGCTGAGCGGCGAGACGGGCGCCGGCAAGTCGATCCTCGTCGACGCGCTGCAGCTCGCGCTCGGCAGCCGCGGCGACGCGGGAGTCGTGCGCGAAGGCGCGTCGCGCAGCGAGGTGAGCGCCGAGTTCGATCCGGTGCCCGCGCTCGCCGGCTGGCTCGACGAGGCCGGCTTCGCTCAGGCCGAATCGCTGCTGCTCAGGCGCACGATCGACAAGGACGGGCGCAGCCGCGCGTGGATCAACGGCAGCGCGGCGACGGTGGCGCAGTTGCGCGAGGTGGCCGACCATGTGGTCGACATCCACGGCCAGCACGCGTGGCAGAGCCTGACGCGGCCTCAGCCCGCGCGCACCTTGCTCGACCGCGAGGCGAACGTCGATGCGGTCGCGCTCGCCGAGCTGTGGTCGCGCTGGCGCAAGGCGGACGCTGCCGCCGCCGGCGCGCGCGGCCGAGAGGCCGAGCTGTCGCGCGAGCGCGAGCGGCTTCTCTGGCAGATCAACGAGATCGAGACGCTCGGACCCGGCACGACCGAGTGGGACGAACTCAACGCCGAGCACCAGCGCTTGTCGAACGCGCAGTCGTTGCTCGAGGCGGCGCGCGCAGCGCTCGATGCGATCGGCGAGGCCGACGCCAACGCGCTCGGCTTGACCGGCCGCGCCGCGAGCGCACTCGACGGCGTCGCGCGCTACGACACGCGGCTCGTCGCGCTGGTCGACGTGCTGCGCGGCGCAGAGGCGCAGCTGAACGACGTCGTGCACACGCTCGGCGCGTACCTGAACCGCGGCGAGCCCGAGCCCGAACGCCTCGCGCATCTCGACCAGCGCCTCGCCGCGTGGATCGGCCTGGCGCGGCGCCATCGCCGCGCGCCGGCCGATCTGCCGCGCTTGCTCGCCGAATGGAACGAAGCGCTCCGGGCGCTCGACGCGGCTGCCGACGTCGCCGCGCTCGAACGCACGGCGCAAGCGCTCGGCGCCGCATTCGAAGCCGCCGCGCGCGACGCGAGCCGCTCACGCAAGGCGGCAGTGCCCAGGCTCTCGCGCGCGGTCACCGACGCGATGCAGCAGCTCGGCATGGCCGGCGGGCGCTTCGACGTCGTGCTGGTAACCGAGTCGAGCGCGCAGTCGTTCGGCTTCGAGTCGGTCGAGTTCCACGTCGCGGGGCACGCGGGCAGCACGCCGCGACCGCTCGCACGCATCGCGTCGGGCGGCGAGCTGTCGCGCATCGCGCTTGCGGTCGCGACCGTCACGTCGAGCCGCGCCGAAGCGAGCGCGGGCACCTTGATCTTCGACGAGGTCGACGCGGGAGTCGGCGGCGCGGTGGCCGAAGTCGTCGGCCGGTTGATGAAGCGCCTGGGCGACAAGCGACAGGTGCTGGCCGTGACGCACCTGCCGCAGGTCGCCGCGTGCGCCGACCAGCATTGGCTCGTCACCAAATCGACGCGCGACGGCAGCGCGGCGACCGAGGTCGAACGGCTCGACGGCGAAGCGCGCGTGGCCGAAGTCGCGCGCATGCTCGCGGGCGAACGGCTGTCCGGCACGAGCATCGCGCACGCGACCGAAATGCTCGCGATCGCGCGCGAGACGAGCGGGACGCCGCGCACCCGCCCCAAGAAGAAAGCCTGATGAGCGAGCTGCGCGAGGTCGTGCTGATCACCGGGATCTCGGGCTCGGGCAAGTCGGTCGCGCTGCACGCGCTCGAGGACGCCGGCTTCTTCTGCGTCGACAACCTGCCGCCGGAGCTGCTGCGCGAGTTCCTGCGCCTCGAAGGCCGGCGCGTCGAGCGGCGCGTCGCGGTCGCGGTCGACGTGCGCAGCGCGGGATCGCTGCCGCACCTGTTGCCGCTGCTCGACCAGCTGCGCAGCGAGGGCGTGCTCGTGCGCTCGGTGTTCCTCGACGCGAGCACCGATGCGCTGGTGCGCCGCTTCTCGGAGACGCGGCGGCCGCATCCGCTCTCGACCGGCCTGCAGCTTGCGCCGGGCGAAGCGCGCGACCTGCACCGTGCGCTGATCGAGTCGATCGAGCTGGAACGCGAGCTGCTCGCCGACTTGCGCGAAGCCTCGGTCGTGATCGACACGAGCCAGCTGCGGCCGGCGCAGCTGCGCGTCTGGGTGCGCGACCTCGTGCACGCGGCGCGGCAGGCGCCGACCCTGGTCTTCGAGTCGTTCGCGTTCAAGCACGGGGTGCCGCTCGACGCCGACTACGTGTTCGACGTGCGCGTGCTGCCCAATCCGTTCTACATCCGCGAGCTGCGCCTGAAGAGCGGGCGCGACGAGGAGGTCGTCACCTACCTCGAGGCGCAACCCGAGGTGGTCGAGATGCTGTCGATGATCGAGGCGTTCCTGCGCCGCTGGTTGCCCTCCTTCACCGACGACCAGCGCAGCTACCTGACGGTGGCGATCGGCTGCACCGGCGGCCAGCACCGCTCGGTCTACTTCGTCGAGACCCTGGCGCTGCGCTTCGCCGACCCGGGCGCGCTGGTGCGCCACCGCGACCTCGACGCGAGCGAGGCGAGATGAGCGCTTCCGCCCGGCTGCCCGCGTTGCCGCTGTTCCCGCTGCAGACGGTGCTGTTTCCGGGCGGGCTGCTGAGCCTGAAGGTGTTCGAGGCGCGCTATCTGGACCTGGTGTCGAGCTGCCTGCGCGACCGAAGCCCGTTCGGCGTCGTTTGCCTGCGCAAGGGCAGCGAGGTGCGGCGCGGCGACGATCGGGTCGACCTCGAGGTACGCGGCGTGCTCGCCGAGCTGATCGAGCTCGACAGCGTGCAGCCCGGCATCCTCCACGCGCGCTGCCGCGGCACGCAGCGCTTCGTGCTGCATTCGGCCGAACAGCGCGAAGACGGCTTGTGGATCGGCGCCGCCGAGCTGCTCGCCGACGACGCGGTGCTCGCGCCGGCGGCGGCGATGCGCAGCACGGTGAGCGGCCTCGCCAGCGCAATCGAAGCGCTGCGCGCGCAGGGCGCGGCGCCGTTCCTCGAGCCGCTGCGCTTCGACGACGCGGGATGGGTCGCGAATCGCTGGTGCGAGATCCTGCCGATCTCGGCGGCGGCCAAGCAGAAGCTGATGGAGCTCGACGATCCTTCGGTGCGGCTGCGGCTCGTCGACGAGTTCCTGCGCAAGAACGGCGTCGTCAACTGAAGGAACCTGCGGTTTGCGCCTGGTAGCTCGCGGCCTTTCTGGTGCCAACGCATCTGGCAGCGGTCGTGTCAACAGGCCCTATGCGAGCAGGCGGCGCAGCGGCGCGGGCAGCGCGAGCGACGACAGCTCGTCGCGCCCGGTCCAGCGTCCGGGTCCGAGCAGCGCGGCGTCCGGGCGGCGCGAAAGCCGCGCTCGCTCGGGGCGCAGCACCCAGTCGAAGTGGGTCAGCGCGTGCTCGATCGGCGGCTCGGCTACGAGCGCCGCACCGAGCGAGCGCGCCAGACCGCGCAGCGCCGCTTCGTCGTCGTAGAGCGGCAAGGTCCACAGCCCCGACCAGACGCCGCGCGGCGGCCTCTGCGTCAGCCAGACGCGGCCGCGCCATTGCAGCCACAGCCACCAGCTTTCGCGCCGGCCGCGCGTGAGCTTGCGCGTCAGCACCGGGTAGCGCTCGGGTTCGCCTTCGCGCCGCGCGCGGCACGGCTCGCGCACCGGGCACCTGGTGCAGGCCGGGGCGCGCCGCGTGCAGAGCGTCGCGCCGAGGTCCATCAGCCCTTGCGTGTACGCCTCGATCGCGTCTTTCGGCAGCAGGCGGTCGGCCTCGGCCCACAGCGCGCGTTGCGGTGCGGCCGACGCAAGGTCGCCAGAGAACGCGAGCACGCGCGCCAGCACGCGGCGCGCGTTGCCGTCGAGGATCGAGACGCGCTCGCCGAACGAGAACGCGGCGATCGCCGCCGCGGTCGAGCGGCCGATCCCCGGCAGGCACGCCAGCTCGTTGCTCGTGCGCGGGAAGAAGCCCGCGTGTTCGGCGGTGACGACCTGCGCGCAGCGGTGCAGGTTGCGCGCGCGGCCGTAGTAGCCGAGGCCGCTCCACGCCGCGAGGACGTCGTCGAGCGATGCGGCGGCGAGCGACGCGACGTCGGGCCAGCGGCGCACGAAGCGCTCGTAGTACGGGCGCACGACCGCGACCTGCGTCTGCTGCAGCATGATCTCGGAGAGCCACACGCGATACGGATCGCGCGTTCCCTGCCACGGCAGCCCGTGCCGGCCCTCGCTTTGCTGCCACGCGACCAGGCGCGGCGCAAACGCAGCCAGCGTCTTCACGCGGCGTGCGCGGCGACCGGTGGGGCGGGTTCGGACGCGTCGGCCGCCGGCTCGCGCAACGCGTCGAGCAACTCGACCACGCGCGTCTGGAACTGCGCGAGCCGCGCGTCCTGCGCTTCGAACTCGCCGATGCGCTGCTCGAGCTCGCCGGCGGCGCCCTGCACCCGTTCGAGCGCTTCGCGCCGCCGCTTGAATCCGCGGCGGCGCTCGCGCAGTTGCGAATCGACCTGCGCCGACGCGGTCTTGTTCCAGATCTCGATCTCGCCGCTCGCCGTCTCGAACACGACGCGCAGCTTGGAGACGAGCATGCGGCGGAACTGCTCCATGAACTTCGGCTGCGAGAGGCGCAGCGCCTGCGTCAGCCCGAGGTACTGGACGTAGTTGGCTTCGATCAGGCTCAGCTCCTCCTGGTAGCGGTCGAGCTTCGGCCGCTTGGCCAACGTGAGGCCGAACGCGAAGTCGCTGTTCAGGAGGTTGAACGACGCCGCCAGCATCTGGTGGATCTCGTCGCTGCGCGCGTCGGCGCGCGCGAGCAGCTCGCGCAACCCCGCGCACAGGCTCGAGAAGGCGCGCTTGGCGCCCAGGTTGAGCAAGGTCGCGCTCATCGTGCGCTGCATGCCGGCGACCAGCCCGCGCACCTGATCGCTGGAGAGGTCGATCAGCAAGTCCTTCAGCATGCGGCCGTGTACCGATCGCAGCGCGTGCAGCCGCGTCACGCACTGCTCGAACTCGGCCGAGTCGGCGTCGACGCGCTCGAGCATCGTGCGCAGCTTGCCACCGCTCTTGCCGCGCAGCCCGCGCAGCTCGACCATCTGTTCGGCGATCTGACGCCTGCGGTCCGACAGGCGCCGCAGCACGTGGATCTGCAGGTGCTGCGTGCCGTCGGCGACGACCTGCTCGAGCACCTCGCGGCGCTGCGGCAGGAGCTGCGTGACGAGCGCCGCCTCCAACGCGGGCAGCCGGCTCGCGACGAGCGCCGCGCCGTCGCCCGCCACGCGCGCGGCGAGCGCCTGCCTGGCCGACAGCGGGAACACGCATTCCTCGGGCACGTCGAGCGACCGCGCCGTCGTCCGTCGCTGGCGCTCGATCTGTTCGAGCACGACCTCGGGCGCGGTGAGCGGGTCGAACAGCGCGTCGATCTTGTTCAGCGCGACGTAGCGCGCGCGGCTCCGGGCGCCGAGGTGGTCGCGCCAGATCGCGAGATCGGACTTCGTGACCCCGGTGTCGGCGCCGAGGATGAACACCGTCGCGTGCGCGGCGGGCAGGAGACCGAGCGTCAGCTCGGGCTCGGCGCCGACCGCGTTCAGCCCCGGCGTGTCGAGCACGACCAGGCCGCGTTCGAGCAACGGGTGCGGATAGTTGATCAGCGCGTGGCGCCACACCGGCACCTCGACCTCGCCGTTCTCGAGCGGCGGGTTGTCGTCGGGCGTGTCGTCGTTCCAGAAGCCGAGGTCGCGCGCCCGCTCGATCGGAACGCGCTGGGTGCGCATCACCTCGGCCATCGCGTCGGCCAGCTCGTCGGGGGCCGAGGTCGCGAGGGCTCGCACGGTCCATGCGGCGGGCTGCGCGCGCAGCTCGGCGAGCGACAGGCTTTCGAGGCGCGTCTCGATCGGCAGCAACGCTAGGCTCGGCGGTTCGCTCGCGTCGTGGCCCAGCTCCACCGGGCACATCGTCGTGCGGCCGGGCGTTGCGGGCATCACGCGGCGCCCGGCGTCGGAGAAGAAGATCGCGTTGATCAGCTCGGACTTGCCGCGCGAGAACTCGGCGACGAAAGCCAGCACGAGCCGCTCGCTCGCGAGCTTCTGGCGCAGCGCATCGAGCATGTCGCGCGCCGCTTCGTCGTGCAACTCGTGCTCGCGCAGGTAACGCGCGACGTGTTCGAGCCGCTCGGTGCGCGACTGGCGCCAGCCGCCGAGCGCGTCGAGACCACCGGCAAGTGAAACGGACATCGCGTGCTGCGTATCGAGCACCCCCGACCGGAGGCGAATCGATGGTAGCCCAACGCCGTGCAACGGACGCCGCGAGCGAAACAACTGCTGACAGCGCCGATCTCGGGGACCGTGAATAGGTCGCGCGCTGTCGATCACCGGCGCTGGCAGCGCGGACAGAAGTAGCTCGACCGTTGTCCCTGCACGATGCGGCGCAGCGCCGTGGCGCAGCGGCGGCACGGCTCTCCGGCGCGGCCGTAGACCTCGGCCTGCAGCTGGAACGCGCCGCTCGCGCCGTGCGCATCGCGAAAGTCGCGCAAGGTCGAGCCGCCGAGTTCGAGCGCGCGCGACAAGGTCGCGCGCAGCGCGACGACGAGCCGCTGGCAGCGCAAACGGCTCAGCCGGTCGCTGCGCGTGCGCGGGTCGATGCCCGCTGCATGGAGCGCTTCGCAGGCGTAGATGTTGCCGGCTCCGGCGACGATGTCGCCCGAGAGCAGCGCGAGCTTGATCGCGACGCGCCGCCGCCCGAGGCGCCCGTGCAGATAGTCGCCGCTGAACGCATCGTCGAAGGGTTCGAGCCCGACCTTGGACAAGAGCTTCGCCGCGATACCTCGATCGATCGCGCGCGACCAGACGACGGCGCCGAAGCGGCGCGGGTCGGTGAGGCGCAACGTGCCGAGATCGGTCGCGAGGTCGAAGTGATCGTGCGTGTCGGCAGGCCCCATCGCCTTCGCGAATGCGAGCGAGCCCGACATGCCCAGGTGCAGCAGCAGGCCGCCTCGGTCGAGCACCAGCCACAGGTACTTGCCGCGCCGTGCGACCGGGCCCACCTTTTGCCCGATCAGCGAGCGCGGCGTGCAGCCGAGCGGCCAGCGCAGGGGTTTCCCGAGGCGCACGCCGGTCACCGTCGCGCCCTGGATGCGGTCGGCGAAGCTCATGCGCGTGACTTCGACCTCGGGCATTTCTGGCATGCGGGGAATTAGAACTGCTTTGGACGATCGATAGAATCGACGCTCTCTTCGCCGGACCTTCGATGCCAGTTCCCTCTCTGCTTTCACGCGCGATGCGCAGGGCCGCGGCAACTGCCGCCATGCTCGGCGCGCTCGCGCTGGTGGCGCAAGCGCAGACGAGCAAGGCCGCGCCGCCGTCTTCGTCCGCGCTCGATGCGGCCCTGTTCTATCAGCTGTTGATCGGCGAGATGGAGCTGCGCGGCGGCCAGGCCGGCACGGCCTACGAAGTGATGCTCGACGCGGCTCGGCGCACTCGCGACGAGGCGCTGTTCCGCCGCGCCACCGAGATCGCGCTCTCCGCGCGCGCCGGCGAACAGGCGCTCGCGTCGGCCCGCGCATGGCGTTCCGCGCTGCCGCAGTCGCTCGACGCGCAGCGCTACGCGGTGCAGATCCTGGTCGCGCTGAACCGCGTTCCCGAGACGGTCGAGCCGATGCAATCGCTGGTCACGTTGACGCCGGAGGCCGAGCGAGCAGCGTTGATCATGACGTTGCCGCGTTTCTTCACGCGCAACGGCGACCGCAAGCTCGCGATCGTCGCGCTCGAGCAGGTGATCGGGCCGTACCTGAAGGTGCCGGCGACCGCGCTCGCGTCCGAGGTCGCGCTCGGCCGCGGCTGGCTGCTCGCCGACGACCGCAGCCGCGCGCTCGAGTACGCGCTGCGCGCGCACGCGCGCGACGCGCTCGCCGAAGACCCCGCCCTGCTCGCGCTCGAGCTGATGCCCGCCACTGCCGGTGCCGAGGCGATCGTCACCGGGCACCTCGCCGCCAAGCCGAAGGGCAACGCCGTGCGCCTCGCGTACGTGCAGTCGCTTGCGGTGAGCCAGCGCTATGCCGACGCGATCCGGCAGCTCGAGACCGTGACCGCGAGCGAGCCGCAGTTGCCCGTCCCGTGGCTCACGCTCGGCGCGATGCACCTCGAGCTGCGCCATCCGCGCGAGGCCGAAGCCGCGCTCAACACCTACGTCAAGACGGTGCAGGACAACCCGCCGCCGGTGCGCGTCGTGCGGCAGGGCGAAGACGAAGCCGACGAAACGCTCGCCAATCCGCGCGAGGGGCTGATGCAGGCGTGGCTGCTGCTCGCGCAGGCGGCCGAGCAGCGCGGCGACTACGCGGGCGCCGAGAAGTGGCTGGCGCGCGTCGACAACCCGCAGCGCGCGCTCGAAGTCCAGTTGCGCCGCGCCTCGCTGCTCGCGCGCCAGAACCGCGTCGCCGACGCGCGCGAGCTGGTGCGCCGCACGCCCGAGCGCAGCCCCGAGGACGCGCGCGCCAAGCTGCTCGCCGAGGCGCAGGTGCTGCGCGACGTGAAGCAGTGGTCGGAAGCGGGCAGCGTGCTCGCGCTCGCCAACCAGCGCTTCCCGAACGACCCCGACCTGCTCTACGAGCAGTCGATGATGAGCGAGAAGCAGAACCGGCTCGACGAGATGGAGCGGCTGCTGCGCCGAGTGATCGAGCTGAAGCCCGACCACCATCACGCGTACAACGCGCTCGGCTACTCGCTCGCCGAACGCAACATGCGCCTCACCGAGGCGAAGAGCCTGATCCAGCAGGCGCTGACGCTGATGCCGGGCGAGCCGTTCGTCACCGACAGCCTCGGCTGGGTCGAATACCGCCTCGGCAACCGCGAGGAGGCGCTGCGCCTGCTGCGCGCCGCGTACGCGGCGCGGCCCGACGTCGAGATCGCCGCGCACCTCGGCGAGGTGCTGTGGGTCAGCGGTCAACGCGAGGAGGCGCTGCGCATCCTGCGCGAGGCGCGCAGCCGCGACGGCACCAACGACGTGTTGCGCGAGACCGTCGCCCGGCTGCGCATCGACCTGTGAAGCGCGCTCGCGGCGCGGCGGCGCTCTTCGTCGCGCTGCTGCTCGCGGCGTGTACCAGCTTGCCGCGCCCGACGTTGCCCGGCGACGCGCTGTCGGGCCGGCTCTCGGTTCGGATCGCGCCGAGCGCCGGCAACGAGGCACGTTCGGTATCGGCGGCGTTCGAGTTGAGCGGCACGCCCGAGGTCGGCCGGCTCGACCTGACGAGCCCGCTCGGCACCGTGCTCGTGCAGGCGCGCTGGGCGCCCGGCGACGTCGTGCTCGCGACGCCGGGTGCGAAGACCGCGTTCCCCGACCTCGACGCGCTGACGCGCCAAGCGCTCGGCGAGAGCCTGCCGGTGGCCGCGCTGTTCGACTGGCTGCGCGGCAGGCCGTGGCAGGGCGCGCCGAGCCGCGCGCTCGCCTCGGGCTTCGAGCAGCTCGGCTGGGAGGTGAACCTCGCGCGGTTCGACGACGGCCAGGTCAGCGCCGAGCGTTCGGCGCCGCCCGCTGTCACGGTGCGCGCGCGGGTCGATCGGTGAGCGCGGGCGCGTATTTCGACCTGGCCGCGCCCGCCAAGCTCAACCTGTTGCTCCACGTGATCGGCCGCCGGCCCGACGGCTATCACCTGCTGCAGTCGCTCATCGTGCTGATCGACTGGTGCGATACGCTGCACGTCGAGCGCCGCTCGGACGGCCGCCTCGCGCGCCACGACCTGGCCTCGGCGCTGCCCGAAGACGACCTGTGCCTGCGCGCGGCGCGTGCGCTTCAGCAGGCGAGCGGCACCACCTCCGGCGCCGACATCTGGATCGAGAAGGGCGTGCCTTCCGGGGCCGGTATGGGCGGCGGAAGCTCCGACGCGGCGACGACCTTGCTGGCGCTGAACCGCCTGTGGCGCCTCGGCTGGCCGCGCACGCGGCTCGGCGAACTCGCGCTGTCGCTCGGCGCGGACGTGCCGTTTTTCATCGGCGGGCAGAACGCGCTGGTCGAGGGCATCGGCGAGCGGCTGACGCCGGTGCCCGTCGTGCCGCAATGGTTCGCGGTCCTGAAGCCCGAGGCGAGCATCGACACCGGTTCGATCTTCGTGAGCTCGGCGCTGTGCCGCGAAACGCCCGCAGTTATACTCCCCGGCTCTCTCGAAGACGCTGTCGCCTGGTCGGAAACGGCAGGCCGAAACGACCTGCAGCCGCCGGCCGAGAGCCTGTGCCCCGACGTGACGCGCGCTCTCGATTGCATGCGGGAGCGCTTCGGCAACAGCCGCATGACGGGCTCGGGCAGCGCGGTGTTTTCGAGGGCGGGCACAGGCGATCGCCCCATGGCGAGCCTGCCGGAGGCGATGCCGGCGGGTTGGGTCGGGCGCATGTGCCGCAGCCTGGCGGCGCATCCGCTCGCGGACTGGGCCGCCGGCTGAAAGGTTTCCTCGACAGGGGAGTCGCCAAGTTGGTTAAGGCATCGGATTTTGATTCCGACATTCGAGGGTTCGAGTCCTTCCTCCCCTGCCAAGCGTCCCAGCGTTTCGTCCCGACCGTGCTCTTCAATACCGTGCTCTTCACCGGCAACGCCAACCCGGCGCTTGCGCAGGAGATCGCCAGTCACCTCGGCGTCGAGCTCGGCAAGGCCGAGGTCGGGCGCTTCTCCGACGGCGAGGTGAAGGTCGAGTTGGAGCAGAACGTTCGCGCGCGCGACATCTTCGTCGTGCAACCGACCTGCTCGCCGACCAACGAGAACCTGATGGAGCTGCTGATCATGGTCGATGCGCTGAAGCGCGCGTCGGCGCGGCGCATCACCGCCGTGATCCCGTATTTCGGCTACGCGCGGCAGGATCGCAGGCCGCGCTCGACCCGGGTGCCGATCAGCGCCAAGGTCGTCGCCAACATGCTCGAGGCGGTCGGCGTCGAGCGGCTGCTGACGATGGACCTGCACGCCGATCAGATCCAGGGCTTCTTCGACATCCCGGTCGACAACATCTACGCCTCGCCGGTGCTGCTGTCGGATCTGAAGACGAAGAACTACAAGGACCTCGTCGTCGTCTCGCCCGACATCGGCGGCGTCGTGCGCGCGAGAGCGCTCGCGAAGCAGCTGGGGTGCGACCTCGCGATCATCGACAAGCGGCGCGCCTCGGCCAACGTGTCCGAAGTGATGCACGTGATCGGCGAGGTCGAGGGCCGCAACTGCGTGATCATGGACGACATGATCGATACCGCGGGCACGCTCGTCAAAGCGGCCGAGGTGCTGAAGGAGCGCCGCGCCAACCACGTGTTCGCCTACTGCACGCACCCGGTGTTCTCGGGCACCGCGGTCGAGCGCATGCGCAAGTCGAGGCTCGACGAGGTGGTGATCACGAACACGATCCCGCTCGCCGCCGACGCGAAGAACTGCACCAAGGTGCGCCAGCTTTCGGTGGCGTTCCTGTTCGCCGAGACGATCCGCCGCATTTCCGACGGCGAGTCGGTCACCTCCCTGTTCTCGGAGCAGAACAACAACTTCTAGCGGAGCAGCGGGCCGCTTCGCGGCCCTGTCCGGTTGCGGCCTTCGGCCGATTTCCATGGAGTCGACACTATGAGATTCGTCGCGTTCGAGCGCAGCCGGCAAGGCACCGGGGCGAGTCGCCGCATGCGCAACGCGGGCAAGGTCCCCGGCATCGTCTACGGCGGCGGAGACCCGGCGATGATCGAACTGGACCACAACGCGCTCTACTTCGCGCTGAGGAAGGAGGCATTCCACAGCTCGATCCTCGACATGGAGCTAGCGGGCCGCGTGCAACAGGTGCTGCTGCGCGACTACCAGATGCACCCGTTCAAGCCGATCGTGCTGCACATCGACTTCCAGCGCGTCGATGCGCAGACGCGCATCACGAAGAAGGTGCCGCTGCACTTCGTCGGCGAGGAGAACTCGCCCGCGGTCAAGACCGACAAGTGCCTGGTCAACCACATCGTCACCGAGGTGCTGATCCAGTGCCTGGCGTCGCAGCTGCCCGAGTTCATCACGGTCGATCTGGCCGAGCTGCAGAAGGGCCAGAGCGTGACCGTCAACGACTTGAAGCTTCCGCCGGGCGTCAAGGTCGTGACCCACGGCAAGCCGAACCCGGTGCTGGTGTCGACATCGCTGCAGACGGCCGAAGAAGAGGCGCCTCTGGCCGATGCCGCCGCCGTTGCCGCCGGCACCGCGCCCGCCGCAGCGGCCGCCGCAGCCCCAGCCGCTGCGCCCGCTGCACCGGCCAAGGCCGAGAAAGCCGACAAGGACTCGGGCAAGGGCAAGGGCAAAGGCAAGGACAAGAAGTAGCCGCGCGCTTGCCCATGCTGCGCCGCGCGCTCGCCGCGGTCGCGGGGCTCGCCGCGTCGGGTTGCGCGCCGCAGGGCATCGACCGCACGGGCGACTCCTCGATAATCGCGCGCATGATCCAGTTGCTCGTCGGCCTCGGCAACCCGGGGCCCGAATACCAGCACACGCGCCACAACGCCGGCTTCTGGTGGCTCGACGCGGCAGCGCATCAGCTCAACGCGTCGATGCGCCCCGAGCGCGGGTACTTCGGTCTCGCCGCACGCGTACTGCGCCGCGGCGGCAGCGTCTGGCTGCTGCAGCCGATGACGTTCATGAACGGCTCGGGCAAATCGGTGGCAGCGCTTGCGCGCTTCTTCAAGATCGACGCCGACGAGATCCTCGTGGTGCACGACGAGCTGGACCTGCAACCCGGCCAGGCCAAGCTGAAGCTTGGCGGCAGCGTCGCGGGCCACAACGGCCTGAAGGACATCCACGCGCAGCTCGGCACGTTCGACTTCTGGCGCCTCAGGCTCGGCATCGGGCACCCGGGGGTCAAGTCCGAGGTCATCAACTACGTGCTGCGCAAGCCGTCGGCCGAGCATCGCGAGGCGATCGAGAAGTCGATCGAGCAGTCGCTCGGCGCGCTCGATCTGGTGCTGGCCGGCGACATGGAGCGCGCGATGATGAAGGTGCACGCGAAGCCGCCGCGGCCCAAGCCGCCGAAGCCCGAGGCGATCGCGTCGAGCGACGGCGACGCGGCATGAAAGCGGGGATCTTCGCCGGCGTCGTGCTCGTCGCCTGGCCGGCGTGGGCCGAGCAGGTGTATCGCTGCGGCAATGTCTACCAGCAGGCGCCGTGCACCGGCGGGCGTGCCGTCGAGGTCAGCGACGGGCGCAGCGACGAAGACCGCCGGGCCGCAGCGGCGGTCGCGCGCGGCGACAAGAAGCTCGGCGCCGACCTCGAGCGCGAGCGCCGCGCGCGAGACGCGGGGATCCGGCCCGCGCCCGCAGTCGGGATCGGGGCGCGGGTGGTGGAGAGGGAACAGAAGCCGGTGGTGCGCAAGCGCAAGCTGCGCAAGGCCGAGGGCGAGGTCGAGGTCGAGGTATGGCGCGCGCCGGGTTCCCCAGCCCGGCCCGCTCCCCGGAAGGGAGAGGGGGCGCGCTAAGTCAGCGCTAAGTCGGCTCTTTTTCCGCCTGCAGGCGCCGGTACTTCGCCCACAGCGTCTCTGGCGATTCCTGGTGCGCCGGGTCGACCGGGATGCAGTTGACCGGGCACACCTGCACGCACTGCGGTGCGTCGAAGTGGCCCACGCATTCGGTGCACTTCGACGGCTCGATGACGTAGATCTCCTCGCCCATCGAGATCGCCTGGTTCGGGCACACCGGCTCGCAGACGTCGCAGTTGATGCACTCGTCGGTGATCATCAACGCCATGGCTCAGCCCTGCTTCACGCGATCGGACAGGCGCCGCATCACCGATGCAGACACGAATTTCGACACGTCACCGCCGAGCGACGCGATCTCGCGGACGAAAGTTCCGCTGACGAACTGGTACTGGTCGGACGGCGTCATGAACACCGTCTCGACGTCGGGCATCAACTGCCGGTTCATCCCGGCCATCTGGAACTCGTACTCGAAGTCGCTCACCGCGCGCAGTCCGCGCACGACGACCTTGCCGCCCTGCTCGACGACGAAGTCGCGCAACAGCCCGCGGAACGGCATCACCTCGACGTTCGAGTATTTGCCCGCGACCTCGCGCGCGATCTCGAGCCGCTCGTCGACGCCGAACATCGTGTGCTTGTGGTGACCCGCGGCGATCGCGAGGATCAGGCGCTCGAACAGCTGGCTCGCGCGGCGCATCAGGTCCTCGTGTCCGAGGGTCATCGGGTCGAAGGTGCCGGGATAGACGGCGGTGAGCCGGGTCGCGGAGGTCATGGTCCGGCCAGTTTAGCGAGCCGCAGCAAGTGGAAGTGGACCGCACCCGCGCGGCCCGCGCGGTGCAAGGACAAGCCGATCCGGTCGAGCAGCCGCGGATCGACCGGGCGCGTGGCTTCGAGATAGACCCCACCGTCGGGCGCAACGAGCGGCCGCGCAGCGGCGAGCGCCCGCTCGGACAGCCCGGCGCCGAACGGCGGGTCGACGAACACCAGGTCGAACGCCGCTTCTGACCGGCCCATCCAGTCGAGCGCGTCGGCGACCTCGATCCGCACCTGCTCGGCGTGCAGTCGCTCGCGCGTCAGAGCCAGGCTGCGCGCGAGTTGCAGGTCGCTCTCGAGCATCAGCACGTGGGCTGCGCCGCGCGACGCGGCCTCGAAGCCGAGCGCACCGCTTCCGGCGAATGCGTCGAGGCACGACCAGCCGGTCAGGTCCTGCCCGAGCCAGTTGAACAGCGTTTCGCGCACCCTGTCCGGCGTCGGGCGCAGGCCGGGCCGGTCGGCGACCGGGAGCTTGCTGCGCTTCCAGGCCCCGCCGATGATCCGCACCCCGTTCACTGCCGCACGGGGATGCCGCGCTCGGCGAAGAGCGCCTTCGCTTCGGCGACGGTGTGGACTCCGTAGTGGAAGATGCTCGCGGCGAGCACCGCGTCGGCGCCGCCCTTCCTGATGCCTTCGGCCAGGTGTTCGAGCGTTCCGACGCCGCCCGACGCGACGACCGGAATCGCCACCGCGTCGCTCACGGCGCGCGTCAGCGCGAGGTCGAAGCCCGACTGCGTGCCGTCGCGGTCCATGCTGGTGAGCAGGATCTCGCCCGCGCCGGATGAGGCCATGCGGCGCGCCCAGTCGACAGCGTCGAGCCCGCTGTTCCTGCGCCCGCCGTGCGTGTACACGTCCCACCCCGAACGATCGGCGCGCGCCTTGGCGTCGATCGCGACGACGATGCACTGCGCGCCGTACTTCGCCGAGGCGTCAACGATCACCTGCGGGTTGGCGACCGCGGCCGAGTTGAAGCTCACCTTGTCGGCGCCCGCGTTGAGGAGCCTGCGCACGTCGTCGACCGTGCGCACGCCGCCGCCGACCGTCAGCGGGATGAACACCTCGGAGGCGACCGCTTCGACGATCCAAAGGATCAGGTCGCGCGCGTCGCTCGTCGCCGTGATGTCGAGGAACGTCAGCTCGTCGGCGCCCTGCTCGTTGTAGCGCGCTGCGATCTCGACCGGATCGCCGGCGTCGCGCAGATCGACGAAGTTGACGCCCTTGACGACACGGCCCGCCGTCACGTCGAGGCAGGGAATGATGCGCTTCGCGAGCATGCGCGTGGTCAGGGCCCTAAGCGCTCCCGTCCAGCTCGTCTGCGCGACGTTGCGCGGCGGCGAAGTCGAGCGCGCCGGTGTAGATCGAGCGGCCGCAGATCACGCCCTCGATGCCCTCGCTCTCCAGCGCGCAGAGCTTCTCGATCTCGGCCATCGCGGCGAGCCCGCCCGACGCGATGACCGGAATCGCCAACGCCTGAGCCAGCTTGACGGTCGCCTCGAGGTTGATGCCGCTGAGCATGCCGTCGCGGCCGATATCGGTGTAGACGACGCTTTCGATCCCGTAGTCCTCGAACCTCTTCGCGAGGTCGATGACTTCGTGCCCGGTCAGCTTGCTCCAGCCGTCGGTGGCGACCTTGCCGTCCTTCGCGTCGAGGCCGACGATGATGTGCCCGCCGAACGCGCTGCACGCGTCCTTCAGGAACCCGGGGCTCTTGACCGCGGCGGTGCCGATCACGACGAACGACAGCCCGTCGTCGAGGAAACGCTCGATGGTGTCGAGGTCGCGGATGCCGCCGCCGAGCTGCACCGGAACCTCGTCGCCCACCTCGGCGAGGATCGCTTTCACCGCGCCCTCGTTGATCGGCCTGCCGGCGAACGCGCCGTTCAGATCGACGAGGTGCAACCGCCGTGCGCCGGCGTCGAGCCAGCGCCGCGCCATCGCCGCCGGGTCATCGCCGAACGTCGTCGCGCTCTTCATCCGGCCCTGCTCGAGACGGACGCACTTGCCGTCTTTCAGGTCGATTGCTGGAATCAGCAGCATGGCCGATGAGAAGGGGAACCCCGAGCGGATTACGGCTTCCAGGTCAGGAAGTTCCGGTACAAGGCGAGACCGTGCGCGGCGCTTTTCTCGGGGTGGAACTGGGTGGCAAAAATATTATCCCGAGCGACCGCGCTGGTAAAGCGCTCGCCGTACTCGGTTTCACCGGCGCTGGTCCGGCGGTCGGCAGGCCGCGCGTGGTAGCTGTGCACGAAGTAGAACCAGGCGCCGTCGGGGACGCCTCCCCAGAGCACGTGCGGCCTGGACTGGAACACGCGGTTCCACCCCATCTGCGGAACCTTGTAGCGGCTGCCGTCGGGCTGGTGCCGCCCTTCGAGCCGGAAGCGCAACACCTCGCCCGCGATCAGCCCGAGCCCCTCGCTCGGCCCCTCTTCGCTGCGGTCGAGCAGCATCTGCATCCCGACGCAGACGCCGAGCAGCGGCTTGTTCGCGGCCGCGTCGAGCACGGCCGCTCGCAACCCGGACTCGCGCAGCTCGCGCATGCAGTCGGGCAGCGCGCCCTGCCCGGGCAGCACGACGCGCTCCGCCAGAGCGACCTCCTCCGGGCGTGAGGTGACGACGACGCGCAGCGCCGACCCTTCGGCCGCGTGCGCCACCGCCTGCGAGACCGAGCGCAGGTTGCCCATCCCGTAGTCGACGACGGCGACCGTTTTCATGGCAGCGCCCGCGTACCCGGCCCTCTGCGCCGCGTCCCGGCCTGCAACCCGGGACCACTCGGCGGACGCGTCGCATGCGACTCGAAACCCCGGCCTCGCCCCCCCGCCCTCTCCCGCAAGCGGGGGAGCGGGCTCTGCGGTTTCATCCCAAGGTCCCTTTGGTCGAAGGGACCGTGCCGGCCTGCCGCGGGTCGATCGCGAGCGCCATGCGCAGCGCGCGCGCGAAGGCCTTGAACACCGTCTCGCACTGGTGGTGCGCGTTGTCGCCCTTCAGGTTGTCGATGTGCAACGTGACCAGCGCGTGGTTCGCGAAGCCCTGGAAAAACTCGTGCGCGAGCTGCGTGTCGAAGCCGCCGACCATGGCCGACTTGAACGGCACGTCCATCGCCAGCCCGGGCCGGCCGGAAAAATCGACCACGACTCTCGACAGCGCCTCGTCGAGCGGCACGTACGCGTGGCCGTAGCGCGCGATGCCCGCCTTGTCGCCGACCGCCTGAGCGACCGCCTGCCCGAGCGTGATGCCGACGTCCTCGACCGTGTGGTGGCCGTCGATGTGCAGGTCGCCCTTGGCGTCGACCTCCAGATCGATCAGCCCGTGGCGCGCGACCTGGTCGAGCATGTGGTCGAAGAAGCCGATGCCGGTCGCGAGCTTCGCGGTGCCGGTGCCGTCGAGGTCGACGCGCACGCGGATCTGCGTCTCCTTCGTGTTGCGTTGGACATCGGCGGTGCGGGGCATCACAGGCTCGCTTTCAGCGCAGCGACCAGCGCCTGATTCTCCTCCGGCGTGCCGACGGTGAGGCGCAGGCAGCCGGCAAGCAGCGGGTGCAGCGAAGCGATGTGCTTGACCAGCACGCCGCGCGCCCTCATCCCCTCGAACGCGCGCTTCGAGTCGGGAACGCGGATCAGGATCATGTTCGCGTCGCTCGGAAACGACGTCACGCCGGGGATCGAGCGCAGCGCGGCCTCAAGCCGCTCGCGCTCTGCGCGGATGATCGCCGCCTGGCGCCCGAACTCGTCGGCGTGCTCGAGCGCGAACAACGTGCACTCGGCGTTCAGCACGCTCACGTTGTACGGCGGGCGCACCTTGTCGATCTCGTCGATCAGCGCCGCGGCGCCGCACAGGTAGCCGAGCCGCACGCCGGCGAGGCCGAACTTCGACAAGGTGCGCAGCACGAGCACGTGCTCGTGCCCGGCCATGCGCTGCATCCAGGTGCGCGACGAGAACGGCTGGTACGCCTCGTCGATCACGACCAGCCCGCGCTGCGCGCCGACCGCCGCGACGATTCGCTCGATCACCGCGTCGTCCCACAGCCCGGCGGTCGGGTTGTTCGGGTACGCGATGTAGGCGAGCGACGGCCGCTCTGCTTCGATCGCCGCGAGCATCGCCGTCGCATCGAGCTGGAAGTCGGCGGTGAGTGCCACGCCGGCAAAGCGCAGGCCGCGCAGCTTCGCCGACACCTCGTACATCACGAACCCGGGCAGCGGCGCGAGCACGCTCGCGCCCGGCACGTCGCAGGCAACCGACAACAGATCGATCAGCTCGTCGGAGCCGTTGCCGAGCATCAGCTTGCAGCCGGCGGGCAGCTCGAAGTGGCGCGAGAGCGCAGCAGCGAGGTCGGCGGTACTCTCTCCCGGATAGCGGTTGATCGCGACCCTGCCGAGCCTCGCCCCCAGTTCGCGCTGCAGAGCGGGCGGCAGCCGGAACGGGTTCTCCATCGCGTCGAGCTTGATCAGCCCGGCGCTCGGCTGGATCGCGTAGCCGTGCATCGACTGCACGTCCTGCCGGATCGTCGCTGCGATGCGTTCTTGGAGCCCTGTCATCGGATGCCTCTGCGTGTACGCTGGATTGTGCCGTACATTACACGTTATATTGCACCCGACTTTCGAAGGGCTCCATGGCTGCCATTCTCACCAACCTCTACCTCGACCGGGCGCAACGCAGCTTCCTCGAAAAGCGCGCCAAGGCCAACGGCACCAACCTGTCGGTCGAGGCGCGTTCGGCGATCGACCTCTACAAGGCGGGCGTTTCGCTTGGCGAACTCGAACTGCTCGACCTCGCGACGCGCCGCGCCAAGGACGACCTCGACGCGATCGTCGCGACGCTCGACGCGGGGCAGCGGCGCGCCGAGGAGTTCTTCGCGCAGATCGAGGCGATCAAGGCCGGCATGCCGTGAGCTTGGTCGCCGAGATTCTCGACCGCCTGTCCGGGGTGTCGGCTCTGCGCGAGAAGGTCGCGCAGCAGGACAAGGTGCTGGAGGGCATGCAGCGCATCGTGCTCGACCAGCAGCGCGAGCTGGCGGAGGTCAAAGGCACGCTGCGCGCGCTGGTCACGATCCGGGCTGGTAGCGCACGCGAGCGGAAATAGCCGCTACGTCGAGAGCCGCATGCGCGCGGCCTCGGCATGTGCCTGCAGGCCCTCGCCCTCGGCCAGCTCGACCGCGATCGCGCCGAGCGTCCGGGCGCCGCTTTCGCTCACCTCGATCAGACTCGTGCGCTTCTGAAAGTCGTAAACCCCGAGCGGCGACGAGAAGCGCGCGGTGCCCGAAGTCGGCAGCACGTGGTTCGGGCCGGCGCAGTAGTCGCCGAGGCTCTCGCTCGCCCACGCGCCGAGGAAGATCGCACCCGCGTGCTTGACGAGCGGCTCGATGCGCAGCGGCTCGCGGCTCGACACCTCGACGTGCTCGGGCGCGATGCGGTTGCACAACTCGCACGCCTCTTCGATCGAGCGGGTGCGGATCGTCGCGCCGCGCCCTTCGAGCGAAGCGACGATCACATCCCTGCGCGGCAGGCCGGGCAGGAGGCGGTGGATCGATACGCGCACCCGGTCGATGTAGCCCGCGTCGGGGCAGAGCAGGATGCTTTGCGCGAGCGGGTCGTGCTCGGCCTGGCTGAACAGGTCCATCGCGACCCAGTCGGGCGGAGTCGTTGCGTCGGCGAGCACGAGGATCTCGCTCGGCCCGGCGATCATGTCGATGCCGACCGCGCCGAACACCTGCCGCTTGGCGGTCGCGACGTAGACGTTGCCGGGCCCGGTGATCTTGTCGACGCGCGGGACGCTCGCGGTGCCGTACGCGAGCGCGCCGATCGCCTGCGCGCCGCCGACCGCGAAGCCGCGCGTCACGCCGGCGACGTGCGCCGCGGCCATCACGAGCGGGTTGCGCTCGCCGCGCGGCGCAGGCACCGCCATCACGACCTCGGGCACGCCGGCGATGCGGGCGGGGATTGCGTTCATCAGCAGGCTCGACGGATACGCGGCCTTACCGCCCGGCACGTAGATGCCGACCCGATCGAGCGGCGTCACCTTCTGCCCGAGCAGGTTGCCGTCGTCGTCGCGATAGCTGAAGCCGCGGCCGCATGCATCCAGCTGGCGCTCGTGGAACGCGCGGATGCGCGCGGCGGCGCGCTCGAGCGCGTCGCGCTGCGCTTGCGTGATCGCCGCCCAGCCGGCCGCGAAGTCGTTCACCGAAAGCTCGAGCTCGGCGATCGAGATCGCGTCGACGCCGTCGTAGCGCGCGGTGCATTCGAGCACCGCGGCGTCGCCGCGCGCCTTGACGTCGGCGAGGATCGCGGCGACCCGCGCCTCGACCGCGCGGTCGCTGTCCTGTGTGACCCGCAACAGCGCGTGCAGCTCGGACTCGAAGTCCGCGGCGCCCGTATCGAGCCGGCGCAGCTTCATGCGACGGCACGCGCGAAGGCGTCGATCAGCGCGCGCAGCGGTTCGCGATCGAGCTTCAGCGCCGCCTGGTTGACGATCAGCCGCGCCGAGATCGGCATGATCGTCTCGACCTCGACCAGCGCGTTCGCGGCCAGGGTGCCGCCGGTCGCGACCAGGTCGACGATCGCGTCGGCCAGCCCGGTGAGCGGCGCGAGTTCCATCGAGCCGTAGAGCTTGATCAGGTCGACGTGCACACCCTTGTCCGAGAAGTGCTCGCGCGCGCACGTCGTGTACTTGGTCGCGACGCGGATGCGCGAGCCCTGCCGCACCGCGGCAGCGTAGTCGAAGTCGGCGCGCGCAGCCACGCTCATCCGGCACGCCGCGATCTTCAGGTCGAGCGGCTGGTACAGGCCCGCGCCGCCGTGCTCGAGCAGCACGTCCTTGCCGGCGACGCCGAGGTCGGCGCCGCCGTACTGCACGTACGTCGGCACGTCGGCCGCGCGCACCAGCACGACGCGCAGGTCGGGCCTTCTGGTCGCCAGGATCAGCTTGCGCGAGCTGTCGGCGTCCTCGGCCAGCTCGATGCCGGCTGCGGCGAGCAGCGGGTGCACTTCGTCGAGGATGCGGCCCTTCGAGAGCGCGAGGGTGATCATCTACTTGATCCGCTCGACGTCGGCGCCGAGCGCGCGCAGCTTGCCTTCCATCCGGTCGTAGCCGCGGTCGAGGTGGTAGATGCGATCGACCAGCGTCTCGCCCGAAGCGACCAGCCCGGCGATGACGAGGCT
>Ga0187893_10002934_pt1 | contig 36025 bp, 23 predicted proteins | sample MA1701074metaG_FD_139574 | JGI IMG/M metagenome (GOLD analysis project Ga0187893, IMG submission 139574) | White microbial mat communities from a basaltic lava cave in the Kipuka Kanohina Cave System on the Island of Hawaii, USA - MA170107-4 metaG ... | reverse complement strand
TACACCATCCCGCTGGGATCGGTTTGTTCCCCAGTAAACGCGAAGGGACTTGCACCATTCCCAACACTCGCAAGCGTTTCTCCATACGGTTGATAGGATTTGGCAAGAGTGATCTCGCCTTGCTCGTTCGTGAGTTGACGCACGGAACCCAGTGCGTCAGTCATAAAGTAATCAGTGCCTGTGTTCACCTGGGCAATTCTACCAACGCCATAAAGATATTGGTTGGTTCCATCGCTCAAAACTTGCGTGAGACCTGAATTCAAATCGAGCGTGTAGTTCACTCCGTTTTGCGAGAGGCGGTCGCCGAGCCCGTTGTAGGCAAATGTCGCGGTTTGCCCTCCGCTGATTGCTGTAAGCCTGTTGGCAGAATCGTAGGCATAGGTGTTTACGCCATCGTCCAACAAATTCCCATTGTTATCCCAGGTGTAGGTAACGCTGTCTACACTAGTAAGTCTGTTCGCGGTATCGTACACATAATTGGTTGTGAGCGGCACACTGCCGATCAGGGTTTCCTGCGTCAGGCGATTGCCAACAGCGTCGTATGTGTAATGGTAGTAGTCGCCCGTCGAGTAGTCCGCTTCGGTGAGGCGGTAGAGTGGATCGTACACGTAGTTGATGGTGACGGATTCGCTCTGTTGTTGCGGCGCGGAAAGGGGCGCGGGGAGTTTGAAGAAGTCGAACGACACCGGTTTCATTTCCGCAGGCGCGGGAGCCTGTCGAACAATGGGTTCAGGGTTCGAGATCACGCTCACATCCTGCCGGGATACGGAACTCAATTTCTGCCGAACCAGCAATTTCCCGTTGCGGTAGACTTCCAGCGTGCCATCCGCATCGAGCAGCACGCGGAAGCGGTCGCCGTCTGTGAAGGTCGTTTCGATGTCCCTGGCTTGCTGCACCCAGCCAGCCTGCGGATCGTACTTCAAGATCTGGATGCGTCCGCCCGCCAGGTCGAACCGCACCTGGAACTCGCCTTCCCCGTCCGGCGCGGGCAGGAGGAGGGAGGCGGTCTGGCGCGATGCGGCGAAGGAGCCCTGCGGGAAGATGGGATCAAGATCCGGCTGCGCGGTGGAGCGGCTTCCCATCACAAGGAATTCAGAAATCAGGGGGAATGACTCGAGTTCCACAGCGCCTTCCTGCGCCGCCGCCATCATCATCTCGCCGCCTGCGATTTCTCCGCCGCCGAAATCGTCCAACAGCGCGTCCGCCGCGTTTTCGAACAACAAGCCGATGTACCCGCCGCTGGCGGAGTATTGCCAGGCGCCGATATTGCGCGTGCCGATCAGAAATCCGTTCTTGTACACTTCCACGTCACCGTTTGCCTTCGCCCGCGCGCCCAACTGGTCGCCCGGCGAGAGCGGCACCGAGAGGTCCGCGCCGTGCTGCCACCAGGGGTTGGCGCTGTCGCTCGTCACCACCTGGACGACGTTATCGTACGGATGAATGTGGATGAGGAGGGCTCCGTTCGCGATGGTCGAATTCGACTGCGATTTGAGGATCAGGTTTTGTTCGGCTCCGTAGTCCGGGTCCACCGGCTGGAGGGTGACGAAGACTTCCTGGTCTGCGCCGAAAGGTGTATCGTTGTTCTTCCAGAAGATGGGGTTGTTCGAAGCGTTGGTCGTCACGTCCAACCGGTTGGAGGCGACGGCATACGAGGCGGTATTCCCCGACCAGTCGCTGCCGATACTTCCATTGGCGCGATTGAAGTCATCCAGAGTTCCGGTCGTCGGGAAGTCAACGGAACCAGGCGATTCAATCAGAGTGGCGTAGAGCGAATAACGATACTCCACACCGATGGGCTGACCGGTAACGGAGGGAGGCATTTCCCCAAACGGGTAATCGTACATCCTGCCTGTGTATTGCCCCGGTATCCACTCGTAACGGAACTCCAGGGCATTGCTTTCCGGCAGAAATGCCAGCCAGTAGGTTCCCGCGGGCAGGAGCGCGGGGGTCTGCACGTTGACGGTGTTCCAACCCGCGACGGGCGTGAATTCATCCGTCTGCGCCATTCGTTCACCGGGTCCGTCCACGCCGTCGGTGTAGATGCCCAGCCGCAGTTTCCCAGCGGCATTGGTCACGTAAAAACTCAGGCTTTGCACTGTGGCGTTTTCGGCAAGCTGCGCCTGCTGTGCAATCAGCAGGCTGCCTGCCTCATCCGCGTCCGCAGGCAAAACGTTGACCTCCCCGGCATAGATCGTGCCGGGCGCCGCGGCAACCGTGAAGGTGGCATAAATCGAGAATTGCTCTTCGATTCCCTGCGCCGAAGGGGAGAAAGTAACCGGCATTTCGCCGTAGGCGTAGCTGTAGTAGTACGAATTGGTCTGCGTACTCCCGACCCATCCATACCGGAAGTGCAGTTCGTCGCTTTCCGGCAGGAAAGCCAGCCAGTAGGAACCTGCGGGCAACAGGGTCGGTGTTTGGACAGCCTGTGTATTCCAACCCGCCACGGGTGTGAATTCATCCGTCTGTGCCGCGAGCGTTCCTGGTCTGCCGCCGGCATCATCGTAGAGGCCCAGACGCAATTTCCCAACCGGGGTGGTGACGTAGAAACTCAGGCTTTGGATCGTCCCCTCCTGCGAGAGGGTGGTGCGCTGCGCAGCGAGGATATCCGCATTCCCGGAATCGTCGCCGGTCAGTATGTAAGTCTCGCCGAGGTTGATTTCGGTTGTGCCGGAGGCTCCGGGCGTGCTGGTGGGCGTTGCCGAGGGTGTTTGAGTATACGTGGGTGTGGCGGTGGGTGTAGATGTTGCCGTAGCGGTAGACGCAGCCGTAGCAGTTGCTGTTGGCGTGGAGGTTGAAGTAGGCGTAGGCGTGAAGGTGATGGTGGGGGTGTGCGAGGGAGTCGCGGTTGCGCCTCCCAGGCTGAAGGTCATGTAGTTGAGGTTGCCGACGTACCCGATGGCGGTCTCTGTGTCGAATGCCAGCCTGACCACGTGCTGCCCCGCGGAAATGGAAATCCCTGAAATCGTGACAGTCTGCCAATTCTGGAAGCCGCCTGTATCAGGAACTGTGATGGTTCCCGAAACATTCTCATCGTCCACCTCCACGTGCATGGCGCCCACGCCGTCTTGATTGGCTAGCCGCAATTCTAATGAATATGTTCCGCCGGTCGCGGCATCCACTGTGTATTCGATCCACTCGCCTGCCTTGATCCAGCCCACGTTGTAACCGCCGCCGGTATCCGCTGTGGTTTGAAGGTCTACCGCTTCGCTCGTGCGATATTCCCAGCCTTCATTCGAGGAAGTCAGGTCGTGGTAGGCAACGCCTTCGCCGCCATCATCGAAATCTTCGGCTTGAATGGTCCCGGGGATCGTCCATGCCGTGCCGCCGTAGGGCGTTTGAGGAACCGGTGTAGGGGTATCTATCGGCGGAGGAGGGTTGTATGAGACACGCACAGGAATCCAGTCGAGCGAAAAATCACGATTAGTGCTCGAGGCAACATTCGTGATGCGCACGCGGAAGTCGCTCAGTTCGCTCGTCGTCCAGGCGTGTCCCCAGGTATCGGTTGGGGTGCCGAGGAGGTAGGTGGCTTCGGCGGTGGTAAAGTTCGCGCTGGTTTTTGCCGCGGTCCAGGTTGCGCCACCATCCCATGAGAGTTGGATGCAAGACCGGGGAGAGCCGAAAGTCGAATCCACCCTCATATCCAGCCGCACTTCGATGCCCAGGATCGAGGAGCCGCTCGGTACAGAGGAGAAGTCGTAGGTGTAATACACGTGCCTGTCCTTGCCGGTGTTATTGCAGGCAGTATTCGTGTTCGTGCCGCTGTTCGTGTCCACCGCGAAGACGGCATTATCGCTGTAGGCGTTGGCGGGGTTGGTCTGGAAGCCGTTGTTATCGCCCGAGCCGCTCGTGACCGCGGCATTGGATGACGGACTGATCCAACCGCTGGTTACGGGCGTAGGTGAGTTGGTTGCCGTGGGCGTGTGCGTTGAGGTCGGAGTCGGCGTGTCGGTGGGTGTGAGGGTAAGGGTGGGTGTGTCAGTCGGCGTGTTTGTTGAGGTGTTCGTCGCGGTAGGTGTATTGGTCGGTGTGAACGTGGGCGTTGCGGTGGGCGGCAGGTCTGGCTGGATCACATTCTCGACGGCTTGAATGCGGTTTCCAACGTTGTCATATTGGTATTGATACGATCCCAGCGCTTCGATCCCGGCGGCGTGCGTGATGCTTTGCAGCCAGCCGTTGTTCAGATAATCGTACGCGGTGTTCACACCGTTCGGTCTCGTGATCCCCGTCAGGCGGTTCGCCGCATCATACTGATAACTGGCGACCGATAACTGATCACTGGTTACCGTCGTCAAGCGATCCGCGTTGTCATACGAATAAGTCACGGTTTGCTGGTTCGGGTAGGTCAGCGATGTTCGGTTGCCAACAGCATCGTACGCGTATTGAACGGTGGCATCGAACGGGTCGGTGATGGAGGCGGGGCGGTTCGCCTCGTCGTAATTCCATGCCGTCGTCCCCAGCCCGTCGGTCATGCTCAGGCGGCGGCCCGCATTATCGTAGGTGAAGGTCACGTCCGCGCCGGAGGGATAATCTATCGTGACAAGTCGGTTTGCATCATCGTAGACGTAGTTGGTCGTCGCGCCTTTGGCGTCCGTCGTCGAGACGCGGTTTCCGGCGTTGTCGTACGCATACGTCCACGTGTGATCGAGCGCGTCGATCTCGGAGACGAGCCGGTTCAAGGCGTCGTAGGTGAATGTGGTGAGGTTTCCATTGGCATCGAGGATCGTCAGGCGGTTGCCGTTCTCATCGTAGGTGTATTCCGTGCGGACGTTCGTCCGGGCATCCACGGGAATGGCAGCCTGGTAATTCTGGATGACGGCGGTCAGGCGCGAGAGCGCGTCGTATTCGTAACGGGTGACGATGCCCTCCGCGTCGGTGGTGAGGATGAGGTCGCCGCGCGCGTTATATAGATTCTGTGTGTCGTTCCCAAGCGGATCGGTGATCGTGACCGGCTGGTTGAGCGTGTTGTAGGCGTAGGTAGTGTCATTACCAAGAGCGTCCGCGGACGTGAGCAGGTTGCCCACGGCATCGTAGGTATTGGAGGACGCGTTATTGTTCGCATCCGTGAATATAATTGGACGGTTCAGGGCGTCGTACGCGGTGGTTGTGGTGTGACTGTTTGCGTCTGTGGTTGTCAGCTGGTTACCGACTGCATCGTATGTAACTGTTGTGATGTTGTTCAACGCATCGGTCTGAGTAACCAGTTGATTCAGGTTGTTGTAGGCAAAGGAGATCGAATTATTATTGGCATCGGTTTGCGTCAGGGTCTGCCCAAGCGCGTCATACGCGGTAGTGGTTGAATGCCCAAGCGCGTCGGTGACAGTCACGGTGCGGCTTAATTCGTCGTAGGTGAATGTCGTTTCGTTCCCGTTGGCATCGGTCATAGAGGTGCGGCGTCCGAGCGCGTCGTATGCGTATGCCGTAACGTTCCCCAGCGCGTCGGTCATGCTGGTCTGCCTGCCTGCGGCATCGTAGGCGTAGGTGGTGGCGCTGCCGCGCGCATCCACAGTTTGGAGGAGCCTGCCCGCGTCATCGTAAAAGTTCTCGGTTTCCTTGCCAAGCGCGTCGGTGGTTTTGATCAGGCGATTCAGGGCGTCGTAATCGTATGTTGTCACGTTGCCCGAGGCGTCTGTAGTAGTGGCAAGATTCCCGTTCTCGTCGTAGGTGTTTTGAGTTTGTCCGCCATTCGGTTGGGTAACGGTGATGACGCGTTTGAGGGAATCATAGGTGTAGGAGGCCACGCGCCCGAGCGCGTCGGTCGTGCTGGCAACGGTGCCATCCGGGTTGTACGCAGTACTTGAGACTCCACCCAGCGCGTCGGTTGTGGAGACCAGCCTGCCCGCGTCGTCGTAGGCGTATTGCGTAGTTCGATTCAGCGCCTCTGTGACCGCGATCAACTGTCCCGCCGCGTTGTAGGTGCTCGTGGTTTCGTTCCCCGCCGGGTCAATGGTTTTTGTCAGGCGGTCCGCATCGTCGTATTCGTACTGCGTCACCCTGCCCAGCGTGTCTGTGATCGAGATCTGATTTCCGCGCACGTCGTAGGCATAGGTCGTGACGATGTTCCACTGGTTGTCTTCGTTCTGTGTTTTGGCTGGGTCGTAGTTTTGCGTGACGCTGATCAGCCTTCCTGCCGCATCGTACGTGTTGTGCGTGACATGCCCCAACGGGTCGGTCGTATCCACCAGGCGGCCGAGCGCGTCATAGGAATACGTCCACGTGTTGTCGAGGGCGTCGGTCATCGAGGTTCGCTGTCCGTGCGAATCGTAGGTGTACGAAGTGGTATTCCCTAACGGGTCTGTCATTGATTCCAGATACCCTTCGGGCGTGTAAGTGTAGGTGGTGGTCTGGTTCAGCGCGTTGGTTGTGCTTGCCAGCAATGTGCCGTCGTAGGTGAACGTGGTGAGGAAACCGCGTGGGTCAATGACGGAAGTGGGCAGGTTGAGGGCATTGTAAGTAATGTCCGTCTGGTTGCCTTCTGCATCCACGATGCGCGTCAAGTTTGCCGCGTCCGCGCTCCAGGTGAGGGTGGTTGTATCTCCCGCCGCATCTGTGATCGTCGCCGGACGGAAGTTGAGATCATAAGTTTTTCCTGAATCCGAGTTCAGCGGATCGGTTTCTGTAATCAGCGTATGCCTGGGATCGTAGGCATGAATGCTCTCATTCTGCAAGGCATCGTTTATCGTCGTCGTGCCGTCTGTGTTGTAAGTCAATTCAGCCACAAGGTTGCCGTTGCCGTCAAATTGTTTCCAAGCACGACCATCCGAATAGTATTCATTCTGTATGACATCTTCGCTGTTCGGGTCTGCCGCGCGAGCGAGCAGGTGGCTTTGATATTCGTAACTCCACGTCTGTCCCAAAACATCCTCAGCCGATACCAAATCGCCGTTGGAATCGTAAGAGAAGGACACTGAACGGTCCATATGGTCGGTCACGGAATCGAGTTGCCCCTGCGCGTTGTAGACGAAATCCAGATAACGCGTCCCGCCGTCCGCGCTCACGCGATCCAGTTGTCCATTAGCATCGTACGTGTAGGCGAACGTTTGTCCAGTTGGATTAATAAGAGATGTAATCCTTCCGCTTTGATTGAAAGTCATCTCGTTTTGGGATTGGTCTATCAGGGTATAGATTGTCGGCGTCCCGGAGTTTTTTATCAGTGTTGAAGTAAATCCCGGATAAGCTACATACCTTCCCATGCCTGTGTCCCAAAATTGATATAGATTTCCTGAAGGGTGTTTGAATTTCAGAGTGCCCGGTTCGTTGGCGGCGGGGAAGATCAGCCGAATGTCCTGATTATGGACCCATCCATATCCAAGGGGCGATGTAAACTTGTCGGTGTAGGATGAAACATATGTACGGCGAAAGCCGAGCGCGCCGGCGCTGGTCGTCAATTCAAGGTCGTTGACCGAATAGCTTAATACACCGCTGTTTGTGTTGATTGGATCAGCCGCGAAGCCCTGTGTTTGTGTGTAATAACAACCCTCTTTACAGTTTGCGGAGTCATTGGGTACGAATAGATCCAATAATCGGGGATCCATAGAAACCTGAATGGTAAAGATCCTGTGATGCCACATGCCAGACGCAGAAGTGCCGCCGGTATTCGTAAGAACGAAATGATAATTATATGGGACAGGATTGTCGGGAAGAACATCCGCAGCGATGACACCAGATGTTTGAAACATGCAATTGCCGCTGAGCCCTGATCCACACGGAACGGTCATGTCGCCTGTCCCGTTTTGCGCCGGTGTAGGATATCCCCACAAGGTCGAAGTTGCAGAGATGGACGCAGATTCATTAAACCAGGGCGCGTTGATCCCATTGCCCCATGTGACTTCAAGGGTTGCCTGATAATAGATATCTTCCTCGTTGCAAGGGACGCCCTCGCATAAAATCTTAAAGTGCAAATCTCGAATGTCGGTTGTAGTATCCAAAACCTCCGTCAATACGACATTTGGAATCGAATCTGAACAATATGTATCTACACACTGCAATAATAAACTCGGCGTCTGGATAGCATTACTTTCTTTGTCGTTCGGTCTTTCACCGTCGCGGGCATCAGGGTGTGGAAAATGTTGTGGTTCAAAACCCCTGTCTGTAAAATGAGAAGGATGTGGATTAATCTGTTCAACCGATCCGGTTGTCGTTCCATTGGATTGCGAGTCCTTCGTTTGAGCTAAAACCGAAGAGGGTGTTAGGGCATTGATAACAATTAACGCGATTAAAACTGTTCTTGCGACCATCTCCACTTGTGATTTCACTGCAAACATAACGCCTCCTGAAATTCGTCTGCAACCAGAAACCTGTCCCTGATTGAATTGGTGTGTTGCTGATTTTCCCGATTGGGATTCCCCCAAGCAGGAATGCTTGTGGCATTCTAAGCCCGCAAGTTGCGATTTGTCAAGATTTATATATACAAATGAGTTGTATTTTCAAGTTTGGCGAGGAGTGTTTTAGCAAAAGTCAAAAAAACCGGCAAACGCCGGTTTTTTCATTTTTCTTCTGGCTCGCCGAAGGCGACGACAACGATATGCTGGTTCAATAATTGGGGCGTTGAGGAATTTTTCCCCGGCACGACCTGCCCGAGCGAGTAGCCGCCGGCAATAGGCACATCGGGACCGAGGATCTCGCGCATCGCGGTGATCTCGGTTCCGGGGTGCGATTTGAGCAGCATCTCCCACGCAAGGTCCACGAAGGCGAGGGCGAAGACGGGCTTCGCGCCGTCGAGCGCTTTCAATGCCTGTTGCGCGGCGGACTGCGCGGCGTTCTCGCACGAGACGCGGCTTCCCACGAGCAGGAACGCGTCCACGCCATCGCGCACGGGCGCGTTGAGACGGAAACTGCCGTCCGCTTCCACGCGGATCGGCGCGCGGATCACCAACTGGTCGCCCTGCTCCACGCCCAGCGGGTAGAGCCGCGCGAGATGACTCAGCGGGGGGAATGCCCAGTCGCGCGCGGGGTAACCGAACAACTGCGCGTATGATTCGGATGCGGGTCTGCCGTCCAGGGTGCGGAGCCAGAAGCCGCGCGAACGCGTGATGCGGAACTGACTTCCGACTGGGTTCCATCCGTGTGCCGCGCCGATGCCGATGCTGAAATCGCCGCGCAGGAACGCGGCAGTGAGCGCGCCGGTGCCCGTTTGCGGACCAGCCAACTGATAGGAGTGACCCGTGTGCAAGTCCCCGGAGGAAAGTGCGCCGGCAAGAGTCAGCCCGAGGTCTGAGAGTGTATTGCACAATTGATCGGCGTCGCCGTTGAAACCGTCTGCAAAAAAGAGCATGGCGCGGTTGTCTTTGTGTTCGGCGGCGGTGCGTAAAATCTTTGCGGCGGTCTCGCGCGCGCTTTGTGCATAGCCGGGCAGCCAGTGAGTCTCGGCCTGAATGTCACCAGCGAACAGCACGACCACAACTGAATTTGGATGCACACCATCGGATGTGAGCCCGGCAGGACTACTAAACCCGATGAGAGGTGTATCACCCAACAAACCGGAAACGCCGCTGACGATCTCGCGCGCTTGATATTGATGCGATGCGATGACCAAACCAAAGCCGGGCGTGATCGGACCCAGCCGATTCAACGCCTGATGAGTTGCCTGCAACCCCGCTTCGCGTCCGTTCAGCGCATGAGCCTGACCTACTGCCGCGTTGAGAGCCATGTTACGTCAACCCTTCGGCGATGGGCACCGTGAAATGGAAAGATGTACCTTTCCGAAATTCACTTTCGAACCAGATGCGACCGCCCTGCATTTCAACGAGACTCTTGGTAATGTTCAAGCCCAAGCCTGTGCCCGGCGACTCGCGCGCCTTCGAATCGTCTGACCGGAAGAACTTCATAAAGATCTTGGACTGATCCTCGGCGCTGATGCCGATGCCGTTGTCTTTGACCCATAGGTGCACGACGCGCTTTGCGCCGTCTGGGTCCCATTGATTTGCCGTCGCCTCCGCGCCGAGTACGATACGCCCGCCTTCGGGCGTGTACTTGTTCGCGTTGCTGACAAGATTGGTGAGCACCTGTCCCACGCGCAAGCGATCTGCCCACACTTGCGGCAACTCCGCGGGAATGGCGAGATCCACTTCCTGATGTTTTTCATCCACCTGTCGCTTTGTCGAGCGGATGACATCATCCACCACTTCGGGCAGGCGCACCGGGTTGAATTCGAGCCGCAGGCGTCCCGCTTCGATCTTCGCGTTGTCGTTGAGGTCAGATACCAGCGCAGACATGCGCTCCACGTTCGAGCGGATGGTGCCGAGAAAGTTGGTCTGTAGTTCGTTGATCTGCCCGACCGAACCGGAGGCGAGCAACTCGGAATATCCCTTGATGGAGGTCATCGGGTTTTTCAGTTCGTGAGCCACCAGCGAGACGAACTCACTTTTTGCGTTGTTCGCCTTTTGCACTTCATCGTACAGTTGCGCGTTGTAAATTGCGATGGCGGCATTGTCGCTGAGGCGGTTGAGGAAGCCGAGATTGCCCTGCGAGTCGCTTGTGGATTCGAGCAGGATCAGACCGATCACGCCCGCTTCGCGCCGGATGGGGACGATGATCTGCGTATGCGCGCCGGGGAAGATGCCGTGGCTCCCATTCCCCAGCAGGGAGATCTGACTCGGTTGCCCGCTCTGGATCGCCGATTTGACGGCGGGGAGTTCCAACGTGTCTCGCGCTACGGCGGCATCGGCGAGAAGGTCCTCGTAGCCCTCCTCTGCCATGATTCGCAGGTCATCCTCTTCCAACATTCCGATCAGGCCGGCTTCCGCGCCGGATTGCCGCATTGCCCACTCGAGCGTGATACGCATGGCGCGGTCCACTTCGAGGCTGGCATTCAGTTCACGGACGATGCGCCCCATGATGGAGAGTTCCTCCACACGGGCTGATAGTTCCTGGTCGGTGAGTGCGAGCAGGCGCGCGTTCTCGATGGCGACCGCGGCTTGACCGGCGAATGCGGTCAACAGATTCTGGTCGTCTGTCACGAATGGAAGCCCATCCCTGCGGTTGATGACCTCGATGACGCCCAGCACGCGGTCTTTGATGAGCATGGGCACCGCGAGCAACGAACGCGAAATGAACCCGGTCTGTTTGTCCGCGGCTTCGAAGCGAAGCGATGAACGCTGACCGTCGTTTTCGATGACCGGCGCGCGGGTTTGCACAGCACGCCCGGCGATACCGCTTCCGGCGGGAATGCGTTGACCCAGCAGGTTGCCAGCCACAGGTCCCACCGTGACGCGGAACTCCAACTCGCCGGTCTGGTCATCCATCAGGAACAACGTCCCGGCTTCGCAGTTCAAGATGTTGACCGCGTTTTCGAGGATATATTGCAGCAGTGGTTCCTGCTCGAGCGTGGACGTGAGTTGCCGCGTGATCTCGTTCAACGTGCTGAGCTGGTGCGCGCGTTGTTGTGTTTCCTCCAACAGCCGCGCTTTGACGATCGCACCGACCGTTTGGTCTGCGATGGCTTGCAGGAGGTCGAGTTGGGCGCGGGTGTATGTGACGGAAGCGTCGCGGCTTCCCACGCTCGACGCGCCGATGGTCTCGGCGCCGGCGTTGAGCGGCACGCCCATCCAGGCGTAGATGCCCGGCGAAGACGGCGTGATGTTGCGCGCCTGACATTCACGGATGTAATCCTGTGTGAGGATGGTTCGCCCCTTGCGGATGATTTCCTGCCCGAGACCGAAGCTGGCGGCGAGCGGCTTGTTTTCGCGGCTGGAGACGCGTTCGCGGTCGTCCACGCAGAAGCCGTAATAAAAGTAGTTCGCGGCTTTGTTGTAAAGCGTGATGTGAAAGTGTGTGGATGGGATGATCTGCGTTGCCTGCGCGAAGATGAGTTCGAGAACATCGTCGAACGTAAGGGTGATGTTCACACCTTGCGAGACACGCGTCAACGCGTTCATTTCCTGCACGCGCCGTTCGAGGTCGAGCACGGTTTGCACACGTGAGATGGCGACCGATGCCTGGTCGGCAAGGTTCTCGAGAAATTCCAGATCACGCGGCACATACGCGTTGCCTGAAAGCGGCGCGCCGAGCCCTATCCAGCCAACAGGTTTGCCTTCGCCGGGCAGCGCCACGAACAACCGCGCGGCAAGCAGGGAGATACGAGCCTCGTCGCTCTTGAAGCTTGCAGACGGGTTGATCGAATCTAGATATAGCGGTATTTTCTCATTTTGAAAATACCGAACTATCGGACTATTCGAGGTGAAGCGGATATCGCTGGTGGGGCGTCCGTCGGTATCGGGCAGGGTGGAGTACTGATCGTTCAGCGAATCATAGGTGAAAATGTGAAGACGATCAGGCACAAGACTGCTGGCGATATGCTGCCTCAGCGCGCGCCCGATGGCGTCCAAGTCCAATGCGCTGGTGAGGTCGTGGCTGAAAGTTCGCAAACGCTCCTCATAAGCGCGGGAACCGCGAAAGAATGTGCCGTCCACGAATGTTTGCAGGCGGGTGCGCAATGGGTCCAGGAATACGGCGACCAGGAATACAAGTCCGCCGATCAGGAAGGGGTTGTCCGACGGCATGGCGTCAGCGAAGAGCAAGCCGAGCCCGCTGACCAGCAATCCGTAAATCGCAATGACCAACCCGGTCAAAATGGAGTAGACGATTCCCTGCCGCAACCAATAGTCTGTGCGGACGAGGCGATAGCGCAGGATCACGAATCCGTTTGCGATTGGGAAGACAATCAGGAATAGCAGCAAGTATGGATTAAATGCTGGAATTCCCAACGGCGTAAGCAACAGCCATCCCGCAATCGGTCCGAACGCGAATAGCGAACCGGCCAGAATCGTGCGCGCCTGACTCTTTACCACCGGCGAAGGCGAACGGATTCCGCGATATGCAAGCATGGAAAAATAGAACAATGCCGAAAGCCCCGTAAAGACGTAAATCCATTGCCATGCACCGATGTAGGCTGTGGGCTGTGCCAGGTTAAACAACGTTCCGAACGCGTTGATGGCGAGAAGTACCGCGATGAAGAACCCGGTGTAGCGCAGGTACGGGCGCCCGATGACGGCACGCGCCTCCTGAGGAAAGACAAGCGCAAGGTCAATTAGCGCGCCGCCAGCCATCGCGACCGCGAATGTCCATAAGTGCGTAAATTGGTGAGTGGTGTAAAGGTTGAACAGCGTGCCAATCGCAATTCCCAGAGAGGAGGCGAGGACGGAAAAGGCGCGTCCCGCCGGCTCGGTGCGGCGGAATCCGAAGATCCACAACCCGACCAGAATGAACACTGCGCCGATGACCGTTGGGAGGATGTAATAGGCGAAGCGATCTTCAGCAGAGAAGGCTCTCAGCGTGACATTTGTTGTTTTGAGTCCCTCGTCTGGGTCGTTGAGCACGAGCGTGGCAGATTGACCCACTTGCAAAGGCGCGAGGGCGTTGTCTAATTCCGCCGCGCTGGTGACAGATTGTCCGTTTAACGAGACCAACTGGTCGCCGAGGGAGAAGCCCTGACGGCACAAATCCCATTGCTCCCCTTCGATGGTGGTATCTGAATTGTTCAGTACCAGTGTATGCTCGAAAAATCCGCCGAGGAACGGCTGATCCAGCCAGCGAAACCCGAAATAGATCGAGAAACCAAAAACCACCACCGCGATGCCCTGATACAAAAGGACAAGCAACTGGAGGCTTCTGCTGACAACCGTATTGACGTTCAAACGCGAATTCATGCCTGCCTGAATCTGTCCGTAAAATTTTACTCCACCTCCCCTGTGAGTCTATGGTACTTTCATAACAAAGAAGAAAGGCGAAGCGCTTCTGGAGGCTCCGCCTTTCGATGTCGTGTCGTTAGATGTCCAGATTTCGGACTGCCTTCGCGTGTGTCTGGATGAATTTGCGCCGGGGGTCCACCGCATCACCCATGAGCATGTCGAAGGTGCGGTCGGATTCGGCCGCGTCCTCGATCGTGACAAGGAGCAGGGTGCGGTTTTCGGGGTTCATTGTCGTCTCCCATAATTGTGCCGGGTTCATTTCGCCGAGACCCTTATACCGCTGGAGGTTTGCCTTTTCACCCACTTCTTTAATGGTTTTATCTTTTTCCTTCTCGGTGTATGCATATTTCACTTGATTCTTATAGGCGATACGATATAGCGGCGGCTGTGCGATGTACAAATGACCATCCTCGATGAGCCGAGGCATGTAGCGGAAGAAAAACGTCAACAACAGGGTGCGGATATGACTGCCGTCCACGTCCGCATCGGTCATGATGATGATCCGTCCGTAACGAAGGCCTTCGATATCGAAGTTGTCGCCGATGCCCGTGCCCAGCGCAGAGATCAATGCCTTGATCTCGTTGCTCGAAAGGATCTTATCTAGGCGGGCACGCTCGGTGTTCATGATCTTGCCGCGCAGGGGGAGGATGGCTTGGAAGTGCCGGTCACGTCCCTGTTTGGCTGACCCGCCTGCGGAATCACCCTCGACGATGTAGAGTTCGGTCTTCGACGAATCGCGCTCGGAACAGTCAGCAAGTTTGCCGGGCAACGTGAGCGATTCCAGCGCGGACTTGCGGATGACGAGATCGCGCGCTTTACGTGCCGCGTCTCTCGCACGCGCGGAAGTTAGGCACTTCGCGACAATTGCCTTCGCCGCCTGCGGATTTTCCTCGAGGAACGTGCCGAACGCGTCGCCGACCACCTGGGTGACGTACGTCTGCACTTCGGGGTTCATCAACTTGACTTTCGTCTGCGATTCGAATTGCGGACTCGGGTGCTTGACCGAGACGATGGCGGTCAGACCTTCGCGTGTGTCGTCGCCGGAGAAGTTAGGGTCGGAATCCTTGAGCAAGCCGCTCTTGCGGGCGTAGTCGTTGATCACGCGCGTCAATGAGGAACGTAAACCCGTGAGGTGAGTTCCGCCGTCAACGGTGTTAATGGTGTTGGCAAACGAATATACCGACTCGGTGTACGCGTCCGTGTATTGGATTGCCGCTTCGACGCCCACGCCATCCATCTCTTTTTCGACGTACACAACTGCATGGAGATTCTCGCGGTTGCGATTCAAGTAGCGGACAAACGATGTGATGCCCCCCTCGAAATAGAACGTCATCTCGCGGTCGTTGCGCTCGTCCACGAACCTGATGGTCACGCCGCGCGTGACGAACGCCATTTCGCGGAAACGTTGAACAAGCGTATCGAAACGATAATCAATTTCCTCGGTGAAGATCTGCTTGTCGAACTTGAACGTCTGTTTCGTGCCGCCTTCGTCTTTCCCAGCCTTGCCGATCTGCTTGATCGTGCCTTGCGGCACGCCGCGCTTGTATTGTTGTTGCCACAGTTTGCCATCGCGGCGTATCTCGGTGACCATCCATTCGGAAAGCGCATTCACCGCGCTGACGCCCACGCCGTGCAAACCGCCGGAGACTTTGTATCCGCCGCCGCCGAATTTTCCGCCCGCGCCGATGACCGTCATGACCACATCCACGGTTTCCATTGGCTTGCCTTTTGCATCCTTTTTGGAAGGATGCGGTCCGACCGGGATACCGCGCCCGTTGTCTTCGACAGTCACGCTGCTGTCGGAATGAATCGTTATGTTGATAGACGTGCAAAAGCCGGCAAGCGCTTCGTCAATCGCATTGTCTACGACTTCATACACAAGGTGATGCAAGGCTTTGATGTCGGTGCCGCCCACATACATGCCCGGGCGTTTGCGCACATGCTCGATCCCCTCCAATGCCTGGATGGAGCCAACGTCATATTCCGTATCTTTTCTCTTTGCCACTCAAACCTCCAAATGATTTCATCAAACCCGCCCGGAAGGGCGAGGAATTATGCTTGTTGTGTCGGCACGCTTTGTTTCTGTTGTAATTGCTCGATAACGGTCTGTAGCCACGCGTTCATATCGCGGTAGTAGACAAAGCTTGCCGCCAGTAATGTTGTGCTGATGAACGCATGGCCCGAAATACCTACAAGCTTCATCCACGAATCGCTCTCCGGTACGCTCCACAAAAAATTCAGTCCCCGCGTCAGTAAAAAGGCGGTGAAAACGAACAGCCCGCTGGTGGGGAGTGTGAACCGCGTCATGCGCACACTGGAATAGAGCGAATACAGCGCGTTCTGCTTGCGTGCGAAGATTCCGTGCGGCATGAAAAAAAAGGGTATGACCAGCCAATACGATAGCAGGAGAATGACGAACAGCAAACCATTTGCGAGCGCCGCATTGAACAACCCCGCAAGGCCGACGATCAGCACGATGGGTGTCAACACGATGAGCAGGCAGACCGTCCATACGACCGATAGGATGATTGTTTGAATTATTGCTCGGAGGATCCCAATTCCCGCCTCGGCTTCTCCTAGCGCGGTCACAGCGACCCAGCGAAAATAGACGCTTCCGCCAATCCAGCCTGTAAGGATGAGCAGGCTCGTCCAGCCCAGAAGTGTCCAGATCGATTCAAGTTGGACGACATCCTGCAAGCCGAGCGGCGTCTGTAACAAAGCCTCGGCGGGAATGGCAAATGCCTCAAGGCTGGGTATTCCCACGGGAAAAGTGCGAAACCAACTGAGCCAGCTAAACCGGCTGAAACTCTCGACTGAATCGGTGAGTAGCTTCGTCTCCTCCACGGGCAGCGAGCGCGTTTGCAACAACTTCATCACGTCTGCAATCACGGATGAATATACTTTTCCTGCGCTCACGCGTGAACCCAGCCAAAGATAGCAATCGAGGAGGATCGGCAGGAGAATCAACCAGACATGCGAGGAGACGATATCGAATCCCGCACGCAAAGAACCGAGGATGCCCGGTGGCGGCGGAAGTTTATCCAGTTTTTCCACATTCATAAGCAATTGATTCTACCATACCGATTCATGTTGGCGAGCGTGTTCCGTACGGGTTAAAATACCGATATGACCGAGCAATCTCATCTGCCGGATACGAATCGCATCGGTGTGCTTACGTCTACGGTGTTGCTGGCGCTTGCGCTGACGCGCATCATGCGCGCGCCGGAGTTCAGCCTTGAATTGCAACTGCCCGGCTTTTTTGTGTCACTGCCGCTCAACCTGACAACGGTGATGAGTCTGCTCACGGCTGGGCTTACCGCTACCGGCATGGACTGGTTGTTGCGCGGACACCCATCCCTGAAAGAAAGATCCACGTTACAGTGGTGGATCTTGCCCACCCTCACAACGTTCATTGTCAGCGTTTCACTTTCGTTTCTCCCCGACGGGACAGCCTGGTGGATCGGCTTCGCTGTGGGCGGTGTCCTCCTCTTATTTGTATTCCTCGCCGAGTACATCGTGGTCAACCCGGGCGCGCCGAACTACACGCTTTCGCTCGCAGGTTTGACGGCGATTTCTTACACGTTATTCTTCACACTTGCGGTGGCATTGCGATATGGTGACTTGCGGCTTTACCTCACCATCCCTGCGCTTTTTTTATCCGCTGTGTTTGCCAGCTTGCGCGTCTTACATCTTCGCCTTGGACGCTGGGAATATGCATGGTCTCTGGGCATTGGGTTTGTCTGTGTGCAGGTAGCCGCCGGGTTGCATTACTGGCCCCTGTCCTCCGTTCAGTTCGGATTGATGCTGGTCGGTCCGTTATACGGGTTGACGAATCTTGTGTTCAATCTAAACGAAGACCTGCCCACGCGCCGCGCCGTTTTGGAACCGTCTATTGCGGTTGCGCTGTGTTGGGGTCTCGCGATCATCTTGCGATGAACAGTGACTCACTGGTAATTACCCGCGAACAATTGCGCGAGATGAAAAATCACGCTGAGAGCCTCGCTCCGCTGGAAGCCTGTGGGTTGTTGGCAGGAAAAAACGACCGGGTGGAGAAAGTGATTCTAGTGCGGAATCAAGCCGAAAGTCCGGTGCGGTTCGTGATGAATCCACGAGACCAACTGAAAGCCTTTGATTGGATCGACTCCAATGGGCTTGACCTCCTCGCCATCTTTCACTCGCATCCCGCCGGGCTCGAAACTGCCTCGCCCACCGACATTGCCGAGGCGGCGTATGATGTCGTTCATCTGATTCTTTCCCGTAACGAGAGGGGCTGGAAGGCGCGCGGGTTTTGGATTGAGCGCGGCGATTCGGTTGAGGTTTCGATTAAGATTGTTGAGTAGAGTAACCTATGTTACGTTTTCGTGTTTTCTGACATAGACCACTCCCGGAGGAAATGACATGCAAATCATGCTCGATATTGCCGCAGTGATTATCGGCTACCTAATGGGCTCGATCCCGGTAGGCTTGCTGATTGTTAAAGCCACAACCGGCAAGGACCTGCGTGAAGTGGAAAGCGGGCGCACGGGCGGAACCAACGCATTCCGCGCCGCGGGTTTCACGGTCGGGTTTGCAACTGCGTTACTTGATGCTGCCAAAGCGGCAGTTGCTGTCTGGATCGCGCGTGCGCTCAACTCTGATGCCAATATTATTCATGTGTTGGCTGGTTTAGCCGCGATCCTCGGACACAACTATTCCATCTTTTTGGCAGAACGCGATCAACAAGGTCGCCTGCGATTACGCGGCGGGGCAGGAGCGATGCCCGCGCTTGGCGGAGCTGTTGGTTTATGGGCGTGGACATTTCCATTTGTGTTTGTGATCGGCGCGTTGGTGTTGTTCACGCTTGGGATGGCTTCTGTCGCAACGTTGACCGTAGGACTAGCGATCATCATCCTGTTTGCGGTCCGCGCTTCGTTAGATCTCATGCCGTGGGTGAATGTGGTCTACGGCTTGATTGCCGAATTGCTCTTAATTTGGGCATTGCGTCCGAACATCCAAAAAATATTTGCCGGCACTGAGCGCGTGATCAGCATTAGCTTGGCAGGCTGGTTGCGGGGGAGAAAAGCGAACACTGAATCTGCTGGGGGATCGAAAGATTTGAAATAGTATTGCATCAATCATTATCCAACCGATTAGAGGGGTTACTATTTGCTTGCATTATCAAAACTGACAATTTGGAGTGAATCATGATTAAACCTCTTCAGGGAATCCGAATCCTCGATCTTACGCGGCTTCTGCCGGGTCCTTTCATTACGCAATTGCTCGCCGACTTGGGAGCCGAAGTCATCAAAATCGAGACGCCGACCGCCGGCGATTATTCGCGGCTGGCTCCCCCCGAAATGGGACTTGGCGGCTTGTTCGAGGCCATCAATCAGGGAAAGAAAAGCGTCGCAATCAATTATCGTAACCCGCGCGGACGCGAAACATTTCTCAAGCTTGTTTCTACAGCGGATGTGGTGATCGAAAGTTTTCGACCCGGTGCAGCAGAACGCATGAAAATAGATTACAAATCTTTACGCGCCTTGAAACCTGAACTGATTTATTGCGCGCTTTCCGGTTACGGGCAGAGCGGTCCATACAGCCAACGCGCCGGACATGACTTGAACTATGCGGCGCTCAGCGGCGCGTTATCGCTCAACGCCCGTGAGGGACAGCCGCCTCGGGTATTCGGGTTGACGATTGCAGATTTGAGCGGCGCGATGCTTGCAGGCCTTTCCATCCTTGGCGCGGTCGTGGGAAGGCAAAGAAATGGACAAGGGGCGTTTCTGGATGTGGCATTGTTTGACGGCATTCTTTCGTGGATGATTCCCATGGCAGGCGCGGCGTATTTCCACGGTATCCCATTGACCGGGGGAACGCTTCCTCTTCAAGGCGGATTGGCTTGCTACAACGTTTACGAAACCGCCGATGGAAAGTTCATTTCGCTCGGCGCGCTCGAACCAACGTTTTGGAGCGACTTCTGCAAAGTAACCGGCCGAAACGATCTATTACCGCGTCAATTCGACCGTGCAATTAAAGACGAAGTGGCGGCCATTTTCACGGGCAGATCTCTTGCGGATTGGCTTGAAGCATTCTCCAAGAGCGATGGGTGCGTCGAGCCGGTGCTATCTTTTGAGGAGGCATTGTCACATCCGCAGGTGAAGGCGCGCGGATTTGTACGGGAGGAAAACGGTCACCCCGTTGGACTCAACTCTCCCTTTGTATATGGAAGCGTGGAGGCACGTCCCGCGCCGGGCTTGGGCGATCACACGCGCGAAATATTGGGTGAGTTACTCTCTGAAAATGAGATGGATGAATTGACGCAGATCGGTGTAATAGGAAGGCGGGATATCGGCCTATCGCGAAGAAGCGAACAAAGACAGAGCAGTTCCAGCTAAGTCATTTGCTCAAGCAGTGCCTGCAGGTTTCTGCGGTGCAGGGTTTCTGCCAACCCGCCGAGGTATACGCGGCTCTTGCCGCAGTCCTCGAGATTTATCTGTTCAAGCAGTTCCTCAGTGTTTTTCCTCTTCGATGCAGTTCGAACCGATTTCCGAATCGCGGAAAGGTAATTGAGGTTTTCGCGCACTGCCGCATCGATCTCGCCGCGCAGGATAACGTCGCCGTGGCCCTGTACGATGTTTTCCAACCCCATACGCCCGATGCGTTTAATGGAAGAGGTGATCTCGTCCAAATTACCGTCTACAATGTAGGGCAGGGGCATGAAGGAATCGCCTGCGAACAAGATGCGATCCTCCTCCACAAGCACGGATATCCCATCGTTGCTGTGACCGGGCGTTGTCGAGATGATTAGGTTCTTTTTCCCCACTCGCAGAGTAACTTCGCCCTCGGCAAACGTCATGTGAGGCAGAACGATCTTTACCTGTTTCAACGCGGGGTTTTGCTTTTTAGCCTGTTCGAGTGAGGGAACCCCGCGTTCTTCGAGCAGGTCCCGGCAGCGCGCGTGCGCGATAACCGTGGCTCCCGGGAAGAAACAGTTTCCCCACGCGTGGTCGGCATGATAATGGGTGTTGATGACGTACCGAACCGGCACGTTCAGTTCGTGTTCGATGAATTCCCGAATGCTTAATGTTTCGTCCGGTAATGCAAGCGTATCAATTGCCACAGCCCACTGGGGACCGGCTACAACGCCCGCCGTCACTTGCGCGTACACTTCGCTTTGAAACCAATACACATTCTCGGAGACTCGTTCTCGGTGCATTCAAAATCCTTGGGAAAATTTTCTGATAGATAGCACAGATGATGGGGAAAATCAAGTCAACTAGACAAATAGATTCTGGCACAATTAAGCAGGACATCTGTTTTAGATATGAAAAGGCTTGGTATACTGTAATATAAAGTTATTGTAAAAACTTGCAATAAGGGAAACACATGTCTTGTGCCTCAGAATATGCTCCCCAACTTCGCGCGCGGTTATCGAGTTACTCCACAACGGATGGCGATCTTCCACGTGTTGCGTCGCTCTGCCACGCATCTCTCCCCGGGCGATGTGTACAAAGGGGCGAAAAAGGATTTCCCCAGCCCGACTGAACCGACGGTCTATCGAACGTTGGAATTTCTCGCAAAGAACGGACTGGTACGTCCCACACAAGCTGGCAATGGACACCTCCGGTATGAACTTGCAGAGCATGAGCATCATCATCTTGTCTGTCGCATCTGCGGTGGCGAAGTCGAAGTGAAGCATGGCTTGCTTGAAAGCTTGTATGGGAAAATGGAGTCAACCAGCGGCTACACAGGCATATACCAGATGGCTTCTTGTCCCCCGTCGTTGCTTTGGCTTGCTGGATATTTGCTGCCATGACTATCGCAGTGGCGGTTTCACGCACCAACGAGTCGCTGGGTGAGAAACAATTTCCTCTTATGGGAATCATGGTGGCGTTCATATTCGCGGCGCAGATGCTCAACTTCCCGGTCGCGGGCGGCACGTCCGGGCATTTATTGGGTGGTGCACTTGCCGCGATCGTGTTGGGCCCTTGGGCGGGAATGTTGGTGATGACTGCCGTTATCGCTGTTCAGGCATTGCTATTTCAAGACGGTGGTCTGCTCGTGATGGGTACGAACATTTTGAACATGGGTTTAATAACCGCCATGATTGGCTATGGGTTGTATCGAATCGTTTCAACCTCGAGTCGCAGGACCAAACTTGCCGTCGCTGGATTTGCCGCGTGGCTCTCGGTGATGGCCGGCGCGCTTGCTACTGGGATTCAATTGTGGATGAGTGGGACGAGCAATTTGCAAGCCGTCGTCATTGCCATGCTTGGAGTCCATACGCTAATCGGGATCGGGGAAGCGTTGATCACGGTGGCTGCACAGGCATTCATTTTGCGGACTCGCCCGGACTGATTAGATGAAACCTCCGTCTCGGCTCAGGGCGGACGTGGTTGGGTGGTCGTCGGCATTCTGATCTCTCGCGGTGGTGTTGCTCTCGCCGCTTGCCTCCGCGTTCCCCGATGGGCTCGAACGCGTGGCAGAGGACAGCGGTTTTCTCGATCTGGCGCAATCTTCACCGTATGAAATCATTCCCGATTACACTGTTCCGTTCCTGGGTGAAACTTCTCTCTCAACAGTTGTGGCTGGCATCATCGGCGCGTTGATAGTGTTAGGCCTGTCGATTCTGGCGGGCAAATCGTTACGCAAACGCACCTGATTGAAATTTTCAAACGTAAAACGCAATTCCTATGCATTCTGACGCGTTCGACCGATATCATCACGGACACAGCCGTATTCATGAACTTGATCCACGAATCAAGGTTGTGGTCACGATTGCCTTCATTCTTTCGAATGCATTGCTTCCAGATGGCGCATGGTGGGCCTTTCTTCTGGCTTGGGCGTTTGTCTCGATCGCTAATGGGTTGTCGGGATTAGGAATCGGCTTCACATTTTGGCGTTCGTTCATCACACTTCCGTTTGCACTCGCCGCGATCACGGTGCTGTTTTCCATTCCGGGCGAACCGGTGACTACGTTCCGATTCCTGATGTGGGATTTTACGGTCACCGACGCGGGACTCTTGCGATTCGTCAGCATTGTCATCCGCTCGTGGTTGTCGGTGCAGATGGCAATCCTACTCGTGGCTGTGACAGAGTTCCCGAAGATCGTCCACGCGCTCAACCACCTGCGCGTGCCGACCATCCTGACTGTCATCATCTCATTTCTTTATCGCTATCTCTTTGTCCTCGCGGATGAGGTCATGCGCCTGCTCCGGGCGCGGCAGGCGCGTTCCGCTGTTGCGGCAGGCGGAAAGGGAGGAGGAAGCGTGGCATGGCGTGCGCGCGTCACAGGTCACATGGCGGGTCAACTATTTCTGAGAAGCTACGAGCGCAGTGACCGCGTGTACAACGCGATGCTTTCGCGCGGCTACAAAGGCGCGTTGATGACCATCCATCCGCACCACTTTCATGCAAGTGATTGGCTGATCGGTTTGATTTCATTACTTTGCATTTTGCTGATGCAGATTGTAGGGAGGGCTGGATGACAGACATTGTTTCTGTGAAGGACTTGCACTTTTCCTACCCCGATGGTCACGCGGCGTTACGTGGCGTTACGTTTGCGTTGCGCGAAGGTGACAAGGTTGCGTTGGTAGGACCAAATGGCGCGGGGAAATCCACCTTGATGTTGCAGTTAAACGGGATTTTGACCGGGCGCGGCACGATCGAGATTGGAAACATGCGCCTTTCGCGAGACAAATTGCCGATCATTCGCGCGATGGTCGGCATGGTCTTCCAAAGTCCTGACGATCAACTTTTCTCCCCAACTGTATTCGAGGACGTGGCATTTGGGCCACTGCACATGGGGCTCCCCGAAGAAGAAGTCATCAAACGCGTGGATGTCGCGCTCGAGGTCTGTGCGCATGACCTCATACCGTGACCGACTATCGCATCATTTAAGTGTAGGTGAGAAGAAGCGTATTGCGATCGCCACCGTCCTCTCGATGAACCCGAGCATTTTGATTCTGGACGAACCTTCCGCGGGACTCGATCCACGCGCGCGGCGAACACTCATCAATCTTTTGAGAGATTTGCCGATCACGATGCTGGTATCTACCCATGATATGAAATTGGTAGGAGAATTATTCCCGCGCACAATCGTGATGGACGACGGTTTGATTGTGGCAGATGGAGCAACGAAGCAAATCCTTGGGGATGAAAAGTTTCTGAATGAGCATGGGCTTGAGAAGCCCTAAGGGAGCAAGTCGGAGCGTGTAAATAACTCATCAGCGATTCAGGCGACAACTGTCCGACACGCTGTTTGCTATAATGCCCTCATGAATTCCAGACCAGACGTACTCATCATTGGTGGGGGTGTGATCGGTGTATGTTCCGCTTATTACCTTGCCCAAAAAGGTTTACAAGTTACACTCATCGAAAAAGACGAGATCGCTTCGTGGTGTTCGTATGGCAACGGGGGCTTGATTGTGCCTAGCCATGTTGTTCCGCTCGCATCGCCGGGCGCGCTGGGGAGCGGCTTGCGCTGGTTACTCGATTCCGAGAGTCCGTTTTACATCAAGCCTCGCATGGATTTTGAACTGTTTCGCTGGTTAACGCGATTCGCTCTTGCAAGCCGAGAAGGATGGATGTTGAGGTCGTTGCCGGTGTTGCGCGATCTATTGTTTGCGAGCCGCGCGTTGTATGAAGAACTGGCAAAACATGCCGGTTTTGATTTCGGATTCGAGGGTAACGGATCACTTCTTGTGTGTTTATCGAAACAAGTACTGGAGAGGGAACGACGCGAGACTCATCTCTTCGAGCATTTCAAGATTCCTGTCAGTGTTGTGAATCGCGAAGAAGCCCTAGACCTTGAACCTGCGTTGTCTTCGAGAATTGCAGGAGGTGTGTATTATCCGCGTGATGGGCGCATAGATCCGCATCGTTTCGTCGTCGGACTTGCGAAACAGGCTGAAGATCTGGGTGTGGAAATTAGTGCAAAGACAGAAGCAATCGGATTTGAAATTGCAAGAGGAAAGATTTCTGAAATCTACACCACACGCGGCGAGTTTTACCCGAAGCAGGTTGTTCTTGCAAGCGGTTCGTGGTCGCCGGAGTTGGCGCGCGCGTTGAAATTCAAAATTCCGATTCAAGCTGGTAAAGGCTATAGCGTTACCATAGAAAACCCGACTGTTCCGCCGCGCCTGCCGTTGCAGTTTTCTGAGGCGCGTGTAGTGATCAATCCACTAGGATATGCGCTTCGAATCGCAGGGACGCTTGAACTCGTCGGCATGGATTATTCCTTCAGCACCAAGCGTGTGCGTGCCATGCAAAAGAATTCCGTTGCCTATTTGCCCAGCTTGGAGACTGTGAAGGTAATCGAGATCTGGCGCGGTCTTCGTCCGTGTACGCCGGATGGGTTACCAATCGTATCGCGCGTTACGGAATTGGAAAATCTGGTTATCGCTGCCGGTCATGCCATGCTAGGAATGTCGCTGGGACCGATAACCGGGAAGCTGGTTTCTCAAATTTTGAGCGGAGGGAAGACAGAAATCGAGATAGATCAGTTGGCGGCGAGTAGGTTCTGAATCTAGGTTTAACGCCGTATCTGGATGTGTCGCGGACGGGTAAATTTGCTCCTTGCATGTTTGTAAGTCAGACGAAGAATGAGCAACTAGTACTCCGGTATCCCCTAGTACTTTCGTTTACCTACACCTATCAAAAATGTTTGTAACTTCTGATTGTTTTTTGTTTCTAAAAGCAGCAAGAGCAGGTAACCTCCGCCCAGTTTCGGCTTGGGCAAATCCTGTCCCAGGCACTCTTCTGAGATTCGTATCATACTTCGGAGGCACCATGTCATCGAAAACCGTCAAGATCTTTATCTTGATTCTTAGTTTGTTGGCTCTCACAATTCCATCCAGTGCGCAAACAGCGCCCAGTGAAGCTCAAATATCTTCATTTGCAACAATTAACCTTACATCGCCAAGTATGATGATTGGCGAGACCTCCACTGTTGCAATTAATCTAAACAATGTTCCAGCTGAAGGGCTTGCCAGCGCTGAGTTTACCTGTACCTACAATTCTGCGGTTGTGGAAGTATCCGCCATTACTCCAGCCAACCTTTTCGGAGCTGACCCGGTTGTTGTGGTCAACGACCCGCAGAATGGGAGTTTTGTCTTTGCTATTGCCGGCAGCGTCGGAAATAAAGCTACAACAGACGGTGCCGCCTTCACATTCTCTGCCAAGGGATTACTGCTTGGCCAATCAGCGATTGACTGTCAGGCGCGTGTCTCCACTGGAAATCTTGTTCTCGTAACAATTCCATCCACACCGGCCAGCCTTGATGTGAAGGACATCATCACTACACCTGTGCTCGGCACTCTGGCCGGGCAAGTGCTTGCGAGCAAACCTGTGACTGTTACGCTGACGGACTCCAATGGTTCAATTGCTGGATCTGTCACAGCGAACGTGGACGGGAGTTTCAGTCACGCTGTTCCTGCCGGAATCTACACTGCGGTTGCATCAGCGCCCGGCCATCTCAGAGCTCAGGGATCTGTCACAATTACCAACGGAAACACCACAACCCTGCAACTGATCAAACTGCCTGCCGGTGATATCGATGGTAATGATGTGATAGACCAGTTCGATGCACTGACGATAGGCATCAACTACAATGGGACAACACCCGACGCGGCGGATTTGAACAATGATGGCACAATCAACGTGCTCGAGCTGGAAATTCTGGCGCCCAATTACCGTAGATCGGGTCCGATTGCAGTTTCCCATGTGGGTTCACCCGTTGCCACTAGTTCCCCTGTTTCAAACCCGACGGTCACGCCGAGCGCGACCATAATCCCGTCAGCGTCTCTGACTCCCACGACGCCCCCAGGTGCGACCCACACTCCTCACGTTCAACCGACCTCCACGCCGAGCGCGCCCGGCACAGCCTTCACATCCATGCAGTCGTGCCATGCGCCGGGCGCGCACGACGGCTTGAACCCGCACGAACACGGCGACTGCGCCCCGTCATGGGCGAACCAATTCAGCCGGCAGAATTTCGGGCATCCCGTCGTCTTCGGCGGGGATGAGCGTTCATCGGATACCGAGAACACGCACAAGCACCAGGCGTTCAAGGGTTTCACTGCCACGGTGGGCGGCTTGGAGATGTTCGTGCGTTATCACGCCGCATCGAACCCAGCCGACCGGGCCGCGGCCTTCCATTCCTATGAAGTGTACGCGCGCGACCAGGCGGGCAATGTGTCGTTCTGGCAGGGCGTGTACTTCGCGGGCTATCCCGACATCAAGACCCAGCGCATGACCCGCGCCGACGAAGCGATTGCCCGCGATAGTTTCATCATTTCTTCGCCCGACATTGCGGATTGGAACAGGTTTTTACGATGCGAGCAGTGGTACACCACAGGCGGGTTGTGGTCGTGGGACATAGGCATCCTGATGTGCGACGCGACGACGCGCTTTCACTACGGCGAGCATCTCGAAGCCGTTCAAGACACAAGCACATGGGACAAGACGGGCGCGGTGGGATTGCAGCGCCTGATCCAGTTCGTGCAGTATGGACCCGCCAACCCGCGTGTGCGCGGCATAGCCGTGCCGGTTGACCGCTGGTATTGCGTGAGCAGGTTCCCGCGTGAGAACAAGCCGAACGCGCCGACGTGGACGGTGACGGGCGCGGTGTCGGGTCCCGATGCCTGTGATGCAGGCTTCCTGCCGCAGTTCAAGGCGGGCACGTTCCCGGCTGCGGGAATCTGGTTCGAGACGCCGGGCGGCAACCAGCGTGAGAAGACCTTCCCCGGTGCGGGCGTGGTCGAAGCGCCGAATTGACCTTCTGCGCACGCAGGACGCATCACGTATCCGGATTAATGGGGCTTGTGAAATCAATTCTTGAGCGATCAGATACACCTCCGGTGTATCTTGTTAAGGAGTACCTGTGAAACAAACTATTCTTGCATACTCTTTGGCAGTTCTTGTTGCCTTTAGTCTTGTATTCAGTGTGCAGGCACAAGCACCCGAATCCATCTGGTTGACCGCCAGCACAACTTCTTACAAGACTGAAGAAACTGTCCTTGTTACGCTCAACGCGTCTTCGACAACCCCGATTCAGGGATTTACATTTCAAATCCGCTACGACCCCTCCTGTTTAAGACCAGTCAATGCTTCGAGCCCAATCCCGGGGATGAATGGTCTTCCATTACCGCAACTTGCCGGTCTAGTGGACGGTTCCTATGCGAGCACCTCGCCGCAAACCGCGAATGGAATATTGGCCGAAATCAGGTTCATCGCGTTGCAGGGATGCCAGACCAACCTGACTTTAGAGAGCGCCGCGCTTGCCATCCGTAACTCCGAAGGGTTCGCCGCGCCACTTCCGAATGTGACCGTGGCGGAACGAAACGTCGCCTTGGTTATTGATAACGAAGTGGGTGTTGCCCAATCATCGCAACCGGATTCAGGATCGGTTCTTCCTCTTGAGCCGCCAGATACAAATCAGGGAAGCGCAGGATGGATCATAGGAGCGGTATTTGCGCTTCTGGTTGGGCTTTTGATGTTTGGCGCGTACAAACTGTTCCGGATTGGTACGACCAATGAGACGAAAACTTCCAAGCCAGCGTCGCCCTCGTTTAGAGGTCAGAGGGCGACGTTACAAATCAAGCATGGTCCACAAGCAGGAAAAAGATTTGCCTTGAATAAATTTCCTGTCCTTATTGGGCGTGACCCGCAGAACGATGTGTACGTAAATGGTCCCAATGTGATCAGCCAACATGCCCAAATTCTTGCCGAAAGGAATGGGTATTATCTGATGGATTTGGGAGGCGAAACATTCGTCAACGGTCATCAGGTAAGGCAGGGTGCCGTTATTCTACGTCCGGGTGACGTTGTACGCTTGGGGAAAAGCGCATCTTTCGTGTTTGGATGAAGGCTGCGTGAATCGTCTCAAGGAATGATAGAAGGACAGTCGTTCGACTGTCCTTCTGTGTTGTTCGCCCCAACTTCACAACCCAGCGGCTTTCTTCAATGCCGCGGATTTGTCTGTCCGCTCCCACGGGAACTCGATATCATCGCGGCCAAAATGACCATAGGCCGCGGTCTTGCGATAGATCGGCTTGCGCAAGCCCAAGTCACGGATGATCGCGCCGGGTCGAAGATCGAAGTGCTCATCCACGAGTAAGGCGATCTTTTCATCCGCAATCTTGGCGGTGCCGAAGGTTTCAACGTTCACCGAAAGTGGACGCGCCACCCCAATGGCGTAAGCAACCTGCACTTCGACGCGATCCGCAAGTCCCGCGGCGACGATGTTCTTCGCCACGTAGCGCGCCGCGTATGCCGCAGAGCGGTCCACCTTTGTGGGGTCCTTGCCGCTGAACGCGCCGCCGCCGTGGCGTCCCATGCCGCCATACGTATCCACGATGATCTTGCGACCGGTCACGCCAGCATCGCCCATCGGTCCGCCGACAACGAAACGACCGGTGGGATTCACAAAGACTTTGATTTTGTTATCCACCATGTCTTTGGGAAGCGCGGGCATGATGATCTGTTCTGTGACGATTTCAGTAATTTCATTTTGCGAAACATCTGGCGCATGTTGTGTGGAGATCAAAACTGTATCTACGCGCTTGGGCTTGCCGTTCGAATATTCAACCGTAACCTGGCTCTTCGCATCAGGCCGGAGCCATGGGATGCTACCATCCTTGCGCAGTTCACTCTGCCGACGCGATAACTTGTGCGCTAGATAGATCGGCAATGGCATGAGCGTGGGTGTTTCGTTACACGCGAACCCGAACATCATCCCTTGGTCGCCCGCGCCGACCGCTTCCACTTCGGCTTCGGTCATGTCACCGGCTTTGGCTTCGAGCGCCTTGTCCACGCCCATCGCGATGTCACCGGATTGTTTTGCGATCGCGACCTGCACGCCGCAGGTGTTGCCATCGAACCCTTTTTCGCTCGAGTCGTAGCCGATCTCGTTCACTACCTTGCGGACGAGTTCATCGTAGTTGAAACTCGCGTTGGTAGTGATTTCGCCCAACAGCATGACGAAGCCGGTCTTCGTCGCGGTCTCGCACGCGACGCGCGAGCGCGGATCCTGCTCGAGGCAGGCGTCCAGCACCGCGTCCGAGATCTGGTCGCACATCTTGTCGGGATGTCCCTCCGTCACTGACTCGGATGTGAACATCAGTTTGGGGGAGGTCATAAAAGTGTTGCTCATTTCGTTCAAACTCCTTTAAAGAAAAATTTGCCCCTTCAGACGAGCAGAAAGGGCAGATCTATTTTTGATTTGAAGCCCTCTCATCTCCCAGAACATCCGTCTGTAGGAATTGGCACCTTTTCAGCGACAGTCTAATGAGAACTTCTGCTGAGAGGTTGTCGAGGCATCGTCGGGCCGTTCCCTCCGCCTCTCTGGATAAGAGCGCCTTGTGGGGCTATTGAATTGTGACGGCAGTGTACCACAATTTCGGTGTCATTGCGAGCCATGTTGGTTTCAAGAGTTGCTTCGCGCTACTCTGCCAAAAGTGCCACACGCAATAACGGAACTATTCATCCTCCGCGCACCGGAACCCGATGCGCGGGGAAAACTCACCGAGATACAAATCAGATCCCGGCACGGCGCTCAAATTCGATCCTCTTACCGAGGACCGCTTCGACACGCGGATGTTGATCTCTGCATCGCCCAGACTCCCACCGCGCACCACGCGATTCAGACTCGAACTTGAAGAAGGTCCCGTTGGATTATCTAGCGGCGTGGTGAGATAAAAGTCGAAATCATAATAATCGTTTGTCCATTCAGCGACGTTGCCAGCCATGTCCATTATCCCGAAGGGGCTGGCTCCCATGGCATAACTTCCCACACGCGAAGTATCGGTGACGAGCATGTTAAAGTTGGCGAAGCGGTGATCAGCTTTGTCTTCGCCCCATGGAAAGGTGCGGAAGTCGTCACCACGCGCGGCGCGCTCCCATTCCGCTTCGGATGGGAGTCGGCGACTTGCCCATTCGCAATAGGTTTTTGCCTGCCCCCAAGTGACGTAAATCACCGGATGGTCTTTGAACTCCGGACTATTGAAATATTCTGCTTTTCTCGCCGTGCCGAGATTCCGTGGGAGACCACATGCTCCAGCGGTCACGCATAACGCGTACATCGCGTTCGTTACTTCGAGCTGATCCATCCAGTACGCGTCGAGTGCGACATCGTGCGCGGGAAATTCATCCTGCGCGGCGCGGATGTCGTACCCACCCATGTGAAGGATACCGGTAGGAATGTAAACCTGCGGCATCCCGTCAATTGCCGATGTGCGGAATGTTTGAACTTCCGTTGTGAGTGTCGCGGTTGGCGGAATGAAATTAGTTGTAGTCGAAGGAGCCGTGATCGGTGCGGTTGTGGGGGAGGGAAGCGATGTTGACTCAACGAAAGGAGCAGGCGCTGCGCTCGAACATGCCGTCATGAGGACAAAGAGGATTGGGAGAGTTTTTTTCATTGAAAAATTTTCTTAAAAGATCGTTACGGTGGTCGAGTAGCGAAGCGTATCGAGACCACCACTAACCAGAGTAGCACTCATTACAAATTATCTTCTGAACATCGGTGGTTTCGATACGGGCGACAACGAACGTCGCCCTACTCAACCACCGGGCGCCACTTTTTAAGGCGTTGACCCAACAAAATTCAACGCATACAACGCGTCTTCATATCCGGGCCGGACGGACAACGCCCTGCGCCACGATTCGATTGCTTTATTCAGGTCACCGGCGCGATATAGTGCCCAGCCGCGCCACAACCACGACTCTTCGGACATTTCGGTGCGTTGGAGCGCGTAGTCAGTCAATGCGAGCAAGTCATCGTTGCGGTTCGCGTGGAAGTTGGCTAGGAACGGACCGAATTGATAGCGGAACATCCTCTGCGGGAGACCGAGTTCACGCGACTTGTCATACGCGGCGTTTGCTTCATCATATCGCTCGAAGTAGACAAGATTGCTCCCAACATTGAACCACGCGAACGCGTCGGTCGGATCGGTGGCAGTCGCCGAATTGGCGAACTCAAGCGCCATCTGCCGATTCAGGTCCGGGTCCCAATTTGAGCCGAGAATGGTTTTTATCTCCTCCTCCTGCTGAGGCAGATAAACGACCATGTAAAGATAATTGAAAGGTTTCCATTCTGATTCGAGTTGTTCATAGGAAACGGTCTTGTCGGGACCGCGATATGTATCCTGCGCAATGAACGTTTGTGTGGCATCATCGTAGCCGGTCAGCAACAGGTAATGCGCCGCCCAAAGGTCGTCATCGGGCCAGCCGGTGTCTTCGGGATTCAGCGACGTGGTGGCTTCGACGATGACGGGATATGCCGCGGCGATGAGTTGCTTAAGCGTTTCAATGTTGCCGCCGACCCGATACTCGATGCGAAGCCAGCCCGCGTAGTTTCGCACCCAATATGCCATCTCTTCTGGGTTGACGTTGCGGTCGCCGTTGACTGGCTTGATCACATCCGAAATATCCTTTTGCGAGCCGCTCCAGCCGAACATGCGCAGCATCATCGAAAGCGCGGCGGGACCGCAATTGTTCGCCGTCTGCTTTTCATACGGCGGCGAGTTGAGGAATGCCTGCGCAGGAGGCGGTGCTAACGTCGGCGTTGGAGGGATAGACGTTGCGATGACTTCTTGCGTTGATGTTGGCAGGATGGAAATTGTTGGCGTGGAAATTTTCGTTGGGTTGGGTATCGCCGTCGGTACATCGCCCACTGGGTTGAGAACATTTTTCACGTATGTTCGCGCAACTTCATAACGCCATGAAAGTCGGCTATTAATCGCGGGGAGTTGATAGAGAAGAATGGCAAGCAGAATTAACCCCGCGCTGCCGAAAATAATATTTCTTTTCTTCATGCAAACGAGTGTACCAGAGGAGGATGAGACTGATTTAATCCAACTCCCACCCAGCCTCTCCCAAATCTAAAGGATTTGGGAGAGGTGCCCGAAGGGCGGAGGGGTCAATGCCCCAACAACTGCAATGCCGCGGCGATGGCAGGATCGGTCTCGAAGGTGATCGTATCCCACTCTGCATAGGCAGGGAGATCGGGAATGATCCCGGTTTCTTCGAAGTTTGTATTTGATGTCGCGGAGTAGAACGTTTCAGAGGCGATCCACAGCTGCGAATCGTCATCGAAATCGTAACCGTGCAACACTTCAACATTGCCGAGGCTGGTCTCGCCGACCACTTGTGCTCTGCCTGAGTCTTTCAACACCGCGGTGAAGATTTCGCCGTAACTGACCGTGTCTTCGCTCACGATCACGACCAGCGGCACGGTCTGCGAATTGTGAATGGATTCGCCGTTCACGTCGAGCGGACGCGACGAGGTGCGGCTGACGAACTCACCGAGGTTGCCATCGGTGAACCATTCGAGGATCGGGTCCACCACCGAACTGCTACCGCCTCCGTTCAGTCGGACGTCGAGGATCAAGCCATCGAGCGAGCCGAAATCGTTCAATGCCTGCTCGATCTGCGGAGGGAGCGTCTCATCGAAGAACGAAGGGATGAAAATGTAGCCGATGCGCGACCCATCCGACGTCGGCACGAGGCGCTGTTCAATGGTCAGGTTGCCTTGAATGGCAGTGCGGAACAACAGCAAGTCGCGAGGCTCGCCGTTTGGCGCCTGAACCGTCAACACCACCATCGAGCATTGCGGTCCGCGTACGCGGCTTGCCGTGTTATCGTTGATTTCGAGCGGGATGCCATCTACAGCGATGATCTTATCGTGCGGTTGGATCCCCGCGTAGCGCGCCGGCGAATCAGGAAACGTGGAAATGACCGTAAACGTTTGCCGTTCCTCATCAGGGAGGGAATAAATGCCCACGCCCACGTAGTTGTTCTCACCGCGCAACTCCGCCTCGGAGGCTTCGGCTTCGAGCGGCGAAAGATAGAACGAGTGCTCGTCGCCCAATTCCACGATCATGCTATTGACTTCGACATAGAATTGAGCAGTGGACATGCCAGCCTGAATCTCACTTCGATAACGTGATTTGATCTCCTCCCAATCCTGACCGTTGAAATCCGGGTAGACGTACACTCTGTCAATGATTTCGATCAACTCGTCGAAGATCTGCAACTGCGTGCCTTGTGAAATTTCCGTAATAGGTTCAAGGGTCAGCGTGGGCGCGACTTGTTGCGGAGGTACGGTCGCCGGTGCAACAGCTGCACATTCCGGTGGAATATAGGCTGGAACGAGCGGCTCAGGCGTTGGCGTGAACGGCAGGGTTGCCGTCGCCAGTGGAGTTGGTGTTGCCGGGTTCACCAGTTGGGTTACATAATTGCAAGCGAGCAGGGATAAAGCCAGCAAGCCATGCGCGATTCGTTTTATTGTCATTGATCGAATTCCTTTACGCGTTCGACGAGTTCGGATAACGGCTTGAGATCAGAAACAGGCACGGCAAGGTTTTTCGTCCGCGTCTTTTCATATTGGAAGACGCGCGTGCCTTGCGGCACGGGCTTGGCTTTGCGGTTGAATTCTTCACGCGTCAAGAATCCTGCGAGCAAAAGATCCATCCCGTAGACCCAAATGTTACCCCACTCCAGCGCACCGATGAGATGCAAGTCGCTTCGGCTCGCACAACGGATTCCAACCCGCGCGCCCAAAGGCATTTTGGCATGGACATAGGCAAGCGAAAAGAATTCGTTTTGGATTTCAACGCGCGTGTGCGGCGGCATTTCCACCTCCAGCGGACGCATCTCGCGCCCTTCCATCTGCCCGCCAAACTCCAGCGTAATTCCCTCCTCCGCCTCGGACTTCACGACCAGCGTGCCGAGCGGAGTCCATGCGGAGGGACGCGCCCACGAATCGGGCATCGCGTGAACCAAGTAATGAGCTTGTCCCGCGCCGATGGCTTTCTTCAAATCCTCCTGCGACGCGGCGATGAGTCCGGATAAAAACGCGAAGAGGTAAAGATCATTATCTGAATGTCCCTCCGCCGCGTTCTGGTCGGAGGGGACGAGCGCCGGCGCATTCAACACTGCCTGCGGATTGCGTTTGATTTCAGTTATTTGTTCGCGATACGAGATGAGGAAGGATTTGATGTCACACCTTCGCCCGCCTAGCGAAACATAGTAACGATCAGGGTCGGTGAAAGGAGTCGCGCCTTTGACGTCGAAGGGAATGTTTCGCTCCGAAAGATACCGCCGAAATGCCAACTCTACTGCCACGCCCGCGACCATTCTCCTCAGCCGGTCGTACGGCGAGCCGCCCATACGATTGTACGTGTACGGCAATGACCGTAGCGCGTAGACAATTCCCGCCTCGGTCAGGTCGCGGGTGTAGGGGAGGTGGAGGAGGTCAGAAGGGGAGATCATCGTTTCTTGCGATTATCTTTTTCTTTTTCGTCAGAAATATCTACATCGTAGCCTTTGCGAAATTTGTTTAACGACAAGATTCCTGCTACAAATATCAAAACTACTATTATGACAATTACAACTGCGGCGATTTTTATGCTATTGTCATAAGGAGTGGTTGGATCGGTCATCACGTAACCGAAGAAAATTGCAGATAGTATTATTATCCCTAGTATGGTTTTGGCAATTTGCCGCCTTTCTTTTTTTACATTTACAAAACGCCTTTTCCGCTTTGGGGCTTTAGGTTCACCATCACCTCGATAAGGAGGTTCGTTCCAATCTCTCCATCCAGAATCCTTCATGTATCGCTCCCGTCATTCCTAAACTGCAAACAGTAATGATGGAACGTGTTGCTCACCCACGCGGACCCCATCCCAAACGGCGAAAGAGATTGGTTATCCTGCAACCAGACTTTTTCGTCCTTCAAGGTGTATGTCTTTCCGAGTTCCCTCGCAATATCCCATGCAAGCGGATAGATCTTCCCGCCTTTTTTCACGTTCTTGACGATGATCGTAAGATAAGCTTTCTCTCGAAATAGGGGTTTGAGCCCGTTGTAAATATTTACCAATCTTTCGAGAAAGGATTCGTAATCTTCGACGTTTCCCAAGTCGTTTGGATCATCTGAGTAATGGACATCCAACTCACCGGATGAACGGCGTTTCCTTTGAGTCTCTGCGCCTTTTGCGCGGAGCATGTCCCAGTAGGGAGGGGAGGTGAGAACGTAGTCAATGGTTGGAAATTGGAAATCTGCGATGGACGCCGCATCGCCGTTCACAGTTTCAGATTTCAGATTGTTGATTTTTTCACCGAGAGATTTTCTTTCATCTTCGATGATCTTGACCGCGATCCTCGCGTATTTCGGATTCAACTCGATGCCATAACTGTTCCTCCCTGCGCGTAAGGCCGCGACGAGAGTCGAGCCTGTCCCAGCCATGGGGTCGAGCACGGTCTCGCCTTCTTTGGTGAAGAACTCGATGAATTCCTGCGCCATCGTCTCTGGGAATTTGGCGGGATGCACCAAGACTCCCTTTTTACGCGGCGGCGGGTTGTGG
>Ga0187893_10002933_pt1 | contig 36025 bp, 18 predicted proteins | sample MA1701074metaG_FD_139574 | JGI IMG/M metagenome (GOLD analysis project Ga0187893, IMG submission 139574) | White microbial mat communities from a basaltic lava cave in the Kipuka Kanohina Cave System on the Island of Hawaii, USA - MA170107-4 metaG ... | reverse complement strand
GCTCGGAGCTCCGCTCCTCGCCGTCGACGATACTCTCCGCCGTATCGCCTCCTCGTCTCGCCTCGCCTGACGCCAAAATCGCTCCGGCAAACCCTAGCCGGACTTATGAACGGGAGCACTTAGCTGAAAGTCACTGGTGGCTTTCCTCGGCAAATCGCTGATAGAGCGGGTTGGAAGCGAGGTTCGGTTTGGGTTCCCTCGCAGGAAACGAAGGAAGAAAGGGGGAAGACATGGAAGCGAAGAAGACGCCCGCTCTCTACCGGAAGCGGGACGGGAAGTGGTACTGCACGCTCTGGGGCAGACAGCGATATCTCGGGAAGAACCTCGATGAACTCTCGAAGGCTAATGGAGTACTCCCAGGCGGTAGGCGAGTCTTCGCCTCCGGATGGCTCTGCGACCCTCTGCCACCGGGCCGAGTCGCCTGTCAGCGGGGAAGAGTTGCCGCCCTCCTCGGGTGGCAACTACCCTGACACCGGGGGACTTCATGACGCGACTGAAGCTCCGCCTTCTTCGAGCGACAGCGATCCGCCGTTCCACGCAAGTCGGTCAGGGCGCTCACGGGAACGTTTGGCTTCAGGTCCGCCTCAGTCATGGCGGCAATCGTTTCGTCCACCCGAGCGTTCACGGCATGGAGGCGTCCCCGAATCTGACGAACCGCCGGCGCGAGAGAGATCGAAGATTTCGTCGAGCCGCTCGCCCTGGCGCTGGAGTTCCTGCGTCCGGGCGGCACCGCCGGCGATTGTCCGAGCCGCACCTTCTCGCTCAAGTCGCGACGATCGGAGGCGTAACAGGTCAAGGGGAGCGTTGCGGATGGCGTCGACCGCCGCCAAGGGCACGCTTCACCTCCAGGGCCAGCGTCGCGACGGTCACCGCGGCGGCGGGCCGAACTTCAGGTCCTTGAGCGGCGCGTCGTTCAGCTGCAGGAGCCCGGCGCGTGGGTGATCGAGGTCGATGGTGATCCACAGGGCCGCGCCGACCAGCAGCGTCAGGGACAGCGTCAGGGGCACGCGCCGCCGGCCCCCCATGCCGCTCCCGTAGCCGATCACTCCGATCGCCAGCAGCGAGCAGGCGATCAGCAGCACCAGCACGACCATGGGCAGGTGCTTCTTCCCCGCCGCCAGCCGCGTCGAGTGCAGGTCGATGACCTCGTTCACCGGATCGACGACCGCCAGGACCGCCGCCGGCCGCGTCGCGACGCCGGAGACCGCGGCGTTCCAGATCCGGGCGTGCTGGCGGTCGATCTCGTCGGACGCCCCGGCCGGCAGCCCCGACCGCAGGTAGGCCGAGAGCCGGACGCGGTACTCGGTGTACTCCTTCAGGGCCGCGCGCAGCGCGGACCGCTGCGGCTCGTCGATGAGGTCGGCCCGCAGCGTCGCCGTGCCGATCGCGTTGGCCTCGGTGACGATGAGGTCCTGCTTCTCGAGGAACCGCGAACCCGCCGCGGCGAAACTGAACGCCAGCAGGAGGCCCAGCAGGCCGAGGATCGCGCCCTGGATCGCGCCGACCTGCCCCGCGGCACGCGGGTCTGCCTCCTCGAACGCGCGCCGCCCGAGCCGGAACCCGGCCTCCTGCGCGAAAGTGAGCAGCACCAGAATACCCACGCCGATCGAGATGTCTTCGAGGATGGGCGTCACGCGTGCCCGCCCTTCACCGTCGCGGCCGCCCGCTCACCCTGGAGCCCCGCGGTGACGCGGATCCTGTGGAGCATGTCCTCGGGGCGCACCCGCTCGAAGAAGCCGATGAGGAAGGCGACCTGCCCGGTCCACCCCGTCTGGTGGCCGGCGTCGAGCCCCTGGCCCATGTTGCTCTGGATGTCGGTGAAGAGGAGGCCGGGGCCGCTCTCGCCGGAGAGGTGCACCGTCTGCGAGGACTGCCCCGGCAACGGTGAGGGCAGGGTGCCCCACTGGCGTTCGCTGAGGGAGGGCCCCCATCGTTTCCACAAGGCCTTGTGATCGCGGGCCTCCTCGAGGCGCTGGCGTTCGGCGGTCATGGTGGGCACTCTCCGTGGGTAGTCGTGGGTAGCCTACCTCATACTTAACAGCCACGAGAACCGGGTCACAGATAGGCGTTCTTGCCAGCGTGCCGTAGTTGTCCTTTACCGTGAGCGTCAGGTCAAGGACTCGCTTGGCGAAGCTGGGGATCGAGCCACCGGACGGCTGGGAGTTCTTCTCCCCTCGTCCTCCCGCTGGACCTCCCCGGCTTCGGGTCGGAGCCTGACGAGGATGAAGAGGTCGAAACCGACCGGATCCCGACCGTGGTCGTCCGATCCGGCGCCGGGAGGCGACGAATGGCGAACGGGGTGACGGAGTTCCGCACAGAAGAGTGCAGGATGTCGTGACGAATAGCGCGGCTTCGTAGTTCAAGGCTCGCAGTCCATGATGGAGGCGCTAAACAATTACGATCTCGGCCACTGGCCGGTTCCTCCAATCACGACATGGCCGGTCCCGAGAGAACGGATATCTACGACCTGTGGCACGTCGGCAGTCCAACAGAATCCCCGCCAAGCAATCAGCGCCATTGCTATCGCTACTAATCGAGGTAAACCCATATGGGCTCCTACTTCTGAAGCAGTGCCATCACTTTTTGCAGTCCGAACTTTGCAATACCGACAGGCGTTCTCGCCGACGTGCCGTAGTTGTCCTTTGCCGTGAGCGCCAGGTCAAGGACTTGCTTGGCGTAGCTGGGGGACCTCGAAGACGTCCCAGAACGCCGGATCGAAGTCGTGGCCGCCCGTGACGACCGGCGCGCGGAGCTCCTGTGACCTCGCTCGTGACCGTGAGCTGAGCGGCGACCTTGAACCGCGAAGATCTCGGCTGACGCCGGAATCCCCAGCCGCCGGTGACGGCCTGGCGGGGGGTGAAATGCACGAGGCTCCAGCGTGCCCTGGTCAGGCTTGACGGCGGTGGACTGCACGATTCACTTCTCGAAGAAGTCGGTACGGTTTTCCAGGATCGGGGGACATGCCGTGTTACGTCGGCGCATCCACCTCCGTAGGAAGTCGTTACGGTTCCTGTCGCCACGCGCTCTCCACTCGACGGAACGATCCTCGAACACGCGCGAGGAATCAACGGGGCATTACCAGCAAGGCGGGTATTCCATGCAGCCGAGGTCGCCGGGCGAACCGATCTCGTCGGGATCGACGCCGCAAGGCCGATCGGCGGGACCGGGAGCCACCGGCTCAGGACCGCCGGTGAAGAGCCAGCTCAGGAGGTAGATCCCGTCGGAGATGTCGATCGTGCCATCGTTGTTCGAGTCGGCGGACTCGCGACAGGCGAGCGTGGCCGGTTCGCCAAGGAACAGGAAGCCGATGATGGAAATGGCGTCGGAAATGTCGACCCCGCCGTCAGCGTTGGAGTCGCCGCGGAGAAATCGAGAGGGGGCGCGAGTGTAGCGAAGGGTGACCACCCGGTAGTCGAGCGTTCCCGTGACCAGGACGTCGCCAACGTCGTCGATTGCAACCGCGCCGGCCCAGGCGGCGCTACCGGGGAGGCCGTCGGGATCACCCTCGAGCGCCTCGCGCCGCTCGAGATCGCCGGAGGCGCTGAAACCGAGGAGTTGCAGGTCGCGATCGCCGTCGTTGGCAAGCACGTACACCGATCCGTCGCGACTGACCGCGAGCGCGGCGCTCAGCGTCTGAGGCAGCTGGTGGGATCCGATCGTCGTGCCGTCGCCGTCGACGACGATCAGCTCGGCGAAGTTCGGGCGGTGAAAGAGAAGCAACGACGTAAGCCCCGACATAGAGACCCCGAGCCGCGCTTGCGCATAGCTCGGTGCCGACCACGAGCCCGTCCAGCGCAGTTCGCCGTGCGCGTAGTAGTTGAAGACCTGTACCACATCATCTCGAGAGTCGTCGATGAAGGGGCCGCTGTGCGCGAACGCGACCGCCAGGCTGCCGTCGGGGCCGAGCGCGATGCCGGCGGTTCCCGTGATGTGCGGCACCACCTCACTCACGCTCCATAGGACCTCGCCGTCGGGAGAGATCTTGAGCGTCCGAACCTCGCCAGTGGATCCACGCGGGTCGACGACGTGCCCGGAAACGACGACGTTGCCATCGCGGTCCACGTGAGGCTTGGTCGGACCGTCCGGGAGTCCGAGGTACCACAGCTCTTCCCCGGTACGTGAGTACGCGCTCAGCTCGCTCGATCGGTCGCCGACGTTGAAGTACCGCGCGCGGACCACGTAGATTCGTTCATCGGGTCCCGTTGCGAGACCGGCCACACCGAGCGCGCCGAGCGAATCACTGCGGTCCAGCGGCTCGACTGTCTTCCAAAGGAGATCGCCGTCAGGCGACATCGCACGGAGACTCGTACCGTGGCCGAGCGCGGCGGTGCCGTCATCGGTCACTGCCAGAAAGACATCGCCATAGTCCTCGAGCCCCGGCAGGAATTCACGCCGCCAAAGCTCGCGTCCCGATTCGTCGTACTTGAGAATTGCGGGGCCCGAGCCGGCGTGCCGCGCGGCCACGAAGACGTTGCCGCCAGCGTCCGTCTCGATGGCTGCTGCCAGGTCGCCACGGCCTGGAGTGTCGATGCGCGCCGACCACGGCTCGTCCCCGTCCGGTCCAAAGCGCGCCACGAAGAGATCGCCCTCCGTGCAGCCCTTGAGAAACGGCAGCGGATAGGATGTCCCGGCAATCTGGAGCTCGCCGTCCGCACCGACCAGCGAGCCGCCGAGGAACCCGCCGCACTGTGGCGGACCCGCGACGCTGCTCGTCGCCGACCAGAGGACCTCGCCGGTGGCCGACACGCGTGTCGCCGTCACAGGGTGTGACAACACGTAGACGACGCCATCCGGCGCCGGAACGAGCCAGGCGTTCAGCCAGGACACGTCCCGCGGCGCGACCGTCTCCCAGAGCATCTCTCCGTCGCCGGAAACCGACGCGACCCGTTCCGAGCCAACGACGAAGGTCCGGCCATCTGCGCCCGCTGCCATGGCGCCGTACGGATTTTCGAACTGGCGTTCCCAGATCAGCCGACCGTCGGGCGAGATCTTGCGAAGAAGTGTCGACTCGAAAGCAACCTCGCGGAAGATAGCGTTTCCAGTGTCATCGACGATCAAGCCCGTGACCCGCCCCGCGAGATCGAGCACGAGGAGCTGCTCGCCGAGCGCCGAGTAGCGCGCGAGCCGGGAGCCATCGTTACTGGCGGCCCAAAGCTCGCCCTCGGGGCCCGGAATCAGCCAGGTCGTCGGCAGCGTGAAGAGAAGCTCCCACGCGCCGTTCTTGCGGCCGAAGATCTCGGCTTCTTGCCGAACGTCAAACGGCCGAACGTCAAGAGACAGTCGATTCTCGCCGCCCGGCCCCGCGAGGAAGCGGGCGAAGCGCGCCCAGGCGCCGTCGCACGGTCCCTCCTGGACGAGCTCCGGGGCGCCAAGCTCCTCTCCCTCGGCATCGAGCCGAAGGAGGAGCGTCCGGCAGTTCGGAGAACTCTCCGTCGTGAGCAAGATCTCGATCGAGTCGCCGGGACCCATGCGCGTGTCGTGGATGCCGAGGTCCTCGAAGCCGCCGAGCGGCGGTTTGCGGCGCCAGCGTTCGCGGCCGCCGGCGTCGACTTGCAGGACGAAAAGCTCGCGAGGTCCCGGGTCAGCGAGGAGCCCGAATACCAACCCTTCCATTAGGCCGAAGGGAACGGCCGTGGCGACGATCGTCGTCCGGCCCTGCGAGTCGACGACGGCGGCGCCGGCCTCGTCCTCGCCACCTCGCTCCGAGGCGTACTCGGCGCGCCAGGTCTCGACCATTGGCTCCGCAGCACTGGCGACCGTGCCGAGAAGCGCGAGCAGGATCAGTAGGCTTGATTGAGGACGAATCGTCGCTGGCATGGAACAAACCCTCCTTGTGTTCTCAGCATTGGCGCCGGTGGTGGAATCCGGACGTACTCCAACCGCACGTGTCGAGAAACGACGATCTGCGCCCTGGACTCTCGACTCAACCCTCGCCGGGGTCGGGAGGTCGCGACGGGGCCCAGCGCGAGGCGGCCTCGAGAAGCCGCCTCGCCGCGCCCTGGGGGAAGCGCGTCGCGGCGTCCGCGCAGGCCCGGGCGAGCGAGTGGTCGAAGACGCGACGCTCCACGACCGACAGATCGCCGCGAAGCGCATCGTCGATCATCGCGTCGACCCTCGCGACCCCTTCGTTCGCCGACACCTCGAACCCGAGCCCGCGCGCGACCGCGCGTTGCGCGTCCTCGAGACGTCCGAGCTCGGCAAGCGCGATGGCGCGGATCCAGTGGAGAGCGCCGCGGTCTGGAATCCGCTTGAGCCCGCGGTCGGCGATCGCGAGCGCCCCGTGCACTTGCCCCGTTCTCCAGCGCGCCAGCGCCCAGGCCTCGAAGACGCCGTTGTTGAGAGGCTGGAGCTCCGCGGCTCGCTCGCAGAACTTGACGGCCTCGACGTGGCGCTCGAGGCGGTTGAGAACGCGCGCAAGGTTGGCGTGGCCGGTCGCCCGGTTCGGTTCCTGGTTCACCATCCGCTCGTACACGTCGCGCGCCTCATCGAGACGGCCCTGATGCTCTCGCACATGCGCGAGCGCGGCGAGGGTGTACCTCGCGACCTGCCTTTCGAGGGCGCGAGATGCGGCACTCTCGGCACCCTCGAGGTCGCCCGCGGCAACAAGGGCAAAGGCGAGCGCCGTGTGGGTCGTCGCGTCACGCGCATTCACCTCGATCGCACGCCTCGCCGCCGCGGTCGCCTCCGAAACTTGCCCCGATTGACGCAGCGCCTCAGAGAGCGCGACCCACCCGAGGTACTGGGACGGCGCGCGCCGTGTCTGGTCTTCGGCGCCGGCGAGCGCTTCAGCGAGGTCGCGATCGGCGCTTGCACCCAGACGACCCAGCGACTGCTCGAGCAAGGGGAAGATCAACTGGCCCCGCGCGTCGTCGTCGGTGGGGTCGATCTCGAGAGCGCGGCGCGAGGCGGCGATGCTCTCGACGTTGCGCCAGCGGAAGTACTCGAGGAATCCGCGGACGCGATGCGGAAAGGATCCCGGCACGCGCTCGGCCCAGCGCATCGTCGTCTCGAAGTCGCCGGCCTCGGCGGTGTTGCAGCAGAGCGCCGTGACCCAGACCGCGACCTCGGCCTTCGACTCGGTTGCAGCCGCCGCGTAGAGGTCCTCGAGGAGTCTCGAGCCATGATCGCGGGCGCCGGCGAGGAAGTAGGCCTTGGCGCGCAGGAGATCGGTCTCGAGGAGATCGGGGGAACGGCTGCGGACGACGGCGAAGTCCTCGGCAGCGCGCAGAAAGTCACGAGCGGCCAGCCGGGCGGTGCCGCGGCCGAGGTAAGCCTCTATCGCGGCGCCGACGAATGGCTCGCCGCGGCGCTCGAAGATTTCCACGACCCGGCTCCAGGCGTCCGCCGATTCGGAGGGTTTCCCGGCGACGTCGTGACGCGCGGCCTCCACCCACGCGGCCTGCCAGCCCGTGGTCTCGGTCTCCCCGAGCCGGTGGCCGAAGGCCTCGCCGAATGGCGCGGCTTCCTCGGCGCCGCGCCGCGAGCGCACGAGCCAGGAGAGGATGCGCGCGGGGACGAAGTCGGGATGCCGCGACTCGAGACCGGCCACCGCCGCGAACACCCCCTCGGTATCCCCGAGCAATGCCAGCGCCCGGGCGAGGTGATAGGAGGCGTCGGGCCGTTCGGATCGGCGCCGGGCCAGCGACTCCAGACGCGTCCGAGCCGCGCCAAGCCGTTCGCGCCAGGAGCCGATCTGGAAGTCGCGCTCGCGGACCGGCGTCTCGCAGGGTTCCGCCGGATTGATCAGACTCCCCTGAATCCCGGCGCCGGCCTCGAGCGCGAGCTCACTCGCGGAGACAACCCGGACGATCGCCAGGAGCTCCGGTTCGTAGGCGGCCAGCTCGGCGGCGAGCCGCGTGGCATCGTCGCGGGCCCTGGACTCGAGGAAGGTCAACGCGGTTCCCACAAAGATCGCGATGAGAAACCCCGCGGCCAGCCAGCGGCGGTGACGGCGCACGAGACGCGCGAACACGCGGAGTCGACCCTCCGGTCGGGCCTCCACCCGATCCCCGCGCGCAAAGCGCCGCAGATCCTGGCCCAGGGCCTCGGCCGTGCCCTAGCGCGCGTCCGGCTCCTTCCGCAAGCATTTGAGCGCGATCGTCTCGAAGTCCTCGGGAACACGCGGGTTGACGCTGCGCGGTCCGGGCGCGTCGGCCTCGATGATCCGCGACAGCAGGTCTGCGTGATCCGTTCCTCGAAACGGTGGTCGCCCGCACAGCACCTCGTACATCGTCGCCCCGAGCGAGTACACGTCCGTGCGATGGTCGACCGGGATCTTCCTCCGTCGCGCCTGCTCCGGGCTCATGTACTGAGGCGTGCCGAGGAAGTCGCCGGAGAGAGTAAGCGACTCCTGGCCTTCGAGGTGCGCGAGGCCGAAGTCGAGGATGCGCAGCCGCCCGTCGCGATCGAGAATCAGATTCGACGGCTTGATGTCGCGGTGGATGACTTTCTTCGCGTGCGCGTGCTGGAGGCCGTCGGCGACATCCGCGAAGGCGCGGGCGAGCTGCTCGAAGTAACTGGCGCAGTCCTTCTTGCCGAACGGCGTGTCGGTGTCGGGCGCTGCGTCTTTGATCCTCGCCAGCACCTGGGCCAGCGTCTCGCCGTCGACGTACTCCATCGCGTAGTAGGGGCTCTGCTCCTTCACGCCCATGCCGTACACCGCGACGACGTTCGGGTGGTTGAGCCGACCGGCAAGCTGCGCTTCGCGGATGAAGCGCCCCACCGCGCGTTCGTCCGCGGCGATGCCCGCCGGCAGCACCTTGAGCGCCACGCGGCGGTCCATCGAGCCCTCCCACGCCTCGTAGACGACTCCCATCCCCCCGCGCCCGATCCGGCGCCGGAGGGTGTAGTCGCCGAGCGTGCCGAGGGGATCGTTCGAGTCGGCGTTTGAGGCGAGATTCACAAAGGCTTCCAGGTGCTCCACGATCTGAAGGCCCCGCGAAGGATGCTCCGCGAGAATCCGATAGCGGTCGATCTTCTCTCCCTCGGTCAGCCGATCGACGTACCGCGCCACTAGGTCCTCCAGGTCCTCCGACCCGTCGCGCGGATCCGACTCGGGAGCTTTATTCGTTGCCATCGCTTCCCGCGCTCCCGAGCCTCCTGTCCGGCAAGTGAAGGCTCTCCGTGTCGCCGAAGGCCGATTTCAGCTCGCGAAGGGCTCGGCAGAGCAGGTTCTTCACGGCGCTCTCGGAGCGGTTCATGCGCCGCGCCGCTTCCTTGATCTTGAGGCCCTCGATCCGGCACAGGAGGACCACCTGGCGCTGGGCCGGGCTCAATCGCGCGAGGCACCGCTCGAGCCGGTCGAACCGCTCCCCGCGGCGCGCGTGCCGGCTCGGGGAGGAGCCGGTGCCTTGCATGTCGCCTGAAAGCTGGAGCACGTCGTCCCCTCGCGGGCCCTTCACGGAGTCTCGGATCCGATTCTCGGCGATGGACTTTAGCCACGCCAGAAATCGCGCCTCGTCCCGCCACGCGAAGTGGGCGATGGACTCGAAGGCGCGAAGGAAGGTTTCCTGAAGGACATCCTCGGGCTCGAGCCTTTCGCGGATGCCGGGTCCCATGCGCGACCCGATGAACTGGCGCAGGCGCGCTTCGAAGCTCTCCACGAGCGCATCGAAAGCGGCCCGATCTCCAGCCTTCGCCTGGTCGACGAGCATCCGAGTCGTATGGCGGTTCACGATGAGCTGCCTCATTACATCCTTCCAAGAGAACGAGGAGCCAAAAGGTCTCGCGAAATCCCCAAGATCGCAGGGGGCATTTTACTTCAACTACTCACGACGAGGACCGGAGCTCCGAACCCCGTGATCCTGGCGCATTTAGCTCGCATTTCTCTAACCAGAAGCCGTTGCGAGGCGCCGCTGTGCTTTTCCCCCTGGGTCCCCCCAAGGGGACGGGTCGCGTCCTGGCAAGGAAGAGGCGTCGATCCGGTCCAGGGCACGACCTACGGTGCCCCAGCAAGCGGCTGGTGAGATATGCGGGATAGAATCCCGTTGTCGCTTCGGAAAGTCGAGGGGTTAGTCGTCCGGGCAGAAGCAAAGCCCAGGAGGAAGTAGCGCAACGCCCGACGGCTTGCGCCGAAGTCGTCCATTCACTTACTCTGCCGTTGGCGGAGAATCAACACATGCGCTTTGATACAGTCAAGACGAGGATCGATTCATCGCCATCGGCTCGGTCGCTGGGCGCATCGTCGTGGTGGTTTTCGCGGAGTGGCTCGAGGACACAATCCGCGTGATCAGCGCCCGGCGGGCGACCCGCCAGGAGATCCGACTCTATCGAGAGAGCATGAAAGGTGAGCGAGATGACTGATCGTGAATTGACCCCCGAAGACTTCGCCCGGAGCCTCCGTCGCAGCGTGCGCGAGCGTCTCATGACGGGCAAGATCCGTGGCGGAGACGATATCATCGCCCTGCGGCGCTTTGTTGGTCTGACCCAGGACGCCTTCGCCGCCGCGTTGGGCATATCGGTGCACACACTGCGCAACTGGGAGCAGGACCGCCGGCACCCCGAAGGTCCGGCCTTGGCTCTCCTGCGCATTGCGGCTCGACACCCACGAGTTCTCAAGGAGAACCTGACGGGGGCCGCACGAAGGGGCGACGAGTAAGAGACGAAGCGGATCTTCCAGCAGTGCGCAGAGCGACTGGTCTACGACCTCGGGCTCTCATTGCCTACCGGCCTCCCAAGCGGTCTGGTGGAGGCGGGCAAGATGAAGGCAGAGCTGGTGAGGGAAACTCACCAGCATCCTCGCAATAAACCGAACGTCGGGGTCCGTTCTCCGGAGATGAGACGGCGTTAGGGTTCGAGAGCCGTTCGCGGTTCACCTCTCGAAGAAGTCGGTACGGTTTTCCCTTTTCCGTAGGATTTCCCGGGCCGGGCGAGCAGGCAGACGGCGACGAGTATCGGTGACACCGTGACTCTCTCCTTCATGGCCGTATTGCCTTCGAAGCGAGGAGTTCGATCAACGGGATCATCTTCGAGCTCGGAATCGCCGCTCGAGGAATCGCCGATTATAGGTGGTTTCTCGTTCTGTAAGGCGTTTGGCTCGAGAGGTTGGTGGGATCCGCCGAGCTGGATGCGGCAACGGAAATCGAGAGCAGAAACCGTCGGCTATCGGTTTCAAGTAGAAAGGGGCCTGGCTCCGCTAGCCAGGCCCGTGGTGATCAGCTTTCTCGTGCTCGGAGCTGCTACCGACAGCTTTTCGGCCGGGTCTCGCAGGTCTCCTCGTCCGTAGGCAACGTCCCTGGGGCACACTCAGGGAAGGGCGCTACCGGTGCGGGGCCTCCGAGGAACAGATGGTTCAGGAAATACGTGGCGTCTGAGATGTCAGCTCCCGTGTCGCCGTTGGTATTCGTGACGGCGACGCAGCCTGGCGAGGTGCCCCCAAGGAACAACCAGTTGAGGATGCACACGGCGTCGGTGATGTCGACCGTGCCGTCGTCGTTGCAGTCTCCGCGGCGGAAGCCGCCCGGCGGCGGGACGAGGTGCCAGGTGGCTTCCCAGATGTCGAGGTTTAGGTCGGGACAGCCGGCGGTGCAGCGGACGTAGTAGAGCTTCGAGCCGTCCTCGGGCCAGTCGTAGGTGATCCAGGGGCTCAGGACCACCCACATGTCTCCGCTCGGCGGCTTGACCGGCCGGGGATCCTCGAAGTCGCCCTCTCCGTTCAGCGTGGCCATCCAGATGTACAGGTCGCGGGGAAAGGGGAACCAGCTCGACCAGAAGAGCGTGCGCCCGTCCCTCGACACGGAGGGGTTGAAGTCACCGAAGGCCGTGTTGAGTCCGGCGAGCGGTCGCACGTCTCCCCAGGTACCGTCTTCGGCTGACCAGGAAGCCTCGTAGAGGTCTCCGCCGTCCGGGCAACTGTAGCCTGGGGTGCCCCGGGCGAAGTAGAGCTTCGCGCCGTCCGCCGAGGGGTTGGCGTCGGCGTCGCACAGCTCGGTGTTGAGCTCAGGGACGTTCTGTGGCTCGCCGAAAGGCTCGTTTCGGTCCTTTCGCGTCGCCACGTAGATGTCCCAGCTCCCCGCCCCGCCCGGCCGGTCCGAGGAGAAGTAGAGCGTGAGGCCGTCCGGCGAGATACTCGGGTTGGTCTCTCCGAATTCGGTGTTGAGCTCCGCGACGGGGACCGGCTCCCCAAACGGTTCGTCGCGGCGGGGTCGAGTCGCCACCCAGATGTCGGGCGGGCGGAACGCAGCGCCGACGCCTTCCCGGGTGAAGAAGAGGATCAGCCCGTCCTCCGTCAGAGTCGGTCCAAACTCATAGGAGAACGAGTTGATCTCCTCCACCGGCCTCCCCTCGTCGAAGTACCCCTCCTGCCCCCCGACCGCGCCCCCGACCCCGAGGGCCAGGGAGGCCGCCCACAAGAGCCCCGCACCGTTTTTTCGATACGCTGCCATCGCTTGTCTCCTTGTCTTGAAGTCCCGTTCCATCGCCCCGGCCGCCCGCAGAAGCGGATCGGCCAGGGCGTTCCCGCCGCCCAGCTCCGCGGCCGCCCTCGCCACCGCGAGGAGCCGGGCGATGTCCGCTTCCTTGGGGCTGTCGCGACCTCTCGCGATGAGGTCCTCGATGAGGGCAAACCCCAGGACCAGGTGCGCAACGGGATCCCTCTTGTTGCGCGCGACCGCAGCGTCCCCCGCGACGATCGCTTCCCGGTTCCGCCTGAGTCGAAAGAGAAAGAACGCCCGCAGGCGCTCCTTGATGATCATTGCGTCCTCGAGCCGCTCCGCCCACGCGAGCCCGCGCCCGGGGTCGCCCAGCGACTGGTAGACGGCCGCCGCCCAGAGGGCGACCTCGTCCTTCCGCCCGGCCCCGGCGTTCGCGTGGAGCTCCTCGAGCGTCTCCCCGGCGATCTCCTCCTTGCGGTCGAGGTGGAAGGCCTTGGCGAGGAGGAGCGCCGGCTCGAGGCCTCCGGCGAGCGCCCTCGCGACCGCGAAGTCTCCCTGGGCGCGGGCGAAGTCGCGGGTCTCGAGGCGGGCCGCGCCGCGGGCGAGGTAGGCCTCGAGGTCCGCGCCGATGTAGGGCTCCTCCTGGAGGTCGATCAGCTCTCCCCAGGCCCGTGCGGCGTCCGGCCACGCCTTCCGGCCGAGGCTCTCGTAGGCGAGGAGCCAGGAGCCCCGCCAGCCGGGCGCTTCCGGCGCCTGCGCGGCGTCGCGGATCTTCCCGAACTCCGTGCCGTCGAGGCCGCCCGGCTCCCCGTCGATCTCCCAGAGGAGGACCCGCGCCGGAACGAAGCCAGGGTCGCATGCGAGCGCCCGCGCGACCTCTCGCCGGGCATCGCCGGGGCGCCGGAGGAGCCGGCAGGCCCGCGCCAGGTGGTAGTGGGCGTCGCGCTCCTCGGGGAGCGCCGCCGCGAGAGCCTCGAGCGCGGATGCGGCCTCGGCCACGGGCGAGGAGCCCGAGCCCGCGACGAGCGCCCGGATGTCCTCCGCGGTGATGGGCGAGAAGGGCTCGCCGAAGGCGAAGACGAACGAGCGCGGCGAGTCGGCCGCGGCCTCGATGCTGAAGCGGCCCACGGCGATCCGGGTCACCGCGTCGAGGACCGCCGGCTCGTAGGCCGCGAGGCTCCGCTCGCGCTCCGTGGCGCGCTCCCTCGCGGCGAAGAAGGCGGCGGCCCCGGCGAACGCGAGGAGCGCCGCGGCGAGGGCGAGCTTCCGCCGCGCCCGCCGGAGCCGGCGCGCGGCGCGCTCCCAGGCGCCCTGCGGCCTCGCCTCGATCGCGTCGCCGCGGACGAACCGCCGCAGGTCTTGCCCCAAGGCTTCCGCGGTCCCGTAGCGATCGCCCGCGTCCTTCTGGAGACACTTCAGCACGATCGTGTGCAGATCCTGCGGCACCCGCGGATTCACCTTCCGCGGCTCGACCGGATCGCATTCGATGATCTGCGACAGCGTGTCCTCGTGATCCTTCCCCCGAAATGGCGGCCGACCGCAGAGCGCCTCGTACATCGTGACGCCGAGCGAGTAGACGTCGGTGCGGTGGTCGACGGGAATCTTTCTACGTCGCGCCTGCTCGGGCGACATGTAGAGCGGGGTGCCAACGAAGTCGCCGGAGAGCGTCAGGGACTCTTGACCTTCGAGATGGGCGAGGCCGAAGTCGAGAATGCGGAGTCTGCCTTCGCGATCAAGGATCAGGTTTGAGGGCTTGACGTCCCGGTGGATGACGCCTTTTGAGTGAGCGTGCTGCAGGCCGTCGGCGACGTCAGCGAAGGCGCGGGCCATGTTGCCGAAGTACGCGACGTCGTCCTTCTTACCGAAAGGCGTCTCCGTCTCGGGATCGGAGTCTCGGTTCCTCGCCAGCACCTGCGCCAGCGTCTCCCCCTCGACGAACTCCATGGCGTAATAGGGGGTCTGCTCCTTCACTCCCATGCCGTAGACCGAGACGACGTTCGGGTGGTTGAGCCGACCGGCAAGCTGCGCTTCGCGGATGAAGCGCCCCACCGCGCGTTCGTCCGCCGCGATGCCCGGAGGCAGCACCTTCAGCGCCACCCGCCGGTCCATCGAGTTCTCCCACGCCTCGTACACCACGCCCATTCCCCCGCGGCCGATCTGGCGGCGGAGCGTGTAGTCCCCGAGCGTGCCGAGGGGAGTGCCGGAAGCGCTCGTGACGCCCACCTGCTGGAAGACCTCAAGGTCCTGGATCAGCTCCTCCGCGATCTCGGGATAGCTCTTTCGCAGGTCCTCGAGGTCCACGGATTCGCCGGCATTGAGGCGGTCAAGACAGCGGGCAAGGACCTCGTCCCGCAACCCGGGTGCGCGGCTCTGGCTTCCGTTTCCCGAAGCGAATCGCTCACCCATCGCACTCGCCTGTCTCGTCGAGACTGCGCGCCGGCAGTCGGAGGCTGCCCGTGTCCGGCTCAAGGGCTTCCCGCAGCCGCTTGAGTGCGCGGGACAGGAGCTGCATCGTGGCTCCCTCAGTACGTCCCAGGCGCTCGGCGATCTGCCGCACGGGGAGACCCCTGATCCGCGCTAACACGATGGCCTCGCGATAATCGGGAGGCAGCGAGTCGAGCGCGCCCTTCAGCCGGTCGAAGCGCTCTGTGCGTTGCAGGCCTTTGCTCGGAGATGGCATGCTCGCGGGCAGTTCTGGCTCGAGGTCGACCTTCTCGACCCGCAGGTGTTTGCGCGCCTCGCTGCGGATGTGGTTCTCGGCAATCCCACGGAGCCAGGCCAGAAAAGCCGCCTCGCCCTGCCACTCGATTGAAGACAAGGACCTGAAGGCCTTGAGGAACGTCTCCTGGAGGACGTCCTCCGGATCGAGATCCCGGCGCAGACGAGCCTGGATCCGTGAATCGATCCAGGAGAGGAGCCGTGCTCGAAGGCCCTCGATCAACACCTCGAAGGCCTCTCGGCTCCCTACCTTGGCCCGCCGGAAGAGCGTCATAGCGTCTTCAGTCGCCATTCGTGCGTCCATTCTATTTCGATGAGTGCACGAACACGCCAAACCTGACACCGGAACGTGCGGCCTCCGCCTCGACTCGGTCAAGGAGCCACCCGGCGGGTCCCCATTCTACGCGAAACCACTGACCGCGGGGGATCCATTGACCTCCCTGACCGCCGTACTCCCCGCGCATTCACGACCCCGTTGTCTCTTCGGAAAGTCTAGGGGATCGTCCGGGCAGAAGGAAAGCCCAGGAGGAATCCGCTTGAACGAGAGGGACCGCGACGCTGCTGGCGACTGGATGATGGAACGGAAGTTTCAATTGTCGTCGATGGAAGAAATCGTTGACGCTGGACAGCCACCGTGCCGAGTCGCCTGTCAGCGGGGCTGCGACGCCTGTCAACGGGGCTGCGACGCCTGTCAGCGGATTTGTAACGCGTTCGAGTCGCCACGCGCTGCGGCCGGACGGCCGTGAAACGCCTTTCAGTCCGCACGCGATGCCGTTCAACGGACGTCCGATGCGTTTCAGCGCCCATGCGATCCGCTTCATCGTCCATGCGATGCGCTTCATCGTCCAGGCGATGCGCTTCATCGTCCATACGATGCTGTTCATCGTCCATGCGATGCTCTTCATCGTCCATGCGATGCTCTTCATCGTCCATGCGATGCGCTTCATCGTCCATGCGATGCGCTTCATCGTCCATGCGATGCCGTTCAACGTCCATCCGATGCGCTTCAATCCCCCTGCGATGCGGCCGGATGGCCAGGCGACGCTCTTCAATCGCCACGCGATGCGGCCGGATGCCCACGCGAAGCGTTTCAAAAGCCATGCGAAGCGTTTCAAACGCCACGCGAAGCCATTCAAACGCCAGGCGAAGCGGCCGGATGCCCACGCGAAGCGTTTCAAACGCCGCGCGAAGCCGTTCAAACGCCAGGCGCAGAGCCCGGAACGCCAGGCGGAGCGCTTCCATCGCCAGGCGGCGACCTTCAATGAGCGCGCGAAGGGACGCCTTCCTCGGTCGGAAGCGATCGAGAAAGCAATTCTCACCCGGCGCCTCCATGGTGTCGTTTCCTTTGAGCCTCTAACAAAAATTGATCAAATAGCGGCGGCTGTCGTTCAGATTCTGCCGCCCGCCGGCTCGGCTCGCAGTCGAGACCGCCTCACCGGCTCGTGCCCGTTCTTCTCGACGCCCCTCGAAACGTCGTGTCCGTCGCGGTCTCCGCCTTGTCGATGATCTCTCGATAGAGCGCTTCGGTCGCGCCGACCATGGAGGCGAGCGAATAGAGCTCCTCGATCCGCCGGCGCGCGGCGCGCCCCATCTCGGCGGCCATCGCCGGATCCTCCAGAAACCGGAGGACCGCCGTCGCGAGCTGGTCCGTGTCTCCCTCGGGCACGAGGAGGCCCGTCTTGCCGTCCGCCATCACCTGGCACACCTCCCCCACCGAGCTGGCGACGACCGGCTTCGCCATCGCCATGGCCTCGAGCACCGTGAGGCCCACCCCGCCCCTCTGGGTCGGCACGACGACCACGTCGAAGCTGCGGTAGAGGTCGACGATGTCGGGCATCGGCGGCGCGAACGTCACGTACTTCTCGATGCGCAGCTCCTTTACCTTCTGGCGCAACTCCCGCTCCTCTTCCCCCTCGCCGACGATGACGAACATCGCCTCGAAGCCGCGATCGAGGATCTTTCGGGCCGCCGCGAGGAAGAAGTGGAAGCCCTTCAGAGGATCGAGCCGGCCGATGCTACCTACGACCGGCAGCCGGTCCGCCGGGCGGGGAAGCGGGACGCCATCGGCGACGAACCGCTCCATGTTGATCCCGGGCGGGATGACCCGGATCAAGTCCTTGGAGATGTGGTGGTCGTTGACGAGCGACTCCCGGATGTCCTCGTTGACCGCGATGACCTGCTCCAGGAGGAAGTGCGGCAGCTCTGCGGCCAGTCCTCCCGGCACATGGTGGACGGTAACGAGGTGCGGGCGATGGAGCCGCTCCGAGAGGCGATGCCCGAGGGGAAGGCTCCGGAGGTTCTGGACGTGGATCAGGTCCGGGTTGAACTCCTCCAGGTACTTCATGAGGCGCCTGAAGGAAAAGTAGTTGAACTTGACCGTGAAGGTCTCGACTCCGCCCTGGTGGAACCACTCGCGGAGGTCGCCCCCCGTCGTGCAGAGCCGCAGCTTGTGGCCGCGGGCGATGAGGGCGCTCGCCAGCTCAAAGGAGTACGTGGTGGTGCTCTGGTAGCCGAGCTTCTGATTGACGAAGAGGAGGTTCATGTCGGTCGATCAACTCGCGTAGCTCGTCGGGTCGGCCACGCCGGCCTCGCGGAAGCCGCGCTTGCGCAAGAGGCAACTGTCGCAGGAGCCGCAGTGGATCGGCCCGCCCACGCGGCCGCCCGGGCCGCCGGGTGGCTGGGCCGCCGTCGGGTCGTAGCAGCTCCACGTTCGGGAATAGTCGACGCCCAGCTCCGTCCCCCAGCGGATGATCTCCGCCTTCGTGCGGTCGATGAGCGGAGCGTGGACGCGGAAGTCCCGCCCCTCCTCGACGCCGGCGCGGGTGGCGAGCCGGGCGAGGGCCTCGAAAGCCCGCAGGAACTCGGGGCGGCAGTCGGGATAGCCGGAGTAGTCGATCGCGTTGACGCCGATGAAGATGTCCGAGGCGCCGAGCGTCTCGCACCACGCGAGGGCGTAGGCGAGGAAGAGCGTGTTGCGCGCCGGGACGTAAGTCGGCGGGATCGGGCCGCCGGCGATCTCCGCATCGCTCCGGCATCGGGGAATGGAAGCTCCGCTGTCCGTAAGCGCCGAGCCGCGCAGCGCCGCGGGATCGATCTCGATCGTCCGATGGTCCGCGAAATGGAGGTCGCCTGCCAGGGCCCGGGCCGCTTCGACTTCCCTCGCGTGCCGCTGGCCGTACGAGAACGTGAGCGCGTGGAGAGCGAAGCCCTGCGACGCGGCCACGCGGGCGAGAGTCGTCGAATCGAGCCCGCCGCTGAAGAGGATGACCGCGGGTTTTTGACCGCCGATCGGTCTCTGGGCGTGCATGCGCCGCATGCTACTTCAGCCCGATTGATTTGAAAAGGAAAGCCGCTACCATGCCGGGCGTGTTGCCCACGGAGGCCTTCTTATTGAACGGTGGGGCATGGCAATCCTCGTAACCGGCGGGGCGGGCTTCATCGGCTCGCACTTGGGCGAGCGGCTCTTGGCCTCGGGCAAGGAGCTGATCGTCCTCGACAACTTCGACCCGTACTATCCCCGTGCGCACAAGGAGCGGAATATCGAGCGGCTCAAGGGCCGCGACGGGTGCCGTTTCATCGAGGGCGACATCCGCGACGCCGTCGCCCTCGACCGCGCCGCCGAAGGGGCTGTCATCGAGACGATCGTCCACCTGGCCGCCCGCCCGGGGGTACGGGCCTCGGTCGAGAACCCCGTCCTCACGTTCGACATCAACCTCTGCGGCACGGCGCAGGTCCTCGAGCTGGCGCGACGCCGGGGGATCCCCCGGTTCATCTTCGCCTCGTCCTCCTCGGTCTATGGGGAACGAAATCTGCCTCCGTTCCGCGAAGAGGAGCCGATCGTGCAGCCCGAATCTCCCTACGCGGCCTCGAAGGCGGCCGGGGAGATGCTCTGCTGGACGTACCACAAGCTTTTCGGCCTCGATGTCTCCTGCATGCGGTTCTTCACCGTCTACGGAGCGCGCCAGCGTCCGGAGATGGCGATCCACCGCTTCACGCGGCTCATCGACCGCGGCGAGGAGCTGCCCGTTTACGGCGATGGGGGCGCCCGGCGGGATTTCACGTTCGTCGACGACATCATCGAGGGGCTCCTTGCCGCGATCGAGCGCGCGAAGGGCTACCGCATCTACAACCTCGGCAACTCGCAGACCGTCGAAGTCCGGGAGATGATCGGGTTGATCGAGCGGGCGCTCGGCAAGCCGGCGCGGGTGAAGAACCTCCCGGTCCAGCCGGGCGACGTTTCCCTCACCTGCGCTTGCATCGACCGTGCGGCGCGCGAGCTGGACTACTGCCCGCGGACGGCGATCGCGACCGGCATCGAGAAGTTCGTCGACTGGTACCGGACCGAGTGTCGGGAGACCGGAGGCCACTGACCCATGCTCCGGCGCCACCATCGCCTCTGGCGCACGGTCTTCGCCGTGGTCGACGTCACGCTGTCCTTGGGGGCGTTCCTCGCCGCCTACCTTCTCCGGTTCCACCCGGCGGTGACGGCCCATTTTCCTCTCCAGGCCCCCATCCCGCCCCTTACGCAGTACGTCCGGATCCTTCCCGTCCTGGCCTTGATCCTCCTCATCTCCAACACAAGCCTGCGGCTCTACGCCCCGCGCCGCGAGGGGCCGCTCGCGACCGAGCTGGCGGACATCCTGAAGGCCACGGTCCTGACCCTCGTCATCCTCACAGCATTCCTCTTCTTCGAGAGGTCCCAGTCTTACGCGCGGGGCATCATCGGCATCTTCGCCGTCCTCAATCCGGCGGCGGCGTTCGCCCTGCGGGCTTCCATCCGCGGGACGCTGCGGTACGCCCGCCGCAGGGGCTTCAACCTCCGCCACGCGCTTCTGATCGGCACCGGCCGCGCCGCACAGGCGCTCATCCACCGCATCCGGCGCAATCCCTGGACGGGGCTGCGGATCGTCGGGCTCATCGGAGACCGCGCGGAGCCGCTCGGGAGACTCATCCATGGCGTGCCCGTCGTCGGCACGCTGGACCGCCTGGAGGAAGTCCTCGTGAAGCACCCCGCCGACCAGGTCTTCATCGCCCTGCCGCCGCACCGCGCGGGAGAAGTGGAATCCCTCGTCAGCACGCTCTCGCAGAAGCTGATCGACATCCGGATCGTCCCCGATCTCGGGGTCCTCTTGAGCCTCAATTATCAGACGGTCGATTTCGACGGCCTCCCGATCGTGAGCCTCTGGGAGAGCCCCATTTCGGGCTGGAGCGCGGTAGGCAAGCGGGTGATGGACTTCGTCCTCGCCCTGGCGGGGATCGTCGTCCTGGCGCCGTTTCTGGGGCTCATCGCGCTCCTCGTCAAGTGCAGCTCTCGGGGTCCCGTCCTTTACCGCCAGGAGCGCATGGGGCTCGACGGACGCTTGTTCTCGATGTTGAAGTTCCGGACCATGGATCATGGGGTGGGCCCCGAGGTGGGTCCCAGGGTGGGGCACGGCGCCGCGCAGGGCGAGGAGGCCGGCTGGACGCGGCCCAACGACCCGCGATGCACTGGCCTGGGCCGACTCCTGCGCAGGACGAGCCTCGACGAGCTTCCGCAGCTCTTCAACGTGCTCGCCGGGCAGATGTCCCTCGTCGGCCCGCGCCCCGAGAGACCGGTTTTCATCGAGAAGTTCCGGCGCAGCGTCCCGCTCTACATGCTCCGCCACAAAGTGAAGGCGGGCATGACGGGATGGGCGCAAGTAAACGGCTGGCGCGGCAACACCTCGCTCAAAAAGCGCATCCAGTACGACCTCTACTACCTCGAGCACTGGTCGCTTCTCTTCGACGTGAAGATCCTGGCGATGACGGTCGTCCGGGGGCTGGTCCACCCGAACGCCTACTAGCAACCGGTTACCGGAACCGCTCCCAACGCCGCCCGCTCCGAGCAGGGGCGGCTTCCCGATCAAGAGCCATCGGCGAGATGCCGATGAAGCGGATGTGGAGTTCCCCGCAGCCGGCCTTCCCCGTTCAAACTCCGTCCGTGACCAGGCGCCGTGGCGGCGATGCTCGGCTCAGCCCTTTCGACGCAAGCCCTCGCGGCTCGCGGCGACGGTCGCCATCGCCTTCTGCCTGGTTACCGGCGCGGCGCCCGCCTACGAGTTCCGCGTCGGCACCTTCACGAAGACCAGCGCCACTGCCCCCGTCACACAGACCATCGCCCACGGGCTTGGGAGGACTCCCAAGGCGCTCATCCTCTATGCAGGTTATACGCTTAACCCCGGCACCTTCGATGACGACTACGGATTCGGGATCGGCTTCACGGACGGCACGACGTCGAAGTCGGTGTCCACTTCCAGCGACAACGGGGCCGGGGTGTCCGAGGCATACCGCCGCATGGCGAACAAGGCGTTCACCATCGTCCGGGAGTTCGGCGATACACGGTGCGAGGCGGATCTTTCGTCCTGGGACGCCACCAACTTCACCCTGAACTGGACGACCAACGAAACCGACGCCCGAACCATCCACTGGATCGCCTTCACCGGCCCTAACCTTTCCGCCAAGGTCATCGAGTGGACCACGGGGACGACCACGGGCAACCGGGCGGTCACGGGCGTAGGCTTCCGGCCCGCCTTCGTCCTCACCGCCCATGGCGGAAGCGGATTCACATCCACCCTGCCGAACACGGTGGGTAACGGCGCCGTGGGCCTCGGAGCGATGGACGCGAGCGGCAACCAGTGGGCGAACGCGGTTTTCGTTGCGGATGGCTCCGGCACCTCGGACACACAGAGGGGCCAGCAGACAGACGCGTGCATTTACGCGTTCTCCGCTGCGCTCTCCGTCACCAAAGAGGCGTCCTTCGTTTCCATGGACTCGGACGGCTTCACGGTCAACTTCAGCACGGCGAACGCATCCGATTCCCGGATGCTTTCCCTCGCCATGACGGGGCTCAACGTCAAGGTCGGGAGCTTCTCGAAGAGCACGGGCTCGGCTCCCGCGAGCCAGTCGGTGACCGGCGTCGGTTTCAGAAACCGCGTGGTCCTGCTCTCGAGCTTCCAGGATGTGGCCCAGGCGAGTCCGGTTACCCACGCTCGGTTCGGCCTCGGAGCCTGTGATGGGACCTCGGACCCCACGAGCGAGAGCAGCTTGGCATTCCAGGACACCGATGGTCTGGACACGACGAGCACCGATCGGGTCGACAGCTCCACCAAGGTCTTCGTCAAAGTGAATAACGACACGCCCGCCATCGACGCCGAGGCCGACATCACGGGACTCGACGCGGACGGCTTCACCCTGACCTGGACGACGAACGATGCCGTCGCCACCCAAATCGGCTACGTGTCCTTCGGCTTCCTCACGGGATCGGAGGTCGAGATGGCCTCCGCGGGCGGCTCTCGAGAGGACGACGGGGTCCTCATCGAGTGGCGGACCGGGCGCGAGGTGGACAACCTCGGCTTCCACGTCTACCGGGAGGAGGGCAAGGAGCTCGTGCGCTTGACCGATTGCCTTCTGGCGGGCTCAGCCCTCTGGGGCTGCCGGCAGAGCGAGCTGAGCGCGGGGCGATGGTACTCGTACTTCGATCCCGTCGCATCGAACGTGAGGTCGCCACGATACTGGATCGAGGACATCGACGTGAACGGCACCCGCACGCTTCACGGTCCCATCGTCGCGGTGGCAAAGACCTCTCGAAGCCGCAAGACCGGCCCCAAGGTCCTCCGAGCCGCGCCTCCGCCGACCCTCGCCGACCTCGCGGCGCCCGGAGCGGCGCCGCTCGACGGGTCGATGGGCCTCGATCGGCGCGCGGTCCCGCCCGTAGCGACTCCCGAGCGGCTCTCGGAGCAGCGGAGGATCGCCCAGGGGACCGCTGCCAAGCTCTCGGTACGCTCCGAGGGCTGGTACCGGATCGGTCAACCGGAGATCGCCGCCGCTGGAATCTGCTCCGGCATCGACCCCCGGCGCCTCCGCCTCTACGCCGGAGGCAGGGAGATCCCCATCCGCGTCGACGGCGAATCGGATGGACGATTCGATCCCCGGGATTCGATCGAGTTTTACGGCATGGGGCTCGATTCGCCGTTCACCGGGAGCCGTACGTACTGGCTCGTCGACGGACCTCGGCGCGGGAGGCGGCTCGAGCCGGCGAAGGTCGTGAGCGAATTCCGGGGAAGGCGAGCGCTTCTTCCACCGCCGCCGGCGAGTTTCCCCTTCACGGTCGAAGAGCGGCCCCGCTCGATCTACTTCGCGGCCCTGAGGAACGGCGAAGCCGAGAACTTCTTCGGGCCCGTGGTCGGCTCGGAGACTGTCGAGGTCGTCCTCTCCCTTCACCACGTGGATCCCGCTCCGCAGGATGCTCCGGTGCTCGAAGTCGCCCTCCAGGGGGTCACGACCGGCCCCCACCGAGTCCAGGTGGTCTTGAGCGGCTCTCGGGACAGGGGCGCAATCGAATTCAACGATCAGGAAAGCGGCTACGCGGAGTTTCCGCTCGCCCCCGAATGGCTTGGGGAGGGCGAAATCGTCGTCGCCCTCACAGCCCGGGGCGGTGAGGGCGACGTGAGCCTCCTCGACTTCGCGCGCCTGACCTACGCACACACCTTCACGGCCGACGGAGACCGACTGCGCTTCACGGTTCCGGGCGGGACGCGGATCGCCGTGCGGGGGTTCGCAACGCCGAACGTGCGGGTCATCGATGTGACGGATCCCGACGAACCCCGCTCCGTCGAGGCCCGAACCCGGCGCGACGGCCCCCAGCACGACGGCGAGGGCCACGGGATCCAATTGGCCGTTCCGGGACATGGCGTTCGGACCCTCTTCGCCTTCGGCGAGGGCGCACGCGCCTGTGCGGAGCACGTCTCGGCCAACCGGCCCTCGCGCTGGCACAAGAAACAACACGGAGCGGACCTCGTCATCGTCGCCCGCGGAGAATTTGCAACGAGTCTCGCGCCCCTCAAGTCGCTCCGGGAGAGCGAGGGCCTCACGGTCGCCATCGTCGACATCGACGACCTCTACGACGAGTTCAGCTTCGGGGAGAAGAACCCGCGGGCCGTGAAGGACTTCCTCGCTCGGGTGCGGGAGGTCTGGAAGCGGCCGCCGCGGTTCCTCCTCCTGGTCGGCGATGCCACGTTCGATCCACGGGGCTACCTGGGCTCGAGTGAGGCCGATCTCTTGCCGACCTGGACCGTCGACACCGAGTTCCTGGAGACGGCCTCGGATGACTGGTTCGCCGACTTCGATGACGACGGAGTCCCCGAACTGGCCGTGGGCCGCCTGCCGGTGCACACGAGCGAGGAGGCCGCCCGCGTCGTCTCGAAGCTCGTCTCGTATGCAGAGGGGCCGGGCGGCGAATGGACCCGCCGTGCACTCTTCGTCGCCGACGACACGGACCTCTACGACTTCGGGCGGGCCACGGAGGGGATCCTGTCGGCCCTTCCGGCGGGGCTCGACGTCCGCGAGATCTCCCTCGACGCGACGGACGCCGGCACGGCGCGGGAGGAGATTCTCTCCAATCTCGCAGCCGGCCAGCTTCTCGTGAACTACCTCGGGCACGGCTCCGTGGAGATGTGGGCCCGGGAGCAGGTCTTGACGGTCGATGACCTGGCGTCGCTCGGAAACGGCCCCCGCCTCCCGATGGTTGTGGCGATGAACTGTCTCAACGGATTCTTCCACGACCTCTACACGGAGAGCCTCGCCGAAGGGCTCCTCCTGGCCCCTCAGGGAGGCGCGCTGGCGGTCTGGGCGTCATCCGGGCTCACGCATCCCCACGAGCAGTCGCCGCTCGATCGGGCGTTCCTCGAGTCCCTCTTCGCGGAGAAGGGAGTGAGGCTCGGAGAGGCGGTCCAGCAGGCGAAGGCCCGGACGACCGACCGGGACGCGCGCCGGACGTGGATCCTCTTCGGGGACCCGTCGGCGAGGCTGCGGGAGTGAAGCGGAACTGAACCGCCTGGTGGTCTCGTCCTTTCGACCCGAGGGAGCTACAGCTCAATAGCCCCGAGACTTGGGCTACCTCGCCTTCAAAGGGGCTTCCAACTCGTTCGCGAATGTTTTGGCTGCCGGGTCTTTGGAGGGCTGGAAGAAATACTTCCCCTGATCAGAGATGCGCATCTCGACCCTTGCGAGGTCTCTGGTGAGTTCCTCGCTTAACCGATCGTACTGTTTGACTCCTCGAAATATGGAAATCCCATCGGCAAGCTTTTCCCTTTCACTTTCCAGATCGGATAGGTTCATGGCGATCTGGGCACGGCGGAGATCCCTGAAAATGTCCTTAGCGATTCTGTTGATTGTCCTACCCGGACTACCCCACAGATGTGACTGCGCCCTGTGAACGTTCATATCGATCGTGACGCTTCCCATACTGGATTCGCTGTTGAAGTCGAGACGGCTCGTAGTGGCGGGAAAGGGGATCATTCCCTCCTTCGTCCGCACGACCACATCACCTCCCTGGATGTAGATCTTCCCGCCCCGACTTTCGATGTTTGCGAGCAACGCCCGTCCCGTCGAAGACGCGGTGAAGGCCTGCCAGCCGAGCTTGAAATCCCCATCGGCCCCAAGGGATGGGGAGATGGAGACCTCCAGCCCCTCCGGATCGATGTACCGGAGCGGGTTGCGGAGGGCGTGCGCGTAGAGGTTGCCCATCTGGGGGTTCGTGAGGTAGGAGGCGAAGGACTTCTTGTCGGCTTCGCTCCCCATGGCGAGGGCCGACACCGCCACGAAGCGCGGGTCGGGGCTCAGGAACACCCCGGCCTGGTCGAGGTAGCTCCGCGCGCCCATGTGGACGAGCCCGCTCTCCTTGTCCCGCTCGTGGCCCGTGAAGTCGTAGTCGGTGCCCCCGAGCCCCGAGCCGGGGCGATGGAGGCTCCGCAGACCGCCGAAGGGATAGTGCGACCTCTCCTCTATGAGGGCGCCGCTTGAGTCGGTCATGGCCGCGACGGAGCCGACAGCGTCCGTCTGGTGGTGGATCGCAGCTCTCGATGTGGCCTCAGCCGGTTTCATTCGCACCTCCCGGGGCGACCAGAAGCCCTGCGCCGAGCCCAGCTCATCCGGAGCGCTCGAGAGAAACTTGGGAAGCGATGGATCGCGGCGCCTCAGCCAACGGCGAGTCGCCGCGTCATAGACCATGACCGCCGGCTCGCCCTCCAGGTCCTCGCCCGGCCGGAAGGCCTCGAGCCGCGGCCAGGCGTGGAGGGGGCCCGAGGACACCTGCTCCCCATCCGAAGCCTCCGGCCGCCCCCTCAGGGCCACGACCCGAGCCGTGGGGACGTGCACCCAGAGCGCTCGACCCATCGGCACCGCCGCGGCGAGAGCAATGGGAGCGAAGTTACTTCCCCCCTTCGATTCGTAGATCGCGGCATCGCTTCCGAAGGCCCCAGAGAGACTCACCTGCGTCTCCACCGCCGCCGAAACGAGATTCCACCCACTCACGAGCCGGAAAGACTGCACCGCCTCGCGGTCCGGATCGAGCAATCCCTGGACCCTCGCCACCCGCCGGCCATCGAGAAACGCGTACTTCGTCAACACACCGGCCGTACCCCCATGGCTCACCTCCGCCGCCGCGTCGATGTGCCAGATCTCTTCCTTCACCCCCCCTCGCGCGACCCTACGGATGACCCGCCGGCCCGAGTGGTCGTAGACGTAATCCGACGCCGATCCGGGCCCTTCATGTCGGACAAGGCGGTCCTCGAAGTCCCAAGAGAGCTGCGCCGCGTCGTGGACGGTCACGTTCCCGTTGGAATCGTACTTGAAGCCATGGCCGCTCGCCGTCCCGCTCAGAGCGTGCGGGCCCGGGGGGTCGCCCGGTCGCCGGCCCCCACGATCGCTGCGGCCTCCCTGGTAGCTGACGACTCCAAGCTCTACCGCGGGATCTGCTATATGGCCCGGCTGCCCCACAGCCGGCGTCGACTGCTTGAGGAGATTCCCCAAGGCGTCGTGTTCATAGTCGATGACCCCCGCGCTCCCATCGGCCCCGTAACTCGCCCTTACGAGGCGATGCAGCTCATCGAAGGCAAAACGGGCCGTCGTTCGGCGCGGGGAACTTACGGGAATGAATGAAACAGGCCTCAGGTCATCGATGGCGACGAGGTTCGAGGCGAGATCGTAAGCAAGCTCCTCGTGTCTCAGCTCGGTGCTTCCATCCGGCGTGCCCCCGGGGGCCAGGAGCCGCTCGGCCCGGAGCCTCTGGCTTGAGTCGTACTCAAAGCGCGACTCGACCCCGTTCCCCCACAAAAGGCTCAGCGGTTGCCCGCTGGCGTTATACTCCGCGCTCTCGACGATCGTCCTCGCCCCGAGCCCATCCCCTCGGATCCTCGTCACGAACGATCCTTGGCCGTACTCAAACCTCAGGAGGTCGTTGTCGGGGAAGATGACCGCGACCTCGCGGTTAAGAAGGTCGTACTGCCTGCGGGTCCGGTAGGGCACAAGGAGACCCGTGACCCCGTCCCGCAGGCGCTTGAGGACCCACTCGACGTTCCCCCGCTCGTCGTAGGAGAAGTGCGTCTCACCCGAGAGATCCTCCACCCACGCCGGGCGGCCCGTGGTGTTCCGCGCGCTCCCGCTCGTCCCATCCCCAAAATCCAGGACCCCCGCCGGAAGATCGTAATGCCGGCGGGTCTCCATGAGATCGGCTCCGGCCGTACCCGCGCCACGGTAAACCTTCTCGATCGGCCGGTTCGCCGCGTCGTAGCTAAAACCGATGACCTGCCCCTTGGCATCGACACGCTCGATGGGGTTACCGACGTCGTCGTAGACGGTTCGCAGAAGCCCTCGATCGGGGTCATCGACCTCCACGAGCCGGCTCAACGTGTCGAAACGGAAACGCTTCACGTTCCCCAGAGCATCGACAATCGACTCAAGCTCCCCCCGCGCGTTCCACGTATAGCGAGTCCGGTACGCCTCGGCCCCGCTTCGCTCCTCGACCTCGACGAGCCGGTTCAGGCCATCCGAACGCCGAACGTCGGGGTTCCCGCCCTTGGCAAGGTCCTCACCGTCGAACTGCTCTACTTGAAGTGGCCGGTGGACCGACCGGGTCCGGGAGCCGTCGGGAGACAGGGTCTCGACCACACGGCCGAGGGCATCGTAGAGCGAGGCGTTGTGTGGGAGGGCCGGGTCAGGTACCTCGAAGTCCGCCGTGTCGCTCAGGTAGGCCAGCCAGTTACGCGATTCGAGCTTCCGGGCGTTGTAGCCCTTGGCCGATGCGACCCTCCACTTCCCCCCCTCGGCCTCAAGCTTCGTCAATAGCTCCCGGCCACGGCCGTCCGAGAAAACGTACGCATCGAGGGTCGCACCTCGGGCGCTCTCGCGGCCGCGCTTCACGACCCGGTTCACCGGAGCGCCAAGCTGGTACTCGTAGGTTTCAGCGGCCCCCCCGGGGCTCTGCCTTTCGACGAGCCTCCCCAGGGCGTCGTGGCGGTACTCGCTCCGCTCTCCTGCAAAATTCTCCGACGCCGTCACGACCCCGAGGCCGAGGTCGTACTCGGCGGTCATCCCTAGATCTCGATCGCCGAGATGGACCGTCTCGGCGGTGGGCCAGGCATGGAGGATTGGGTCAATGGCGATACTGCGCCGGCTCCCACGAGCGTCCGTCTTCTCAATCACGTTCCCAAAGCCATCGAACCTTTGCCCGAGGCCCACAATGAATCGGTTTTCACCCTCAAGCCAGAGATCTAGCCTTTCGAGGTTCCCCCGAGCATCGTAAAAGGACCTCCGCTCCGCCACGAGCTTCCCCGATCCGTCTCGGGTCGCCTCGCGAGAGAGGAGATCGAGACGCCAGTCCGAAAGGCGCAGCTCAAAGGTCCGCTCCGTCACGATCTCGTCCCCGCTCTTATCCACTACACCGAGGCGCCGCTCGAAGATCGCGTTCCCGTAGTCGTCGTAGTCGGTCTCGCTCCGGATGCGGATCCCCACAGGCTCCCCTTCATGGACAAACTGCTCCACCGCCTCGCCGAAAGCATAACAGACCCGCCTCCCATCGAGCCCGCCGGCCAGGACCCGGGTCCTCCAGGCGGTCGTCGAACGGGCGAAGACCTTCCCGTCCTCTCCCAGGACCTCCTCCGACAGCGGCTTCCCCTTGAGGCACGGCTCCTCTCGGCCCGTGTCGAAGACGAACCGCCCCACCTTCGCCGCCGCCGACGCGTCCCCAGCCTCCCGAGTCTGGGCTCCGGCAAAACCGCGGAACTCCTGCTTCACAGGGTCGTAGTAGGGATCCCGGTAGGTGATCGCCTGCTCGTAGGGCGGGCTCAGGCCGTCGTCCTCGGTGATCTTCATGACCACCGTGATCGCCACTGGCATGACGCTCGTCCACGCCTGGCCCGCCGTCTCGGCCCGCACCATCTGCGCCGTCGAGCTTTCGTAGTCCATCCGGATCCGAAGCCCAAGGCCGTTGTCCGCCTGGCGAAGAAGGAACGGCTTCCCCTCGGGGACGAGATCCACAACGAGGATCTTCTCCCCCGCCGGGGCCTGGGCCTGGGAAATGACGATGTCCGTAGTCCCGTTGCCGTTTAGGTCCGCCCAGCGCAAGGCGTCGCCGGTCCTCTGGGCCGGAAGGCCGAGGACCGACCTGGGGCCGTCGAAACCCCGCTCGAAGCGGTTCAGCCAGTAAAGGACCCCGTTCGGAAGCGACGCCGGCCTCACCACCGTCAAGTCCACGAGGCCATCGCCATCGATATCCGAGAAGTCCGCTCGCTCGATCTCCGCAGCACTGAGTGTACGGCCCAGGTTCAACGTGACCGGCGCCGCAAAGTCCCCGCGGCCACGGCTCGGGAAGTAATCCACCCGGCTCGGCTGGATCCAGGCGAGGTCCTGGAGCCGATCGCCGTTCAAGTCCGCGATGTGGGTCCCCGGTAGATCGAACCGAAAGACCTTGCCGTCGCAGACGAGGGGAGGGAGGCGCACTTCGCGCGAATAACGCCCTCCGGGTAGGAGCAGCCAGAGCTGGCCCCCGCTCTGACTCGTGTGGAGGACGTCGTTCGAGCGGCTGTAATCGCTGTCAAAGGACCTCGACATCGCCCCCCCGGCCCCGTCGTAGGGCCAGATCGGCCAGGTGTCGGTGTTCCGGATCGGAAAGGGAGAGCCCGTCCAGGCCACCTTGCTCGTATTGTCGAAGCAGAAGAACGAGGTGTTCGTGACCTTCACCAGAAGATCCGAAAGGCCGTCGGCCGTCGCGTCGGCGAGATGGGCGCGGTCGCTCGAGATATCGATCGTCGGCGCGTTGCCCACCGGCCGGCCGGGAGCCCATGCGAGGCGCCCCTCGGCATCGATCCCCCGGTTCAAGGCGACCCGGTGCTGGTTACCCGCCGTCGAGAGGAGGTCGGGCAGACCATCGCCGTTCATGTCGATCAGCTCGACGGAGGGCGAATCGAACCCCTCCGCCGGAGCCCCGCGGCTTCGGATGACGCTCGCCGAGACGCTGTCCGGCGGCGTCCACGAGGTGTAGGTGTAGCTCAGGGTCGGCAGGGCCGTCACGCCGTCGTAGCCGAGCTGGGTGACACGAGCGAGGAGCGAAAGGTGCATCCCAGGCTCGTATTCAAGGCGGTAGCGGCGCACGAGAGAGTCCGCCAAGCCGTCGCCGTCGAGATCCACACGAAGAGCCCCGGCCGGGGAGGCAATGCCGTGCGAGATCACATCGATCCCCACGAGACGAAGCCGGGTGCGCACCTCGAAACAGGCGCGGTAGCTCGTCGTCACGTCCGGCCGGCCTTCTTCGTAGGAGAGAACGGCGGCCAGGTACGCCTCGCTGCTCCCCCACCGCACGCGACGGAGGTATTTCTGCGCCGGAGATCCGCCATCGCTCAGGTACTCGTAGTCGATGGCGTTCCCGTTCGAGTCCGCCATTCGCTCGAGGCACCATTCGAAGACCCGACCCGAGTCCTCGATCCGCGAAGCGGCGCTCAGCCCGAAAAGATAACGGCGGCCATCGCGCCCACGAGCCTCCCAGCCCTCGCCGCTCCGGGCGTAGCGAAAAAACCCTTCCTCGTTCTCCGCACGGAAGCTCCCATCGACTAGCGGCACCAGCTCCTCGCCGCTCAGGCCCGTGTAGGTGTCCAGCTCCTCGGGGTTGTCGAGATGGCCGTCCAGGTCGTCGTCGAGCCCGTTGGGGCCGTCGACGTAAAGCGGCACTCCCCGGTCCGTGTTCCGGCGGATCGCGGGGACGCCCGAAAGCGACCAGCCGAGGCCGAGGACCCCGTTTCCGCCCCCCGAGTTATAGGCGAGCGAGATCTCGGGCGTCATGCCCCCGGGCCCTCGCGGCAGGAGGAGCTTCACACCCGTCGAGCCGCTACCCGTATTCAGCTGGGGCTGAAACGATTCCCCGAGCCCCTGGATCGAGCCCGGGCCCGACGGCAGGGAGATCGCCTGCGGGGCGACGCCGTTCTTGTCGAAGGCGGGCGATGTCCCGGAGATGAGAGCGGCGAAAAGGAAGGTCGTGAGAAGGATCGCGGCGCGCATGGAAGTCCTCCGCGTCTGGCGGTCAGTGCGAGTACGCCTGGATGATCAGCCGGATGTCGTTGATCCCCCGTTCCGCCGCCGGATCAGCCGTCGTGCCGTAGATGAACTGGCGCAGCTTGCGGCGGATCTCAAAGGGGTCGGAGCTCGAGGTCCACTGGCTTCCCGGAATCACCAGGAGCCAGCGCGTGTTCCAGGCCGACCGGCCCGCGAGGTTCGTGTTGAGGCGCAGGGGCTGCCCCAGCTCGATCTGAGCCTCGGAGTCCCGGTGGCGCTTGATTGCGCCCAGGAAGTTACCTCCGGACTGCGCTCCCGACCGCCATGGGTTATATCTGCGCTTCGTGAGGTCGGGGGCCTGCGCCAGGGAAGGAACGGGGAGATACTGGTCGACCACCGCCCACGGCGTCGCCAGCTCATCCTCGATGACCGGACGGTTCGTGTTCTCACGCAGCACCGAGTCGCCCACCGGCAGCAGGTAGACGAAGACCGTTCCCGACTGCGGGTCGGTGCCCAGAGCCGCATCGACGCCGTCCAGGCGGATGGCGAAGCTGCGGATCTTGGCGTTGCGTGTGATCGAGAAATTGGCGTTGCCGAAGGGCAGCTCCGGACCTTGGCCAAAGAAGTTGCGGCTCTCGATTTCTGTGGCGAAGGGGATGACCAAGGCGGGACCGTAGTCCCGTTGCACCGATACCTGCGCTTGATCGCGGATCTCGGTCAGGTCCTCGAGCCGGTCGACGATCTGCGACTCGAGCCAAGCGCGGAAGCGCAAGTCGGGTATGGGGAACTCCTCCTCGTCGCTGATCCCGAGGAGGTTGCGGCGGAAGCTGAAGCTTCGCTCGCCCAGGGTTTCGAGCGGACGGTTGAACTTACTGGGGGGCGCGATGGCCTCGAGGCGCGCCAGAACTCCCTGGAGGCCGCGAACGAATCCGCCTTCATCCCCGAGGAGACGCTCCCGGTAGATACCCGACAGGGCGTCGTCGCCGTCGGACCGGGCATCGAATTCATAAGCATAGGCGCGCGCCGCCAGGACCACGTACCGCGCGGCGATGTCGAAGAGCCCACGGTAGTTCTTCAGGGCGGCGTTTCGGAACACACGGAAGGAGAGGTCGCGCCAGCGCTCCTCGGCGAGGCTGCCATCGGCACGGGCCACGAGCCGCTTGCGCTCGTTCACAAGGCGGCCGGCACGGACGGCGGCTTGCTGGAGACGGCCGAAGGCCTGCAGGGCGACCTCTACGGCGACGGCGCGATCGACGACAAGCTGCGGCGAGCGGCGCAGGAGGGCCTTCAACTCGCGGGTCTCGGCGTCGATCGTCTGCACGTCCTCGAGCCCTTGAAGCTGGAGCTCCTTCCAGCACTGCACCCGCTGGCGCTCGGCCTCGACATCGAACTCATTCTTCAGCTCGCTTTCCTCCTGGCTCGCGCGGATGCCGTTGATCATTTCGCCTGCGATTTCACTTATGAGCGAGAAGAACGATCCTGCGGCCCCTGGATCTCCGGAAAGGATCTGTGCGGTCAATCCGACTATTCTTCCTATCAAGCCCGAGGACTTCTTACGCTCCTCGATCGCTTCCAGACGCTCCGTAAGCGCCACCTGCTGATCGCAGGCTCCGGCGATGATCTCGATCCGCTGCGCCTGGATCGAGGTCATCAGCTCGATGCGCTCGATCTGGCTCCTGATCTGAGCCGCGAGCTCATCGAGCGCGAGCTCGGCCTGCTCGATCCGCAGCGCAGCGACGCGAAGCTCGGAGAGCGCGATTTGGATCTCGCCCGGCGCGAGGCGCGGCCGCCAGCCCTGCTCCGCGAGCGTTTCGTTGCTCGCGAAGAAGCTCACCAGATCGGGATGCGACTGGCTTTCCACGAAGTCCGTGGTCGCGGGGTTGAGGTCGTTGTCGGCCGGATCGTCCGGAGACGGGAGACCGCAGATCTCGATGAGCCGCTGGTCGAAGTCCGCTTCCACGTCCTCGAGCTGCTCGCCGAACGTATCGAGGCTGTCGTCCGATTCCCGCAGCCGCGCGCCGGCCTGGTTGGCCACCTCGAAGGCTTTCCTGGCGTTGTCGAGCGCCCGCTGGGCCGCATCGCGCACCTGCTCGAAGTGCGATCGGCCGGAGCCGGGCTCGAGGCCCGATGCGTCGATTCCGAAGGGGACCACGTTCTGTACGAGCCCGAGCGGGTCGAGGCCTGCCCCCGCCGTGTCGAGCCGCTCCTGGAACGTGCTTGCCGCACCCGCGATCTCCTCCAGCTCGACGAGGTTGGCGCGGTGGACAGGCCGCGCGTCGCTGGTGGATGCAAGATGCGCCACTGCGGCCCAGTCAAAGTAGGATCCAAGTGCCCCCCGGCGGGCCCAGTCACCCATCGACCAGGCGCGCTCCCCATCGGGATCCGCGAACAGCTCGACGACGCGCGGGTCATCGGGGTTCTCGCGGTAGTCGCGGCGGAAGAGGAGGTCGACGACCTGGAGACCGCACTGCGCGCGCGCCGCAGCCGCCTGCGCGAGGTCGCGGACGGCCTCGACGGCCGCATCATCGGTCGCGAGGAGGCCAAGCAGCGTCGCGAGCAGCTCATCCGGCCCCCCCTCTGGGCCATCACGGAACAGAGCCAACGCGAACTTGGCAGCGCTCAGGTAGTAGCCGTACGCATCGCCGTGGCCCTGCGGGAAGGCGAGCGCCGCCTCGTAGTTGTCCGCCACGGAGTAATTGGAGAGAAAAGCGGCGCTGTTGTCGCCCGAGCCGTTCGGCGGCAGGCGGTTATACACCGCGCAAGAGGCCTCCTCGCCGGTCGTGCTCGTGTACACCGGGTAGTAGAGCGTCTCGCTGAGCCAATCCGAAGGGGTACCCGGCAGCTCGCGGCCGCGCAGAAGCGCCAGCTCTTCGTCGAGGAGGTCGTCGATCCCGCGCAGGCCTTTGAATGCGAACTCGCCGCTCAGACTGTCCGGGCCGATCCCGTCGAGGCCGATCGTCGGATCCAGGGCGTCCGCGAACGCCTCGTTGCCGAGCAGCATCTCGAATGCGTGGAGCTCATGGAGGACCGGGAGCGCGGCGCCGCGAAGGTAGCGGAGCTGGGCCTCCACGGAGGAGGCGAAACCTGCGTCTGGGCAGCCGGGGAAAGTGAGGAGTGCGCGCAAGTGCTCCGCCGGCTGCGAGGGATCGGGGGACGGGACGCGGCCCGTACCGCGATCCCACGGGCGGCCGTACTGGGCGATCATCGTGCCGAAGCCGACCGAATCGCGCTGGGAGTCGAAGAGGCCGGTTCCCGAGCGCACGAGATCACCGGCGACGACCCCCTGCAGATCGCGCTCGATCTCATCGGGCAGGCCGTTGGTGTCGCAGTCGGTCAACTTCACTCGCCACGCCTTGATGATGCCCCCAATGACCGCAAAGCCGACGATCGTGAGCCCATCGTCCGAGATCGCGTTCGCGCCGAACTCCGCGCTCGTGAGCCCGGTCAGGTCGACGATGCCGGCTTCCGCGAGGGTCTTCCGCAGATCGACCGGCCCCTCGCTGTCGATATAGAGACCTCCCGATACGTCGACCGCGATGCGGCCATTGGCGGAGCACCCGGAGATCTTTCCGGCGCCGCTTTGAAGCTCCCGGAAGCCGGCTTGGGCGGTCCAGACGAATGGACTCACAATTCCGCCGCCTGGCGCGAACGACCCACCGATCATCTGTCCCCCGTTCGCCACAGCGTACGGGTCGGGTCGAAAATTCCCGAAGCGTCCCAGGTCCTCGAGAGGTGCCGAGCCCAGCTTCCGGTAGAGGCGAGGACCCAAGCCGTTTCCCGAGGCCACCCCGACGATCGACTGACCGTCGGGGCTGATGGCGAAGGCGTTGCTCGTGCTCTCGGTAACTGCATCGAACGCCCCCAGCGCCACGAGCCCTGTGACCTGGGTCCAGCGGAAGCCCTCGCTTTCTTGGTAACTGATTCCTCCCCTGCCGGTCGCCTCCCACGAGACGGTGCCCGCCACGATGGTCCCGTCCCGGGAGACGGATGTGGCCACGCTGGTGGCGTTCGTAATCCCGAGCTTGCCGAGGCTCTTCATCACGCCGGCTCCGCGCGTCCAGAGGAAGGCGACGCTGGTTGCGAAATGCGGGATGGTCGTCGTTACGCCGTCGGCCGACGATCCGACAACCACGTTGCCGTCGGCGGAGACATCGGCCGCGGTCGAGAAGAAGGCGCCGCCGGGGATATCCCCGAGGCCGGTCATCCCCGCGGTCGCTTCCCAGATGAAGGCCTCGACTCCATTGACCCCCGAACTCACCGAGGAGCTGTCCCCTACAACGTAGCGACCGTCGGCGGATACGCCGCGAGCGCTGCTCCGCTCGGCGCCGCCGGGAAGATCGCCGATGTACTGGAAGCTCGGGGTGGCTCCAAGAGGAAGCGCCGGAAGGAAAATGGCCGCGAGGCTTGCCGCGAAGAACTGGACAGGAATCCTGGATTCGAAGGTCGATGGTTTCATGACTCGTACTCCCCTCTTGGTACAGCTCGTCGTAAAAAGGTTCTCGAAATCACCCGAAGACGAGCTGTACTTCAAGGGGGTGGGCAAGCCACCCCCTTTGCGCTCGCTCCGCTCGCTGACCCCCTGGGGGGTCCCTTGCCGG